>JGI24025J20009_10003233_pt1 | contig 11199 bp, 11 predicted proteins | sample Cruoilmetagenom3_FD_20009 | JGI IMG/M metagenome (IMG submission 20009) | reverse complement strand
CCACGACCGGTGATACTGCTGCTGGAGAGCTCCAGAGAGAAAGGTTTTTGATAAGGCACATGGAAAAAACCAACGAGCACAACGGAGGGGCACCCGCCACCCCAAAGCGGGGAGGTGCCGTAGCGATTGGTTTTTGCATAATGAATGAACAACAATTTTATAACCCCCCCTTACTAATAGGGGGGTAGAGTTTAGAGGAATAGTAAAAATGATTGAATTTATAATAGATTATTTTAGGATAACAGTTCATGAATCAACTGAGTATTGTGTCGAAATTTATGACCATTACTTTAAGGATTATCTCGGGCCATTGTTTGAATCTTCACGGGGTGCAAAAGGATTCAAAGAAGCATTAGAAGCAGCATTAGGATTCCAATTAAAGCACACACCAGGGGCAAATCGTGAATATTGCACCTTTGAATTTCCAGGAAAAGCATGTAAAGCAATTCCACCAGAAGTAATGGGTTTATTCCATAACGTACTGAAACTTGAAGAAAAACGTTTTAATGTTAATCGAATTGATCTTGCTTTTGATGGTGTCCGATTTACACCATTGGAATTGTATGAAGTAATCCTAAAAGATGGCAAAAGAGAACCTTCAGAAAAATCACTGGTGAGATCATTAACACAAAGAGAAAGTGTTCATTATGAAATAGAACCCTTGAAAGAAAAAGAGGATAAAAGTAGTGTTGCTCGTGAAACTTGTTATTTTGGTTCACGTTCCTCTGAGAGATTTCTTAGATTATATAATAAGCGAGGTCCAAACCGGTTAGAAATTGAATTCAAGGGGGATAGAGCAAGCATTGTTGCTGATGACTTATTTAAAAACTTATATGACTTAGAGAAATTTTTTGATATTGCAATTTCACATTTGAGAGATTTTATTGATATTGATCTCCCCTGGTGGTGGGAATTCATCAATGATAATGATCGTGCATTCGCAAAAATTATTAATGCAAAAGATGAGAGTTTAGAAAAGAAAAAGGATTGGCTTTTATCACAAACTGCGCCAACAGTCGCAGCGCTTCAATTTATTACAAATGGGGAATTTATTCATGAATTAATTATTGAGGGGCGTAAACGAATGAGTAAAAATTGTTCAAATTTGCTGGCTTTACATGGTAAGGGGGGCATGGTATGAGCATCAATAATGAGGTTCGGTTACTGCGAGGTAAATTAAATGGGGCGCAGAAGAACCGCATGCGAAAATTATTTGACATGATGTATCGACCAAGTGAATTAGCAGAAGAGATCGGGTTCAACGTCCAGCAAATTTACAGGGTTTATGTTCCAAACGGTTTACCACATGAACGGGATCATCGGCGTCACATTTGGATAAACGGATTAGTGTTTAAAAAATGGATAGAAGAGACATACAAAAAAGTTCGATTGAAACCGGTTCAGGGTTATTGCCGAAAATGTAATAAAGCTGTGAAATTAGTCAATACAGAAATCAAAACAACCAAATCAGGTGATACAGATTATTTATTGGGTGAGTGTGTATATTGCGGTAGAAGAATTCCAAGAATTATCAAAAATCGTAGGGGGCAAAATTGATCGATCGGGGAAACTGGAAACTCTATAAGCAGTATCTTTCATATCGGAATGAGGTCGAGCAAGTATCGGTCAAAACAATTGCCAATGAAGAAACCTGGCTGCGTCATTTCGTAGAGTGGGCGGACAATTCATCATTTCTTAAGGCGTCAAAAATACGTCCGACATTCCCCAATTATTTACTCAATGTACATTCAGACAGCAAGAGAAAGCCGCTATCATCCTCTTATGTAAAAAAGGTCATTAGGGCTGCATATCGTTTTTTTAGTTGGCTCACAACGCATAAGCGAGGTTATAAACAAATCGGATTTGAATATCTGGACACGTTGAGAACACCAAAGCAAGAGACAAAACCAAAGGTGCGAGAGTATGTTTCTATTGAAGAAATCAGAAAAATTGCACAAACATCAGTAAGAACGACCAAAGAAAAAAGAATAAGGGCTGCTGCTGTGTTCTTATGGTTGTCCGGCATGAGAGTAAGCGCATTCGCATCATTACCATTGAATGCGGTCAATCTTTATAAATTAGAGATCAAACAATATCCAAGTTTGGGTATGAAAACAAAAAACAACAAATATGGGGATACAACATTATTAAAAATATCAGATCTATTAAACGTTGTTAGGGCATGGGATAAAGAAATCAGAAGTGTTCTCCCACCAAACGGGTTATGGTTTACACCATTGTTACCAAGCACCGGTGAGATAGATTTTAGTGCAACCGTTGAGACCCTTGGAGAAAATCGGGGTCGGACTGTCACCAGGAATTTGAGAGCATGGCTAAATGAAAATAAATTACCATATCATTCACCACACAAATTTAGGCATGGACACGCAATTTATGTAAAAAAGCATGCAAAAAGTTTCGCTGATCTTGAAGCATTGAAAGAAAATCTCATGCATGAAAGCATCCAAACAACAGATCAAACTTATGGTTTATTCGATAAAAACGACATGAAAGAACGGCTTCATAACTTAGGTTATTCAGAAGAGATCAATTTATTAGAAGAAATTCCCCCAGAAGATCGAGAATTCGTTTTAGATCTGTACCGTGTCTATAAAGAAAAACAAAGTAATTGACTATTACTCTATCTTTGGTAAATAACTAAATAATTATTCATTACTCTTCATCAATTTGCTCATCGTATTTTTTATCACCAAAATCATAAAAAGGAATGTTAATAACCGGACTTGTCCACTCAAGAATGGTATTGTTAACTTTCTCAACTATTTCTGATGAACCATCGTTAATCATCACTTCACCAAGATCAGTTGAGGAAGCACTGATTTTTTCAAATATTACTTCGGGATTGTGTCTATAAAAAAATTTGAATTCCTTTTCTCTTTCGTGAGAAATTTCTGTTAGTAGTTGTTTTAAATCCGAATAATTTTCTTGAAGTTTGGTAATCCTCTCTTGTTTTGTCTTGATTAACTCGGATTTTTGAGTAATTTCAACTTGATACATTTCTTCCTGTGATTTATATTTTTCTATCACATCCTTATGTGAAGATAATTCACTGTTTGCAGTGTCTAATTGCTCCTGAACCGAGGTTAGTATTGATTCCATACGGTTAATATTCGTTTCATAATATTCTTCAACCACCATTGGTGAAAATATTTTTAACCTTTCTATGTGACTCTTAAGGCTTTCAATTTCTGCATCTTTGGAATTGATTATCTGTTGGGTTGCTTCTTTGTATTCATTGCTCCACCTAATTTTCGCTATCCAAGCAAAAAGCGCAACAATACTGCTTAATATAGTGCTTATGATATAAAACACATCCATTTTATAACTCCCCATTTACTTAATTATGAAAATCACAGTGATTAATTAAACACTGCGCAGATATAATGGTCAAAAAGGTGGGCGCGAATGGACTCGAACCATCGACCTCACGGATGTGAACCGTGCACTCTAACCAGCTGAGCTACGCGCCCGTAGTGGATTGCATTATAGCAAAATTTACCTTGAAGGTCAATCAAATTGATTTGATTTTATCCTTATAAGCTTCAAAGCGATCTTCGGGTTTGATTAAAAGTTCACAAAATATCCCACAGGGGAAAAAGCCCTGGTTGTCTTCATCTTCAATTAAAACCTCACTCACTTCAAATTTGTTCCTTCATTTAATACTAAAGATTTTTGTGCTGCAAAACCATGCCCAAAACAATATCCTGGGGTATAATAAAAGGGTTATTCAAGCAATACATACGCCTCCTTTTTTGCACGAGTCGGAGGTGTTTGTTTGTAAGCAAAACCATCGAATTTTCACAATAAGGACCAGGATTAATGTCAGAAATTGGTACTATTCAACAAGTTGATATTGATAACGAAATGCGCGAGGCTTACCTCGATTATGCTATGAGCGTGATCGTCGCCCGGGCTATTCCGGATGTGCGCGATGGGCTCAAACCCGTCCACCGCCGTATCCTTTACGCCTTGCGCGATATGGGTATTCGGGCAAATACCCCCCACAGGAAATCCGCCCGTATCGTCGGTGAAGTGCTCGGTAAATACCACCCCCATGGTGATATGGCAGTTTATGATGCCATGGCACGTATGGCGCAGGACTTTTCCATGCGTTACCCCATGGTTAACGGTCAGGGCAACTTCGGCTCAATCGACGGCGACTCACCAGCAGCCATGCGTTACACTGAAGCGCGATTATCGCAAATCGCTGAGGAAATGCTGATCGACCTCAATAAAGAAACGGTCAATTTCATTGATAATTTTGACGGCTCCCTGCAGGAACCTGCGGTTTTGCCATCACGCCTTCCCAATCTCTTATTAAACGGTTCATCCGGTATTGCCGTCGGCATGGCAACCAACGTCCCACCGCATAACCTGAATGAACTGGTGGCTGCCCTTAACCACCTGATCGATCGCTACGATGAAATGGACGATGTCAGTGTCGAAACCTTGATGGAATTCTTACCCGGGCCAGATTTCCCAACAGGCGGGATGATCATCGGCGATGAAGGCATTCGCCAGGCTTACAGCACCGGCCGCGGGCGCATCATCATGCGGGGTACAGCCACCATTGAGGAAAAACCAGGTGGTAGGTTCGTCATCACCATCACAGAAATCCCCTATCAACTCAATAAAACCACCCTGATCGAACGCATAGCAGAGCTGGTTCGTGAAGGTCGGCTGGACTCGATCAGCGATATGCGGGATGAATCTGATCGCAACGGGATGCGCATTGTGATCGAACTCAAGCGCAACGCACAGCCCAAACGCGTGTTGAACCAGCTTTATAAATACACCCCCCTGCAATCCACCTTTGGCGCGCAAATCTTAGCCCTGGTGCATGAAGAACCGCGTTTGCTGCCCCTCAAACGTGCGCTGCAGTTCTACCTGGAACACCGTCAGGAGGTCATCACCCGCCGTACCCAGTATGATCTCGATAAAGCAAAAGCCCGGGTGCATATACTGGACGGTTTATTAATTGCCCTGGCAAATCTGGATGACGTCATCCAAACCATTCGAGAATCAGACGATGCAGATTCTGCCAAAGAGCGATTAATCACGCGCTTTAAACTGAGTGATGCTCAAGCACAAGCAATCCTCGACATGCAGCTGCGGCGTTTGGCAGCATTAGAACGCCAAAAGATCATGGACGAGCATAAAGAGGTCATGGCAGAGATCGAATACCTGGAAGACCTCCTGCTGCACCCCAAAAAGATCCTCGAGATCATCCGCACGGACCTCAACGAAATCGTTGAGAAATATGGCGATGAACGCCGCACGGTGATTGCACCGGATGCCAGCAGTGATCTTTCTGAAGAAGCCCTGGTTAAAAAAGAGGATGTGCTGGTCAGCCTGACTCGTAAAGGTTATGTCAAACGTGTTTCCGAAACGACCTACCGGTCACAGGGACGCGGCGGACGCGGTGTGATAGGTCAATCCATGCGTGATGAGGATGAGGTTGAATTCTTCCTGCGATGCCACACCCTGAGCGTTTTACTGTTCTTCACAGACAAGGGGAAGGTCTATTCAGAAAAGGTCTGGCAGCTGCCGGATGAAGTCCGCACCGGGCGGGGTATTTCAATCATCAACGTGATCAACATTGCCCCTGATGAAAAGGTTACAGCCGTGGTGCCCGTGGCTGATTTTGAGGATGCCAAATACTGCACCATGGCGACCGTCAGCGGACGGGTAAAACGCGTTGAGCTTTCCGCATTTGAATCCGTGCGCCCTTCTGGTTTGATTGCCATCACCCTTGATGAGGATGACGAATTAGGATGGGTATCCCTGACAAGCGGTGAGGATGAGATTATCATGGTGACGCATAACGGGTCAGCCTTGCGATTTAGCGAGGAATTAATCCGACCCATGGGACGGCAAGCCATGGGCGTTATCGGGATTCGTACTCGACCAGGTGACCAATTAGCAGCCCTTGAAGTTCTTGAACCGGGCGGCGATTTACTCGTTGTGACTGAAAAAGGCTTTGGGAAACGGACAAAACTTTCCGAGTATTCTTCCAAAGGTCGCGCGACAATGGGCATTGCGACCATTGATAAGCGAGCGATAGCGAGCATCGGCAAAATCGCTGAAGCCCGTGTGGTACAGGAAAAAGATGAGATTTCCCTGATTTCCAGCAATGGCATTGTCATCCGCATGGCGATTGAAGATATCTCAATACAGGGTCGTGCCACACGCGGCGTGACCATCATGAACCTTGAGGCGGGCGATTCCGTTGCCGCCATGGCACGCATTCCAGAAGAAAAAGATTTAGCGCCAATTGAATAAAAATCAACCCGCAGGTTTTGAGTAAAACCTGCGGGTTTTTTCTTTTCACGAACAGCTGGGTTAAGAACCCCCTATTTCTATCTCGCCAGATACAATTTCAACCTGCCCCCCACAACAATCCCGGACTCTAAGTGCCCCCTCAGGTGTTACACCAATAATTTTATAATCTTTAACAATTCCCCCAGGCAAATTAATAGATTTCACCTCGTCGCGAAAAGCCAGGTGTTTGTTCCATGCCAACACAAAATTATCCGAGGTCAACGAAGGGCGCAAGGTTTTCATCGCCCCAACAAGGTCAACCAGCAGCGCCCAGCGGTCAACCGGATCGTCCAATGCCTGGGCTACCGAAATAGCCGGGTAGCGCAGCTGATCGGCTGCTGGCAGGCTCTCGGGCAGGATATTCACGCCCAACCCAACCACCAGGGCAGTAAGGTCATTTTCTCGCCACTCCGTTTCAACCAAAACACCCGCTACCTTTTTACCACCCAGCAGCACATCATTGGGCCACTTGATTTCAGCCTGCAAGCCCAAGCCACCCAGCACCTCAACCAATCCCAATGCCGCCAGGGCTGTAAAGCGCGGCAGCATCTGAAGCTCCCGGGGTGAGGGACGCATCACCAGGCTTATCGCCAAAGCTGAACCCGGGCGTGTGACCCAACGGCGATTACCCCTACCCCTTCCAGCTGTTTGCTGATCAGCAATCACCAGTCCCCAATCCGGCGCATCCTTTTTCGCCCATCAAGCGCGATATCATTGGTTGATCCCACCACCGGATGGTACTGCCAGGCACCCCGTTGAATCGACTCTAATAAATGGGTTAGTTCTTTTTCATCGTTCAGGTGAGCGTTTCCTTCCATAGTCCAACCTTGAATAATTTCTTTATTCCAGCACAAACCGCAGGAGATCGCCCATTTCAGCAATGTCTGAAACGACAAAATCGGGTTCAAAAGGCGAGTCGGCCAGGTCTTCTTTTTTCGTTTCGCCGCTCAACACAAGGGCTGTGGTAATGCCCCATTTTCCTAAAGCGATATCCGTATACAATCGATCACCGATCATGCAATGCGCTTCTAGGGGCAACCCGGTTTTCTCGGCCAGAGCATTGACAATAGGGGCGTTGGGCTTTCCAACCACCACATCTGGCCGTCGTCCAGTCGAAGCAGCAACCAGTTCGATCATTGCCCCGACATCGGGTTTGAATCCATTTTCTGTCGGACAGTTGATGTCAGGGTGTGTTGCGATATATGGCTTTCCTGCAACGACAAAATCACAGAGCTTCCACAGCTTTTCATAGGTGAGGGTTGTATCAAAACCCAGTACAACCGCATCAGGGTCAGCATCCGTGATGATAAATCCATACCGTTCAAATTCGGCAATCAATGCCGGCGTTCCCACCACATACAGACTGGCAGCAGAAACAAATTTTTTCAGATAGATGGCTGTTGCCTCGCCAGATGTGAAGATCTTTTCTTCTGGAACGACCAAGCCCAAGCCTTTTAATTTCTCGACGTATTCAAGCCTGGAGCGTGAAGAATTATTAGTTAGAAAAAAATAATCCAGAGCCTTTTCATTCAGCAAATCCACCCATGCTTTGGCACCGGGCAAAAGACGGTCCTCAATAAAAATTGTGCCGTCCATATCTACTAAGAAGCATTTAATTTTTTTCAATATCTCTGCNTTTTTCAAATGTCATCCTTTTGCTAAATACATCATGCTTTGCCTTATAATCATATCCGTTCTTGGTAATCTTGTAAAAAAAAGGACGCCTTTTTTGGACAAAAAAGAATTACAAATCAATCAAGATGGTGAAATAACTGGCTAAANAAAGCNCTTTTAGGTAAAATTCTCCCAATAACAATCCTAATTAATTGGGAATTCAAATGATAAGTTCGCTGAAATCATTGGAAGGAAGAAAAATGAAACCNATCGCATTAACTGGAATCAAACCCACGGGCAGACCCCATATTGGCAATTACCTGGGGATGTATCGACCAGCCCTGGACCTGATGGAAAATTACCAGGGGATGTATTTTATCGCCGATTATCATGCTCTGACAACGATGCATGACCCTGAAGGGCTCAAAGAACTCGTTTATGAAGTCGCCGCCAGCTGGTTAGCCCTCGGACTGGACCCTGATGAGGCCATTTTCTTCCGCCAATCCGATATCCCAGAGATACCCGAATTCACCTGGATTTTATCCTGCTTCACTTCCAAGGGATTGCTTAACCGTGCTCATGCCTATAAGGCTGCTGTTGATGAGAACCTGGAATTAGGACGCGACCCGGACGAGGGCATCAATGCCGGTTTGTTTTATTACCCGGTTTTGATGGCTGCCGACATCCTGCTTTACGGTTCGGATGTTGTTCCGGTGGGTTTGGATCAGAAACAACACATCGAGATCACCCGTGACATCGCCGAGGCTTTCAATCGCACCTATGGTGAGATTCTAAATGTCCCGGAAGGATTGATTCAAGAATCAGGTCATGAAAGTTCCAGGGATTGACGGGCGAAAAATGAGCAAGAGCTATGACAACACCATCCCGATCTTCGCTCCTGAAAAACAGCTTCGCAAACGGGTTATGCGCATCGTCACCGACAGTAAGCGGCCAGAAGACCCCAAAAACCCGGAAGAAGACAATCTTTTTGCCTTATTAAAGTTCTTCACCAGTCCTGATCGCCTTGATGAAATCCGGGATCTTTACCTGCATGGCGGGGCTGCTTATGGGGCACTTAAAAAGGAATTAGCAGACTCAATTCTTGGCCACTTTAGCCTTGCTCGAGCCCAGTTCAATGATTTGATTGAAGACAAAGCTTATCTCGATAAGGTCTTATTAGAAGGGGCAGCTAAAGCGCGAGCAATGGGCAAACCTTACCTGACAGCTGCTCGTAAAGCCACAGGGATTGATTGATTTCACACTAAGTCTGTTTTAGACCAGCTTTTTGATCAATATAAGCATCAACAACCGTTTCAAGCAAATTGAGCGGTAGTCCCGCGTTGTTGATAACCACATCATGAAACTCCTTCAACTGGAACCCCTCTCCCAGGGTCGCTTGTGCCTTTTGGCGTAATCCCAGCACCTTGAGATAGCCAATATAATACGCACATGCCTGACCCGGCATGACGATATACCGTTCTACCTCGGTGACCACATCGCGTTCTGGCAATCCCGTCGTTTCCACCATATAATCGATCGCCTCCTGGCGAGTCCAGCCTTTGGCATGGATGCCTGTATCCACAACCAGGCGCGCTGCCCGCCAGAGCAAAGCCTGTAAGCGTCCCAAATTACTCAGTTCGTCCTCCAAACCTAGTTCCCACCCAAGTTGTTCTGCATACAATGCCCACCCTTCAACATAGGCATTGAAAAAATGCGTTTTACGGAAAGTCGGAAGACCTTTGATTTTCTGTGCTTGTGCAAGCTGGTAAACATGCCCGGGGATGCCCTCGTGGTATGCCAGGGTGCGCATCCCCCACTGGTAGATGTTGTCCGGGTCTCGCAAGTTGATCCACATCCTGCCCGGCCTGCTGCCGTCAACAGCAGGCGCCTCACCATAAGCAATAGGGGAATCCGGTTCCCTGAATTCCGGCAGCCGCTCAACAACAATGTCATCCAGTGCACCAAATGAGAAGACATCCGGCATGTTCTGGTTGATTTCGTCCAGGATGTCCTGATAATCACGCAAAATTAATTCACGCCTATTTTCGCCTGTGAAATGAAATTGAGAATCTGCTATCAAGGCCTTGAGCTGCTCACCCGGGTTGTCCGTTGGTAAGCCCAAATCCCCAAGCACATCCCGAATGGCATCCTTGATTCGTTCCACCTCATTCTGCCCTAACTGGTGAATTTCCTCAGGGGACAAATCGGTGGTTGTGTGATTGCGCAGCAAGAATGCATAATAGGCATCTCCGTCTGGCAACTTCCAAATGCCATCCTCATCTGTTGAAACCTCTAATAAATCCTCCAGGTAATTTTGTAATAAACGATAAGGCAGATAGACCTCATTTTCAATGGCATCTTGAACTCGGTTCTTCCAAGCCTCGATGGCAGATGAATCAAAACGCCCTGACGCCTTTGCCTTCTCGATAAAACTTGTATAAAGGGGGTTGTCCTCAATGGGTGTGGTTAAGAAATCTTCAATTTGTCTCAGGGATTTATTAATCACAAATTTCGGTGGGATAACACCCAAGTCTTGCCGGCGCTTAAGGCTTTCAAGCAACCCGGCAATCTTCCATGGGATCAAATTCAAACGCTGGATATAACGCCTGGCGCTGCGCTGCCCCTTAATTTTATGATAGGTGCTTAAGAAATTAATCAGGTCGATCTGAACGCCAAAGACATGGTTTACAGGGTAAGGACCCATAAAAATCGGGTTGGCTGCCCAATGATATTGGAAGCGATGTCCTCGTAGATTCTGTTCAAAATACCAACGCATCAACTGGTAGGTGATAAGCTTTTGACCGGTTAAATGCCGTCCCTGGTACCGGCGGATTAATGCCAGTCCTTCTCGATCCAATGGATGCTGTTTTTGCATCCCATTCGGGGAGACATCTGTTAATTTGCCGCTGTGAAAATCCAGGAGGGTATTGTCAATGACACCTAAAGTGGTCAGGGTTTCGGGGTCCCTCATGATCATTTTTAAGGACATGCGTTCAACAGCCACGTTAAGCGATGGCGGTGTGCCCCAAACCAGGCTGTAGATCAACCAAATTAAACCCAGGCCCAGGATGATAACAATAACGATGACAAACAGCGGCACGTTCTCCTCCAAAATTGAACGCTAAGAATAAAAACGAACACCTCACCGGATAGGATCAATTATAGCTGGAAAAACAACCCGTCTTGAAACGCTTTCCCATTAACGCATTCAACAAGCCTCTTTAACAAAGGTCATACCTTTCC
>JGI24025J20009_10003229_pt1 | contig 11206 bp, 10 predicted proteins | sample Cruoilmetagenom3_FD_20009 | JGI IMG/M metagenome (IMG submission 20009) | reverse complement strand
GTTCGGTCGGCAATCATCGGGCTCTTGATACCCTCTTCCGATGATCACCAAAAAGACCGTGAAATTTTCCTGAAGATTTTGACGATGGATGAGGGAGGGCTCTGGCTCCGCAAAAAATCTTCCGTACCCCTGAAAGACGTCTATGCCCGCACGACAAGGCGCGAACATGAACAGTGGTTTTCCGAGGATTCCACAGAGAATAAACCAAATTACAAAAAAGGGATCGACAGAGACCAGAAAGCAGAGCTCCAGAGACTTGTCTTTTTTCGACTCTCATACGATGAGAAGTTGAAATATTGTTATCGCCCCGAGCAGGTAGAGGGTCTCAGATATGATGCGTGGCAGGAGATCAATGCTCACCTCGGGACATACGCATCAAGCATCCAGGAACTGATGCATGAGCTCGGTGACCGACAGTTTGGGCACGTCCCGCGTGTGGGTGACTGTTTTTGCGGCGGGGGAAGTGTGCCCTTTGAGGCAGCAAGAATCGGGTGTGACGTGTTTGGTTCGGACCTGAACCCTGTGGCAGCGCTGCTCACGTGGGCGGCACTGAATATCACGGGTGGCGGTGAGGAGGTCGCAGAACAGGTTCATAAGGCTCAGCAGGAGGTGTATGAAGCGGTCGATCGTCAGATCACGGAGTGGGGCATCGAGCACAACGAGCAGGGGTGGAGGGCTGATGCTTACCTCTACTGCACCGAGACGGTCTGCCCTGAATGCGGATGGCGAGTACCGCTGGCACCATCATGGGTCATCGGGAAGAAAACCAATACGGTTGCTGTTCTTGTCCCGGACGAAGAGAAACAGCGTTTTGATATCAGGATCGAATCAGGGGTTTCAGCAGAGGCGATGAAGGAGGCGAATGATAACGGGACGGTTAAAAACTCCCGCCTCGTCTGCCCAAATCCCGAATGCCCGGCACATACTACCCCTATTACGATCAGCAGCGTCCGAGGCGATGGTCGTGGCGAGGGGCTCCGCATGTGGGAGAATGATGATCTTGTACCTCGTTCTGATGATGTGTTTCGGGAACGACTCTACTGCATCCGGTGGGTGGAGACCTGTACTGACGATCAGGGCAGAAAACAGACCAGAAAACATTATCGTGCCCCAGATGATAGTGACTTCAAACGGGAGGAACGAGTGCTTGCGCTGCTCAGGGAGAGGTTTGCAGAATGGCAGCGGGAGGGTTACATTCCCAGCAGGGCGATTGAAGAGGGAGATGAGACATCGCGACTCATGCGAGAGCGGGGCTGGACGCACTGGCACCACCTATTCAATCCGAGGCAGTTATTGGTTCATGGTCTTATTTCATCTCTAATATATAATTATTCTTCCGATATAGAAATTGTTTCGGGGATGTTAGGGATTGGTCGTTGCGCAAATTGGAATTCGAGATTAACCATATGGAACTCCAATAGGGAGGAGAAACTTGAACAAACATTTTATAACCAAGCATTAAATCCGCTTTACAATTATGGTGTTAGGCCATCGACAAACCTTGAAACAACTTGGTATTTAAAAATCACTAATAATTCAATATCCTCAAATTTTATGGTTCAACCCATTGATTCTCGATTTATATCATTAGAGCAGGATATCTGGATTACTGACCCATCTTATGCTGATGCTGTTAATTATCATGAACTATCAGAATTCTTCATTACGTGTTACGAACAACAAATAAAGAGAGTATTCCCTGACTGGTACACGGATTCCAAACGCGCCCTTGCGATTATTGGACAGGGGGAGGAATTCCGCCGAGGAATGGTTGAGACCTACCACAACCTCGCCGCCCACATGCCAGACAACGGCGTCCAAATTGTCATGTTTACCCACCAGGATGCCAGCGTCTGGGCAGACCTCGCCCTGATCCTCTGGTCGGCTGGATTACGAGTCACTGCGGCGTGGTGCATCGCCACCGAAACCGATGCATCAGGATTAAAAACAGGCAACTACGTCCAGGGCACCGTGCTCCTCGTCCTCCGTAAACAAACCTCTGACGATACCGCTTTCCTCGACGAGATCTACCCGCAGGTCGAGATCGAGGTGAAAGAGCAGCTTGAGAGCATGCTCGCCCTCGACGACAAGGAAGACCCGAATTTCGGCGACACCGATTACCAGCTTGCAGCCTACGCCGCCGCCCTCCGGGTCATCACACAATACAGAGAGATTGAGGACATCGATGTCCAGCGGGAGCTTTTCCGTGTGCGGCAGAAGAACGAGAAAAACCCACTCGAAGCGGTGATCGATAACGCCGTCAAAATCGCATGTGATTATCTGGTGCCAAATGGTATTCAGAGTTATATCTGGAAACATCTCACACCTGAAGAGCGGTTCTATCTCAAGGGGCTTGAGATTGAGAGTCATGGAGAGTACCGGAACGGTGTTTATCAGGAACTTGCCCGGGGCTTTGGCATCCGGGAATACAGGAGCATACAGGCAAGCAGAAAAGCCAACCAGACCCGGCTCAAGACTGCTTCCGAATTTAAGAACCGAAAACTCGGCGATGAAGGATTTGGAAGTTCACTTGTACGGCAGATCCTCTTTGCAATCTATGAAACGGTACAGAATGAAGACACCTCAGCCGGAAGAGTGTGGCTGCACACTGAACTTGGTCAGCAGTACTGGAACAGACGGCAAGAGATCATCGAACTGCTCAGATACCTCTCAAGCACCAGCATGACCAGTTCTATGGAACACTGGAGGGAAGACGCTGATGCTGCACGACTACTTGCAGGAGCTATCGAAAATGACCATATCTAACGCGACGGCTGAGCATGTCCTCAGTTATAGAACATCAAAAACAGCGTCCAGTCGGGGGCTTGAGAATTCATGATCCACCGGTTCTCATCACGAGGGCAGTCACTCGATGAGTTGTTTCTCAATGATCGGCTTGCAGGTGCAAGAAGCTACGATCGGATTGCAGGCTATTTCAGTTCCTCGATTCTCGAAGTTGCCGGGGAGCGCCTTGAAAGTGTGCATGGTATGGTCCGTATGGTCTGCAACTCACAACTTGATGCACGGGATGTGAGAACCGCCAGGGCAGCACTTGCTGCTATGCGGAAGGAATGGTGCGCTTCGGAACCGGAGAAATACGGGCATAAATCCCGTAACCGGTTTGGGAGGCTCTTCGAATTTCTAAAATCAGGAAAACTCCAGGTGAAAGTCCTCCCGGACAATGCATTTGGACTCATTCACGGCAAAGCCGGTGTCATCACTAAAAATGGTGGGGAACAGACTGCTTTTATGGGGAGCACGAACGAGACATACAACGCCTGGAAACTCAACTATGAACTCGTCTGGGAAGATGACTCACCAGAAGCCATCCGGTGGGTCCAGGAAGAGTTTGACGCGCTGTGGCGTCACCCGGACGCCCATCCTCTTGCTGAGTTCGTAATTGAGGACATCGGCAGGATTGCTAAACGTACAGTTCTCCACAGTGTTGATGACTGGAGGCGCGATCCTGATCCGGCGGCGCCAATCGTTGAACTCCCGGTCAACCGAAGCGACTCCGGGCTGTGGGAACACCAGAAATATTTTGTTAAACTCGCCTTTGACGCACATCGTGGTCTGCACGGAGCTCGCTTCGTCCTTGCTGATATGGTCGGACTGGGAAAAACGCTCCAGCTCGCCATGGCAGCCCAGCTCATGGCACTCATGGGGGACAAACCCATCCTGATCCTCACCCCCAAGACGCTGATCTGGCAGTGGCAGGATGAGATGAAAGAGCGGCTGGACCTCCCATCGGCGGTCTGGAATGGACAACAGTGGGTGGACGAACAAGGGATTAAACATCCAAACACGGGTTCTGATGGAATCAAGAAATGCCCGAGGAGGATTGGTATCGTTTCGTATGGTCTCGTTACGAGTCGGTCTATTGTCGTGGACCATCTCAAAGAACTCAATTACGAGTGTATCATCGTGGATGAAGCACATCATGCCCGGCGGAAGAACCTCGGTCCGAACCGCGAGAACGAACACCCCGATTCCAACAACCTGCTCAAGTTCCTTCTTGAGATGGGTGGCAACACAAAAAGCTTTCTTCTCGCAACCGCAACCCCGGTTCAACTTTACCCCATCGAAGCCTGGGACCTGCTAAACATCCTCGCATCTGGAAACAACAAATCAGTACTTGGAAACACGGCAAGTCACTGGCGTCAATATCCGGAACGCGCACTCAATCTGGTCATTGGAACTGAAGACCTCCCCGAAGATGATTTTGAACGAGGGGCATGGATACGGAACCCATTCCCACCCGCTACAGAAAGCGGCGCAGAAACCCACGACTTTGAGATTATTCGCCGTTCGCTTCAGATCGGCGATGATATCGCGTGTATTTCCGTTTCAGATTGGGACCGGCTACAAGAACCGAAAAAAGCCAGGATACGAAATCTGTCCCGAGATTTCATCCAAAAACATAACCCATTTATCAGACACATTATACGCAGGACTCGAAACTTTCTCGAAAAAGAGATGAATCCTGCAACAGGTGAACCATATCTAAAGCCGATCAAAGTGCAGCTGTTTGGGGAAGAAGACAACGACGCAATCTTGCTCACGCCATATCTAAAAGAGGCTTACGAACTCGCTGAGGAGTTCTGCCATCTATTCTCAAAGCGGGCGAAAGGTGGCGGGTTTCTCAAAACGCTTCTTCTCCGGCGTGTTGGCAGCACCCTATATGCGGGAAAACAGACGTCTGAAGCTATGCTTGGAGGCATATCCGGGAATCTCGAAGAAGAGGAAGAAGAGGATAACGCTCCACAGACCGGGGGCACATCCAAGGACATGTCTAAAGATGAGCGAAAACTGCTCCAGCAGTTTTTATCCATTCTTTCGGAGCATCAGGACAAGGATCCCAAATACGAGAAGATACGAGACCTTCTGCATGATGGTTGGCTTGAACGATGCTGCATCATCTTCTCCCAGTATTACGATTCGATCAAATGGCTTTCAAAGAAATTATCACAGGACTTCTCAAATGAACTAATCGGCATCTACGCTGGCGGACAACGTTCGGGCATCATCGAAAACGGTGAATTTGTCAGAACCTCCAGAGGAGAGCTCAAATCAAGGATCTGGCACGGTGAAATCCGTCTGCTTCTCGGAACGGACGCAGCAAGCGAAGGATTGAACCTTCAGGTGTTTGGCTCGCTGATCAACCTTGACCTGCCCTGGAACCCAACCCGGCTGGAACAGCGAAAAGGGAGAATTCAGCGGATCGGGCAGATGTACGACGAAATCTGGGTCTACAATATGCGGTACAAAGATTCAGTTGAGGACCGCGTCCACGAGTTACTCTCAAGCCGCCTCGAAGAGATTAATTCCATGTTTGGACAGATTCCGGACTTTCTGGAGGATGTGTGGATCGATGTCGCACTTGACAAGGCGGAAGACGCACGAAAAACCATTGACGAATTACCAAAAGAACACCCGTATGAATTGCGCTATGATAAAATCGAGCCGATCAACTGGGAGGACTGTTCACAGGTGCTCGACTCCATTGAACGACGCAGGCATCTCAACAAGGGGTGGTGAAAGACCACCATTCACCCACAATACAGCCGATACCCGCAGTCCCTGCACTGCCCCTCATCATCCAACCGGTCAAACCCGTGCCGATAGTCGTGAAGGATGCACTCTGCCGCATCCACCATCTCCACCAGCACACCAGCATCCAGCGGTGCCACCCCCGAACTTACATACCCGGCACCACCCAGCTCATACGCCAGCGGTTTCGGCTTTGACAGCAGCTCCAGACTCATCCTCTGCACCGTCTATTCAGGGTGCAGGTGTTTGAATCCGTACCATCCATCACACAATTTTACCCTGCCATAAACTTTATATACTATAACATCGACAGTAACATACCGTCCTCCCATCAGAGGGGCGGTTTACAGGAGACGTGAGAGGATGAATCGAAACCAACGAGTAGCAACCGCCATCTCGCATCCCTGCGACAATGCCAGTTCAACCGGCATCCGCAGGCGACCCGTACAGAACAGAACGAATTACCAGGAGGTATAATGAGACAGATAGCAATGTATGGAAAAGGTGGCATCGGGAAATCGACGACCACCCAGAACCTGACTGCAACGCTTGCCGATATGGGCAACAAGATCATGCAGATCGGGTGTGACCCGAAAGCAGACTCAACACGGATGCTGATGGGTGGAGTGAGACAGCCAACTGTTCTTGACACGCTCCGTGAGGTGGGTGCCGAGAACGTGGAACTCGACGAGATCTTGCACACCGGATTTGGCGGGATACGATGCGTCGAAGCAGGAGGACCTGAGCCAGGTGTCGGCTGTGCTGGAAGAGGTGTCATCACCGCAATAAAACTGCTTGAGGCGCTGGGGGCTTACGACGAAGACCTTGATTTCGTCTTCTACGACGTTCTTGGTGACGTTGTCTGCGGCGGTTTCGCGATGCCGATGCGCGAGGGCTACGCAAAGGAGATCTACATCGTGGCGTCAGGCGAGATGATGGCTCTCTATGCTGCAAACAACATCTGTAAGGGTATTGTCAAGTTCGCAGAGGAGGGTGAGATCAGACTCGGAGGCATCGTCTGCAACAGCCGCAATGTCGAGAATGAACGGGCACTGGTGGAAGCGTTCTCAGAGCGCATCGGAAGCAAGCTCGTGTACTTCGTGCCAAGGGACAACATTGTTCAGCAGGCAGAGATTCGGAAGAAGACCGTAATCGAGTACGATCCAACCTGCAATCAGGCAGATGAGTACCGCGCACTTGCCAGAAACATCCTCGAGAACGACATGTTCGTGGTCCCTGAGCCGATCACGATGGATGAGCTTGAGAGCATGATGACCGAGTTCGGAGTCGTGGACTAAAGCAGGATGGGTGATGTCATGCAGATGATAAGAGCGATCATACGACCTGAAAAGGTCGATTCCGTGGTGGACAGCCTCGATGACGGGGGATTCTGCGCATTCACGAGAATCGACGTCTTTGGCAGGGGCAAGCAGAAGGGCATACGGATCGGACCGACCGTCTACGACGAACTGGCAAAGGCGATGCTGATGATCGCGGCAGATGACGAGGATACCGATGAGATCATCAGGATCATTGAAGATAATGCACGAACCGGAAGTTTCGGTGATGGCAAGATCTTTATAAGCCCGATCGAGGAGGCTTACACGATCCGTACCGGCGAGAGAGGTCTATAGAGATGAGAGAAGTGATCGCCATAATCAGGATGAACAAGATACAGGCGACCAAGGAGGCTCTGGCAGAGGCTGGATATTCCTGCCTCACCGCCACCCTCGCTTATGGTCGCGGCAAGCAGAAGGGACTCTATATAAGCCCGCTTGGAAACGTCAAACCCGATTCCAGGAAGGCAGCGATCCGTTTCATCCCGAAGAGGATGCTCAACATTGTGGTGGACGATGAATCTGTCCCGGAAGTGGTTGAGACGATCATGCAGACCAACCGGACCGGGATGGTCGGCGACGGGAGGATCTTTGTCAGCCCTATGAATGAAGCGGTCCGTGTCCGCACCGGAGAGCGGGGTGATGATGCGCTTTAGCAGAAACACCGCGAGATCACGAATGACATGTTTGAACGAATCACACGAATGTGGAGGAAACAATGCCACTGACACTACTTGAATGCGATATACCGATACCAGAGCGTGAGAGGCACACATACATCAAGAAGTCGGGCGAGGATATCGTACCGCTGGCGAACGTTCAGACGACGCCAGGAGACCTGACCGAACGCGGCTGCACATACGCAGGGTGCATGGGCGTCGTTGGAGGTCCGGTAAAAGATGTGATACACCTCATCCATGGACCAATCGGCTGCGCCTACTACACATGGGGTGGAGGTCGCCGGCAGAACCTATCTGACAACCCGGAGTTTCACAGGAAGTACTGCTTCTCAACCTCTATGCAGGAGCCAAACGTCATCTTCGGTGGCGAGAAGAAGCTGTACAATGCGATCCTCGAAGCTTATGAGCGGTTTCCCGCTGTGAATGGCGTGTTTGTCTATGCGACATGCGTGATCGGGCTCATCGGAGACGATATAAACACGGTCTGCAAGAACGCAGCAAAAGAGATCGGAGTCCCTGTGATTCCGTTCAGCTGCGAGGGTTTCAGGGGCGTCAGCCAGTCGCTCGGACACCACATCGCAAACGACGGCATCTTTGATAAGATCGTCGGCACAAAGGAGCCTGACAAAGTCACTCCGTATGATATCAACATCATCGGGGACTACAACATCCAGGGAGACCTCTGGATCATCGAACCGCTCTTCGAAGCGATGGGACTTCGGATTCTCTGCACGTTCACAGGAAACGCATCGATCAATGATCTCGCGGTGGCACACAGGGCGAAGCTGAATGTCATGCACTGTCAGAGGTCAACCCCGTATATCTGCGAGTTGATGGAGGAGAAATACGAACTTCCATACATGCCGGTCTCCCTATTCGGAATCACACAGACATCAAAGGCTCTTCGTGATGTAGCAGCCTTCTTTGGGCTTGTTGATAAGGCGGAGGAGGTTATAGAGGAGGAAGTCTCCAAGATACTGCCTGAAATTGAGTATTACAAAGAACAACTCCGTGGAAAACGAGTCTTCATCTATCAGGGTGCGCCGCGTGCGTGGCACTGGATCAAGCTGATGGAGGAACTCGGAATGGAGGTGATCGGCGCTGCAACAGCGTTCGGGCACACCGATGACTATGAGAAGATCATCGAACGGATCGGCGATGGAGCCCTGGTGATCGACAACCCCAACTCAGTGGAACTGCGGGAGATTCTCCTTGGATACAAGCCCGACCTCTTCATCTCGGGACTCAAGGAGAAGTTCCTTGCATACAAACTCGGGGTGCCGTTTGTTAATGGTCACTCGTACGAGAGAGGACCGTATGCCGTGTACAGCGGATTTGTAAAATTCGCAAAGGACATACACACGACGATCAACCATCCGGCATGGAAATTAATCGAGGGAAGAGCATGACCCAGACAACAGCGAAAGCGAAAACAGAGACAAAGGCAAAGGCAAAGGCAAAGAGATCGGTCACGATCAATCCAGGCATGATATGCCAGCCGATCGGTGCGATGCAGGCGGTGCTTGGCGTACACGGCGCAATCTCGCTTGTGCACGGATCGCAGGGCTGCGCAGCCTATCCGATGCGGATGTTCAACCGGCACTTCCAGGAGCCGGTCGAGATCGCATTAAGTTCGCTTGGCGAGGATGCTGCGGTCTTTGGCGGAGCAGACAACCTCATCAAAGGAGTACACGCGCTTGTGGCAAGAAGGCAGCCGGAACTGATCGCAGTTCTCACAACCTGCCTATCAGAGACGATCGGGGACGATGTTGACGGAATCCTCCGAAAGATCGACCTACCTACCACGCCGGTCCCTATGCACACGCCGAGTTATATCGGTTCCCACGTCACAGGATACGACAACGCTCTAAAAGCACTTGTTACGCATCTTGCAGAGCAGACCGGACCTAACAGCAAGATTAACATCGCTGTTGGACTCTTAAACCCGGGAGATATCAGGGAACTCAAAGGTATGCTTGCTGCAATAAGGGTAAAAGCGATCATCCTGACAGACATCTCAGAGACGCTTGATGCTCCGCTGATACTGCCGAGACCGCGGTTTCCGGATGGCGGGACAACGCTTGCCGAGATCGCTGACACTGCAAACTCGATCGGGTCAATCGCTCTATGCAAACATGCCGGCGGATCGGCCGTAAAGTATCTTACAGGAAAGCACAAGGTGCCGATGATAACAGGCGCATGCCCGATTGGCGTTGCCAACACTGACAGGTTCCTCGAGAACGTGAGCCACCTCTCGGGAAGACCAATTCCGGATGAACTGCGAAAGGAGAGGGGACGGCTCATCGATGCGATGATCGATGTGCATTTCAAGATCGCACAGAAGAGGGTTGCGATCCACGCAGACCCTGATGTCGCATCCGGCATGGCACGGTTTGTGCACGAACTCGGGATGATGCCTGCGATCATTGCGACCGGAACCGAGAGCAAGGAGTTTGTTGCGGATGTGCAGGCGGTCGCAAGCCAGACCGGGCACGAGATCGATATCATCTCGGGATGCGACCTCTACGAGCTGCATGAGGCTGTGAAAGCGGTTGGCGTCGATCTGGTGATGGGAAACTCGCAAGCGGCATATATCGGAGACGACGAGAAGACCGCTTTTGCGAGGATCGGGTTTCCGGTGTACGACCGGGTTGGCTACCAGCGAAGAGCGATCATCGGGTATGGCGGCGGGATCAATCTTGTCGATCGGATCACCAACGCGATCCTGGATCATGCGGATTCGGCGTGAAGCCCCGGGTGCGGGCACTGTTCGGGATGGGATATGCCCATCCTGGCGGTGCTTTGTGGTGAGGGGTTCGTATTTTTATAAGATATCTGCCAGGGTAGTCTCGTAAGGTTTTTGTAGGATGTGTTTTCTATTTGTGTGTATGGAGTGCAAGGAACTCCGCCACGATCGACCTACGGTTTCACTTCTGACTGACCATGTGGTCTTCTCGCCAAAGTATCGCTGGAAGATTCTGGCAGGTGTTGTCGCACTTGCGCTGGATGGTATGAGAGATACATACAAAATCAGGAGAAGCCGAATGCGAAAACGCTATGTACAGGCATTGGACTTAAGTCCGGGGTTTAGTGACTTTGGGGTTTCATTTCATAAAGCACGGAGTGCAATCAAATGAAAGAATCTATGGGGTCGTCTATGGAAGGATTTATAAAAAATAAAGTTTATTCTAATTATATTATGAAAGATTGGAATACATTGTATAAAGAAAAGGGAATAGTACAAAAAGAACCTTCAAAAAAAGTATTGGAAGCTATCAAATTTTTTAAGGGAAAAAGGATCAAAAAAATTCGGCTCTCTGGTATCTTGAGTTGCAGTGAGATGACATTAAATTGATATGTTGTCATATATATTACAATGCCCACCAATCAATTCCGCGATCAAGTGAGGGATAACGCACAGCATATACCCTACACTTTTAGCAAATCCGACGATTAATTATATATACATCTGACCATCTACAATACATTCAGCAGATCTAATGGATGGTGAACGATAATGGCAATATTTGAGATACCACTGGATATTCCAGACGTTGAAATCGAGAACGTGGAGCTAACTAAAAAAGGAGATATTATCATCACGGTAGTGAGCACAGTCGAAGGAACTCACTGTCATAA
>JGI24025J20009_10003228_pt1 | contig 11211 bp, 9 predicted proteins | sample Cruoilmetagenom3_FD_20009 | JGI IMG/M metagenome (IMG submission 20009) | reverse complement strand
GGTATTTTGGCGGCAAGGCCCGGCAAAATACCACTTCTTGCCAAGCCGCGATCCACTATATGCGTAACCTGTTTTCCTGGGTGTCGAAACAACACCCAAACTGAAAATAATGTCAACTCGCCAATCACTTATACAGCCTCCTTTGCTCTTTCATCAAGAACAATCTGCGGTTGTCAATATTCCTCTGAAACCCAGCGTGCCTAACAATAGATTTTGCGCCACTGGAGGTAAAATAAACCCCTCGGCGAACCTGAATGACAAGCCCCACTTCCTTTGCATGCTTGTGAGTTGATCTAAATAGTTCCTTTTTCATCATCCAATCGTAAGTCTTTTTGGCAATTAATTTTTTTGCACTCTTTTCTATGTCCTGAATTCGAGCTGGCTGAATTACCGCTAAAACAGACATATATACAAAAAGAGGATCAACGTTGCTCATTTGGGCAGATACCCCTTCTCAATCTTTTTGTGCAGTTGATTCATCAAAAATCCTTCGACCACCTCACTGCATGAGCCAGTATCTTCGTAATTAACATATTCGATGACAGCCCCCCTATTGGACGCCATTATTTTCGGTCCGGTATTAAAATAGTTAGAGGCGTGTTCGTATTGCTTATCAACAATGATTAACATTTTTTTACAAATGGTTTCGTAAAGGGAAAATGCGCCAAATTCCGTGAATGAGCCCGGACTGCTTGGCAACATAACAACTGCATCTGCATGGTCTTCCGCATGACCTATTTCTGCATTAGCCGCATTGTTTAGAGCCCCCAGAGCTTCGCCATGTGCAGCGATTAACTCTTTGTATTCTCCAAGAGTTACATCGTAACCAAGCTCATCAATTGAATTATAAAGGTCATATCGCAACAAAGTTGCAGCATTGCGTTTATTTTTTCTTGGTCGCCGCTTATTAGTTTCGATAAATGGGCCAGCTAAAAACACAGTCAACTCAGTATTAGATTTTCGGGCAGCTCGCTCAAAAGCCTCTGCCTCGAATTTTCTTTTAATTCTGCCCGTTGCTATATTCAAAATTATTTACACCTCAGTTTTCAGAACACTAATGCTCATACTTTGCTCAAGCAACCTTGAAAAACCTCGATAATTATCATTAGCGAAATTACAATTGCGTTCATCTGATCATCGGTACTTTCTTCAAGCACTCCATTTCGACATTCGAAAAATTTATATGCCCCTAAATTTGTAGCACCAACGTAGCACCAAGCGATAACTCACAATAAAGCACCACCCTCAGGTGATGCGTAACATACTGATATATATTGGTTTTTTTGGTTGCGGGGGTAGGATTTGAACCTACGACCTTCAGGTTATGAGATAGCTTAAGGGGAGTCGCACCCCATACCCCCGACTTCGCCTATCTACTCTATCTTATTGGAATCGCTTATTTATTCTTGACGCAACACGCGTTCGCTTCCTATCTCTTACGCCGTGACTTGCTTCCAGCTGCTTCCACAGTGCTTCCACGAGAAGTTTGACCGAGATTGGAGAGACCATGACAAAGCTAACGAAACGGACCGTCGAAGCCCTCAAAATCGAGGCGAAAGATTATTTTGTTTGGGATACGCAAATTGCCGGGTTTGGGCTGCGCGTCATGCCCTCTGGGGCAAAGACCTATCAGGCGCAATACCGCAAGGGTGGTCGCACCCGCCGCGTGTCCTTGGGCCGTCATGGCAAAATCACCGCCGAGCAAGCTCGGAAACTGGCACAAGAAGTCATGGGTCAGGTTGCCAAAGGCGACAACCCCGCCGAAGAACTCAGCCTGCACCGTCGCGCCCCAACCGTTGCCGCGCTTTGTGATCGGTTTTTCGAGCAGCATGTTTTGGAGAACTGCAAGCCCTCGACGCAAGGAGAGTACCGCCGCGCGATTGAATTGTTTATCAAGCCAACTATCGGCGCGTTCAAAACCGTCGATGTGGAGCGCAAGGACATCGCCGACTTGCACCAAAAGCACAGAGACAAACCGTATCAAGCAAATCGCACGCTTGGTGTGTTGTCCAAGATGTTCAATCTTGCCGAGATTTGGGGATTACGCCCGGACGGGTCCAACCCTTGCCGCCACGTTCCCAAATACCGCGAAGTTAAACGTGAGCGGTTTTTGTCGAGCGCAGAATTGCAACGCCTTGGCGCAACCTTGGCCGAGGTTGAGGCGGACGGGTCGGAATCCCCGTTTGTCGTTGCCGCGTTCCACTTGTTGATCCTGACAGGTTGCCGCCTTGGGGAAATCCAAACCTTGCGTTGGGAATACATCACGCCCAAGGGCATGGAACTGCCCGACACGAAGACCGGGGCGCGCCGCATCCCACTTCCTCAGGCGGCAAGGGCCATTCTGGACTCTCTGGAGTCCCGTGAGGGCAATCCGTACATTATCGCAGGGAAGCTTGAGGGATCGCATGTAACGGACCTCCAGCATCCTTGGAGGCGTATCCGCGCGCGTGCCGGGTTGTCAGGTGTTCGCATTCACGACCTGCGCCATACCTACGCCTCGAATGCGGTTTCGGGCGGGATGCCAATTCAGATGGTTGGGAAGTTGCTCGGTCACAGTCAAATTCAGACAACGATGCGTTACGCGCATTTGGCAGATGATCCCGTAAATCGTGCAGCCGAAGAAAATGCCAACCGTCTGAGCGATGCGTTAAAGACTGAATGTAAGTCCCAAATTCACTTGCGCGTCGTTTAGCGGCAATGGCGGCTTAGAGCCCATTTTGACAAATGCCGCATTGCTTTTGAACGTCCGGTTTACAATTTTGGCGATCAGCCGAAACGCGCCCCTGCTATGATTGACCCGGTTGTGCAGTTGTGCGACGGTTTGCCAGCAAAATGGGGTTCGAAATGACGGCACCACTACTGATTAGAAACAGAAATTATCGCCTTCTCTTGGGTGCTGGTACGTTGACCAATCTTGGCGATGGGATGGTTGTACTTGCTTTGCCTTGGCTCGCGACTTTGATGTCCCAAAACCCTGTGGCCATCGGTGCGGTAGCGGCAGCAGGACGGCTACCATGGCTACTTTTTGCGATACCCGCAGGCGTTATTATCGACAAGGCGGAACACAATAAGCTGATTGCCCGAGCCGACCTTTTGCGTGCGGTTATTGTATTGGCCATTCTAATGCTGGCAATGAGTGAACACGTTCAGGGCGCAATCTGGATATTGGCGGGGCTTGCGTTTGTTTTGGGCTCTGCGGAAGTATTGAGGGACAATGCCGCCCAAACAATGCTTCCGTCCATTGTTGAATCGAAGGACTTGGAAGCTGCTAATGGTCAACTCTGGAGCAGCGAACAACTGACAAATCAGTTCATCGGGCCGCCATTGGCGGGAGTATTGATCGCGGCTGGTATAGGTATCCCCTTTGGCCTAGATGCGGCTTTGTTGGTCTTATCCGCTGGATTCGTTTGGATGATATCAATTGCGCCAAGGGCGCGGAGCCAGACCAGTTTTCGCAAAGCTCTAATGGAGGGGATCGCTTTTATGCGTAGTGATCCGTTGTTGCTGCGGCTTGCAGTTGTGTTGGGAGTCGCGAATTTCATCGCTACGGCAACGATCACAATTCAAGTTCTTTTTGCGCAAGATGTATTGGCCATCTCCGCCTATTCTTATGGGCTGGTCCTGTCTGTTGCGGCTGTTGGGGCCATCACTGGAAGTCTGCTCGCCCCTCGGTTCATCGCAATGCTCGGAACACAAACGTGCTTATACTTTTCAATAGCGACCTGGGGCATTGGTTATGGTGCCATCGGTCTGAGCCATACTGGACTTGCCATGGCAATTGCCCTGTTCTTTGTTATGGCAGCAGCAATGTTGTGGAATGTAATCACGGTGTCTTGGCGACAGAGACGCATCCCTCCTGCATTGCTTGGACGGGTCAACAGTATTTACCGCTTCTTCGGATGGGGTTCGATGCCGTTAGGTGCCATGACCGGTGGGATTCTTGTGTCGGTGTTGGAGCATGAGCTTGGTCGTGAAATAGCGTTGCGAACAACTTTTATGTGCGCCGGAGCAGCATGCGGGTCGTTGCTTGCCTATGCACTATTCAAACTCCGGCTGGAGTAGTTAAGCAGACATTCCTGAATCGTTTCATAAGGCAGGATTGTCCGCATAGCAGACATGCTGCCCGGCGGAGTGATGTCCTATCTATAGAACGAAACGGCGGGCGCCGGGATGCTGGTTATCGGGTTGCGGGCCTATATATACGCTATATACCGTATGGGAGCCTTTATACCGTATATATACTATATAGGGATGCCGTAACGATACGTTACGTTGGGGAGTTCCTCCTTATATAGTATATATAGCGCCCAACGTTACGTTCCGTTCCGTTGCCCTCCCCTGTATCTGATCGATCCAAGTAGAATGCGTAACGTTACGCAAAGCTTTCCTGAACTAGGGCCTTCTATATAAAAGAAGCACANCACNGACGACTCAAAAACAGAGGTTCCTAAATTGGTCTACATTGCACCCGGCAAANCCCCAGCCTTTAACAAAGAAACTATTAATACGCTCGCAAGCGACTTTTCGATTTTGGATTCGCAAAAGAAAGAATTCTCTGACATTCTCGNAGAGGCNCATTCCAAATGGAAATGGGCNCAAGAAATGGNGGCAAAAAAGCACAAGCCTTCTGAAATTAGGCTAGCACTTGTGAACGTCGAGAAACATGCACTCGCCCTGAAAGATGTTTTGGCAACACTTCCAGAAATTGCCGTAAAGGAAATCGACCGTATTAGCCAAACTGATAATGTCCGAAACTTAGAGAACCCTGATTACCCCTCAATTTCATTTCCGGCTCTAGCTTTACGAGATCCAGTCGCTTCTGATTCAGGTTCATTGATCATTCTCGAACACGAGGATTGGATTCAGATCGCGGCAGCGTTGGCTACCGCATCGAAAAGCGCACTTGAAAATGTTCCGCATGGCAAAAGCGGAAGAAAAGAGGAAGGGGCGCTAGATTATTGGATCGCAATCATTGCTTTCTACTGGACTAGAACACTCAACCGTAAATTCTCACGCGACGCGACGGATGATGGACAACCACTTTCCGAAGCCGCTCGATTTTGCGTCGAGGCATTTAGCGCTGTTGACCCAGAAGTTCCGCAATCCCGAGTACTAAATGCGATGAAATTATACATTAAAAACAAGCAATAAGGTTACTGGAAGAATTCGATTGAAAATTTCAGATGAATTCTTCCAGCGGTTTCGCTCGCGTATCGCATGTAGGCGCATCTATGTTCGACCTATAGCAATACGAAACTAAAGGGCGAACACAATGCAACAACAGGTACAAACCAAAGAGCAGCCAACCCCAGCCTCCAACTTCTGGGATGGGTTCATCACCGAAACCGAGGCCGCAGATTATCTCTGCCAAAGCATTCGCACATTGCAGAAATGGCGCGTGACGGGCTTTGGGCCGCACTTCTACAAGCCGGGGCGTTCCGTTCGCTACCGTCGCCGTGATCTACGCGAATGGGCTGAAACGCGCCGTCGCCGCCACACTTCAGAATAAACCAGTTTTGCCCGTGTGGGGTTGGCAGCACCATGCGGGATTTTGGGGCCGGAAGGTTTCAATAATGGGCGCGAGGTATCGCACCTCGCGCCTTTCCTTTGCCTGCCGCAAGCATTTTGAATCAAACACAGGAAACCAAACACATGTCTCAACCAGCCCATAAAATCAAAATCGGACGCATCGCGGCCACGATCTGGAATAACGACGGGTTTTATTCCGTCGATGTCACCCGCGCATACAAAGACAATTACGACGAGTGGAAATCCACAAACAGCTTTTCGCAGAGCGATTTGCTCAATCTCGCTAAATGCGCCGAACGTGCGGAAACTTGGATCAATCACAAATCCAATTCCACCGCCTAAACAACCAGCCGGGCTTCCCGCCCGGCCCCAAAACAATAGCTGCCCCGCCGGAGGCACTATTTAGGGCGCAAAGCGCCCGTTCTTCCACCTAAACAAATATGTCAGCAATCATGCTGAAAGACTGGGGGGTCTTGTAACACCCCCCTCCACGAATACGAAAGTGTAGGTAAGCGTAAATGGAAGCGGTAATAATACACAGCGGCTTTGATGGGCTGAAATTCACTATACAGGCCGATATTTCGTCGGAGTTATGGGAAAAGCTGACGTCTGCAAAAAAACACGCAAAGGAAACATTTAGCGATTGCGTGATAGACTTTGGAACTATTTCTCTAAGCGTAACGAGCAAGGGTGCGAGAGGCTTTTCCGCACATACAGGCGATCACGGGGCCGTCTGGTTATTTCAAGACCCGGAAGATCCCATTCCGAACAACCCCAGCATTACCGTAGACTTCCGCGCTTTCGGCCTTGCTACTGGTGGCCTTGAAGGTGCTGAAAAGCATTTCCGCGAGTGCATGGAAGCCTTCGAAATCAGATACGTTGAACCCCAACTGCGTGTGTCGCGTGCTGACTTTGCTGTAGATTTTCTTGCGCCTTGGCTCGAACCAGATCGAAACCACCTGATAGTTCCACCAGGAACAAAAAGTTTCGGAATACGCTGATGAACATTTCACCGAGATGATTTCCAGTGGATCACGTGTTCTTGGACTTCGCGCCGGGGCCATAGCAAACCGCCAGCTTGCTATCTACGATAAACGCGCTGAAGTAATTCAAACGAATAAGATGGGCTGGCTGACAATCTGGAACGCCGCATTGGAAGCCAATGGCAAACCGCCCCTTGACCTAACAGACCGCGATACAAGCCAAGTCTGGCGCTTCGAAATGCGCCTCGGATCCAAACAGCTTCGCAACCGTTTTGAGATTAGAGGCTGGCAAGATGTTCACGACACCATCGGAGACGCATTTGCAGACTCGTTGAAGCACATTCGCTACTGCGTCCCAAGCGCAGAGGCCAACCGCTCCCGCTGGCCCACGCATGAGCTTTGGCGGAGGTTTGATGATGTAATCGGTACTAGACTTTCGAATAATCGCTCAGGCGTTCTACCGAGCAACGTGATCTACGCTAACCGTATCGCGAAAATGCGGGAACTGGATACGCTGCTATCCGGGCTCTTTATCACCCGCGCCGCAATCTCTGACGTGTCAGCCAACGAGTTCAATGAATTCATGGAAAGGCATGTTGAAACGTTGTTGCAGTCAGTTAGTGAACATTCGACTTCCGTAGGAGAGCGTATTGCAAAAGCGCGGGGGCGGTATCGGTTGGAATAAGGCGACGGTAGATTTGGACATGGAAGCCAAGTAACTACTTTTCAATAAATCCAGATTTTTCCATTTTGTTGATTGTTTTACCGACCAAACTTCGATTTGGCGCTTTGACGCCCAATTCCCTTTTGATACGTATTTCTGCAATGATTTGTTTAAGCTCACTTCTTTCCTTTGAAGTATTAATCTCTTCTTTGAACTGGGTCAGCGCTACACTAAGCATATGAGCCAGATAAATGTCAGTACGATTCATAGAACGGATTAATATTTTTGCTGTATTCAACCAATGTTCAGGTTTGCTGCGTAAAATCAGGGTAAACACTAAATAAGTCGAAAAAACGCTGCGATCCTTGTCTTTTGCAAGCACACTAAATACTTCCCCGAGCTTCCTACTCCCGAATTCATCAGCAGCGGATACTGCAATAGATTTTGGCAATGATCGTATAACATTTCTAAGCATTATATCCTGCTTGTTGCCTTGAACAGCGCCATCACGGTCCTTCGACTCAATCAGGTTGATGTATGCAAACCCATTCCAACTGACATATTTACGATTTGCAATCATGGGTGCCAAGATACTCGCAACCTCATATGTCAATTGGAAGTATCCAATTATGCCTTCAGTTGCTTTCTTCTTTATCTCCGCTCGTGAATGAGATGAGCTATCTAATGCTAAACGCAAATGTGTTGCCAAAAAACCAATGTTTTTTTCTTGGGCTACAAACTTTATTATTTCCACTTTTTGGTCAACGGTCCGTGTCTCAGCGCTTATGGACGTCTTGAGCTTATCCAATTCGGCCCCTTGCGTAGGTCCGGCATCAATTTTTTTTGATACATCACCCCAAGTATTATCTTCGCCGTCACCGATTTCCCATTCCAATCCTTGATGCAAATCAATACCGTTAATTTGGTAAGCCTCGTAAAATTCTTGGGAAGCTCGAGACAGTTTTTCGGATAGATTTTCGATTACGACGCTACTATCAGGCGCAAGCCCGCAAAGCACCTCTACCAAGCCACTCAAAGCTAGATGAGCGTCTTTTCCAACATACTCTTCAAGTAAATCGGGTCTTGCTGAAATATATCGCCCAACAAAATAGCTAAAAAACATTTTGTATTTGAATGAAAAACGCTCACCGTATTGCCCTATGATCCGACCTTCGATTAGATCGCTCAGCACCTCTTTCGCGTTAAAGGCATTCAAGGTGTTTTGCTTGTATTCATCGCAATATTCAAACCAATCCCTTGCATTAAACGTCCAAAGACCCGCTTCAAAAAGATTCAGGCAAAACTTGCTTATCAAATCTATTTTATTCCCGGCATTGAAGGAATCTGCGTATGCATCACTTGCCCTTTGCAGGGCATCAGAGACAAATCTATCGACAATATGAAGACGCGAAACTGGCGTAAAATCACCATCTTTACACAAGACATTAGTGTACATCACCACATTGGCAGGCGTTAGCGGAATGCAAAGCTGGAGCAAATCAGAGTAAACTTTGTCGACCACCAAAGACACATTGTCGTCTCGTTCGGCCGGAAGAAACGCTTGCACAACCTCTCGAATATTCTCGCGACGCAATCCATGTAGTTCAAAGATTTTAAATCCACGTTCTTCAAAATCATCAGATAGGTTGCCATCGCTCGCAGAAGACCTCTGAAGCAAGATCACTCTTATTCTTTCAAAGGTACTTAGTATCTCGTTTAAAAGTCTCTCATGATCAAGTGATGAATAGTTGTCTAATACCAAACAAAATTCTTTATTTTCCAGCTCTGCCAATTCTTCTAGCTGTAACAGTTTTTTTCGATAGTTCGGTAGTTTGGAAGCTTCGCGATAAAAGCATATTTGTCCAGACGCAGAAATTTCGCTTGTTATCTTCTTCCCGAGTGTCGTTAAACCATATTCGTGCGGCGCAAGTATCAATAAATTTTCATCAAGCGAAACGAGCTTAGAGAGTACAATTTCAGTCGGTTCAGCAGCCTTGGAGTTGCTTCGACCATTCCAGATATTGGGTTCGCAAAATATTTGTCGTCCACCAACAGAGAATAGACCTGTACGAAAAGAGTTTTCGCTCAAATCTCCAAGTTCAGTTTCCCCCCCGTCGACTTCGGTCCCAGTCGTGGAAAAAGTGGATCTAAATTCCTTTAAAATATTCAATAATTCTGAATGATCTTGAGAACCATCTTCGCCAACTCTAATTGGGTAAAAAATTACATCCAATTTGAACTTTTTTTGCGAACTTCTTACGTTCAAGTACAACGTTAATCTGCTTGTTCTCTGGGACGCCCAGGAGTGCAAAATGGTTGTTTTCAGAAGGATGCAAACGCATTACTTTTTCGAGTGGTCGCGTAATAAATGGATCGGCAAACCCAAACCCGATCATTAAAATTCGGTCATTAACAAATAAACGAGATAGGAATTCTATGTTTTCAGAAGTTTTATCATAAAACGCGGAATAATCGTCACCTGTTAAAATAATATCCTCCGCGTGAGTTGTTATTCCGTGCCAGTGAAGGACGGCCTTTTTGTTTTTTGAGCTTTCTTTTCCAATCCAGCTTTGACTCTCATTCCGTTGTTGAGGAGTAATGCTCGGCAAATGCCCCCCACCTATGCATGAACTGGCAAGCTCGAGCCCAAGGTCGTAATTCAATGTTACATATCGTTTAAACCCGGTGCCGATGATTTCTTTTTGAGCTTCCGTAGGATTTTCTAAACAAGAGAAGGTTTTGCAGACTTTACTCTTAAATTGATGTGCCCCGAAATCACCACTTAGTTGATCGGCGATGAAAAGCGTATCCTCGATTCCGTCGATATATGCTTCGCCGTCATCTTTAGAAGTTATTCCACTATTGACCGCGTCTTGGATTAAATTTTTCAATAATGCTGTCCAAGAAGGTAATTCCGGCATACTTGTTCCTGCGCCAGTAAAGGCGACTACGCCTTCATTCTGCATTGCATTGGAAAACTTTTCGTATGTAGAAGTGTTTCCCGGATACTCGTTTTCGAAAAAATTCATAGCTTTCCTTAACTTTAAATCAACTTAGGCTGCACATTAAAATTCGCTCAAGTAGCTACTAATATAGAAGTCAAAAAAGACGAGTGCGCTGAGTATTCTCTTTTTGATATAATTTTACCTGATTGTAATCAATGATAGACTTCGCGAATAGATTTCATTCAATCAGTTTTTTGCAAATCAACTTGCGTCCCAACCTTTTCCAATATCCATCGCGACTATGTGCAGTAACCTTCTTAGACCCCCGGAGACTAAGATGTCAGACGCGAGTTTGGTTCTGATTGCAGATTCGAACTCTTGATAATTGTTTGTTTCAAAACGGCGTTGTGGCAAAATGGTAGTGGTTGAATGCAATTTATTAAAGCGAGTATCTGTCACCCATTTACCACACCCCTGACTTCGCTCCTATTGCTTCCACAGTGCTTCCACGACTGCAAATGCGGCAAAGAGCGTGGCGCATTTTCGCAACGTAAGTCTTTGTTTTATATGATATAATTTGGTTGCGGGGGTAGGATTTGAACCTACGACCTTCAGGTTATGAGCCTGACGAGCTACCGGGCTGCTCCACCCCGCGACAGGGTTATCCTTGGTGGATAACGAGCTCCCCTTTGGGGCTTTTGGCCTTGATGGGGATGTTTTGATATCGTTTCGAGAGCGTTTGTTGTTTGCTGTTCTTATCAGGTTTGGCGGTGACCTACTCTCCCACACCTTAAGATGCAGTACCATCGGCGCGACGGGTCTTAACTTCCGAGTTCGAGATGGGATCGGGTGTTTACCTCGCGCTATGACCACCAAACCGGAAAAGAACAGCAATTCCCTAACCCGGTTTCGAGTTGGTTTAGGGATACACGAGACTGTCTAACTGTCTGTTTTAACTGTTTCTTAGGTGTCTTTGAATTTTGAAGTGATTTTCATCTTTCGATTACTGGATCAAATCAAGCCTATCGGGCGATTAGTACCGGTCAACTGAATGCATTACTGCACTTACATCTCCGGCCTATTGACGTGG
>JGI24025J20009_10003227_pt1 | contig 11213 bp, 11 predicted proteins | sample Cruoilmetagenom3_FD_20009 | JGI IMG/M metagenome (IMG submission 20009) | reverse complement strand
TTATCGAATGGGCAGACCATCCCTGGTTCATCGGCGTCCAGTTCCACCCCGAGCTGAAATCAAAACCCTTCGCCCCGCATCCGCTGTTTGCTGATTTCATCCGGGCTGCCAAGGAAAGCTCGCGGTTGGTGTAACGCGCCATGCGTTTCGCTTTCCCCAAACAGGCCGGAGAGCGCGACAAAACCACTGCCCGTAGCGTAAAATCGCCACCGGTTGGCCCCCCGTGCCAACTGCGATCCGGGTGCGGGTGCCGTTCCAGCCCTTAATCAGGTTTACGGGGACTGAAACTGTCTTGGCGCAGGGTCAATCCCACGTTACTCTGCGCCCATGCTAAGCAAATTATTTCAGGCGCTACGCCATTCCGAGCCGGGTCCGTTGCCTGACCCTGATGCCGAACTGGCGCTGGGGGCACTGTTGGTGCGCGTGGCCAAATCGGACCGGGAATATCAGATCACCGAAATCAGCCTGATCGACCGCATCCTGGCCCGGCTGTTTCAGCATAACGCGGTAGAGGCGGCCAAAATTCGTGCTACCTGTGAAAAACTGCATGCCGCAGCCCCTGACACCGATACCTTTGCCAAGCTGATCCGCGAATCCACCGGCATTGACGAACGTCTCGCCGCCATGGACGCGCTATGGGAAGTGGTGCTGGCCGACGGCGTTCTGAACAACGAAGAGCTGCGAATTGTCGAAGAGGCGCGCATCGCCATGGGGCTTTCGGTGATCGACGGCAAGAAGTCGCGCGAACGCGCCAGCAAAACTTTCTGATTGCTCGGTAAATCGCGGATTAATCGGCGGAATTTGGCCCGGTGCCGGTTGGCCTCTTCCGCTCTTGGCCCTATATCCTGACCCATGTTTGGTGATTTCCTCAAAAGGCTGACTCAGCCCGACCCCGCGCCGCTGGCTGATACCGATGCCCGGCTGGCCCTGACCGCCCTGCTGGTGCGCATTGCGCGCTCAGACGGGGAGTATGCTGTGGCCGAAAAGAACCGGATCGACCGGATTACAACCCAACGCTATGCCCTGTCCCCGTTCGAGGCCCCCGTGCTGCGCGCGCAGGCCGAAACCCTGGAAACCGAGGCCCCGGATACCGTGCGTTTTACTCGCGCCATCAAGGCCGCCGTACCCTATGAAGATCGCCGCGCCGTGGTCGAGGCGGCATGGTCGGTGGTGCTGGTGGATGGGGAACGTGCCCACGAAGAAGACGCATTGCTGCGGCTGATTGCCAGCCTGTTGGGGGTCAATGACCGCGACAGCGCGCTGGCCCGCCAAAAGGTGGCGCGACGCGAGACGCCGCAATCATGATTGCCAGCCTCGCGATGTATGACATGACGGCCCTTCACGGGGCCAATGACCGGCTGTGGCAAGCGATCCGCGGGCATCTGGGCCATGGCCCCGAAACGTTGACCCGCGGGGGCGATCTCTGGCAGATATGGCAATCACCCGACCTGTTACTGGCGCAAACCTGCGGTATGCCATTCCGCACCCGCCTGCACCCGAATGTAACGCTGATTGGCACGCCGGATTACGGCCTGCCGGGCTGCCCGCCGGGATATTACAACTCGGTCCTGGTGGTGCGCGCTGATGCCCCTGGCGATCGGGTNCAGGATTACGCGGGGGGGCGNTTTGCCTATAACGAGCCGCTGTCGCAATCTGGCTGGGCCGCNCCGATTACCCACCTGGACANGGCCCAGGTTCGGTTTTCCGTGCTGCTACAAACTGGCGCCCACGCCAATTCGGCCCGCGCCGTGGCCGAAGGTGGTGCCGATATTGCCGGGCTTGATGCGCTGACATGGCTGCTACTGCAAAACCACAACCCGGTCTTGACCGACCAGCTGCGCGTTCTCGAAACCACCCCCCCCACTCCGGCGCTGCCGTATATCACTGCCGCCGGGCGCGACCCAGCCCCCATCGCCACCGCCTTTCGCGCCGCCCTGGACGATCTGGCCCCGGCAGATCGTGACGCCCTGCACCTGAAAGGGTTGGTGGACATCCCCGCACCGGCCTATCTGGCCGTCGAAACCCCAGCGACACCGTAAAACTGGGAACCGCCACCCCTGTTGCAAACTCACTGTGCCAAAACGGGCTGCAGGCCATCAATTATGCCTTCCGTTTAGTCAATTCGCCGCTTTGAGCGGGTGTTCGCCCGTTTTGCAAGTTGCATTGCTCACAAAATTCATCCCTAGTATCCCCCGGAAACACGCTAAGAATCCCGGATATGCCTTGCAAGACACACCTCCAGTCATTCAGATCAGCAACCTGCACAAAAGCTTTGGCCAGCTCGAGGTGCTTAAAGGTGTCGATATCACCGCCCACCGTGGCGATGTCGTTTCGCTGATAGGATCGTCCGGCTCCGGCAAATCCACTTTACTGCGCTGCGCCAACCTGCTGGAACACAGCCAGCAGGGCGAAATTGCCTTCAAAGGCGAGCCCGTCAAATGGAAAGGCACCGATGAAAACCGCCGCCCGGCAGACGCCAAACAGGTGCTGCGCATCCGCACCAACCTGTCGATGGTGTTTCAGCAATTCAATCTGTGGGCGCATCTGACCATTCTGCAAAACGTGATGGAGGCCCCGCTGACCGTGTTGGGCCTGGACAAGACCAAGGTTGAAAAAGTTGCGCGCAGCCATCTGGACAAGGTGGGTATCGGCGACAAATGCGACGCCTATCCGGCGCAATTGTCCGGCGGCCAGCAACAACGCGCCGCCATTGCGCGCGCCTTGTGCATGGAACCCGAGGCGCTGTTGTTCGACGAACCCACCAGCGCGCTGGATCCGGAACTGGAACAAGAAGTCGTCAAGGTAATCAAGGATCTGGCCGCCGAAGGGCGCACCATGCTGATTGTCACCCATGACATGAAACTGGCCGCAGATGTCAGCGATCACGTCGTGTTCCTGCATCAGGGGCTGATCGAAGAACAAGGTCCGCCCGACGCGCTGTTTGGGGCCACGCGGTCTGAACGGCTCAAGGGGTTTCTTTCCGCCACAAGGGCGGCATAATATTCAAAAACCAAAGGGAGTAAGAACCATGAAAAACCTGATCATCACCACAGCTGCATTGGCACTAAGCGCCGGTATGGCCATGGCCGACACTGTGCGTATGGGCACCGAAGGCGCCTATCCTCCGTATAACTTCATCAATGATGCGGGCGAAGTTGACGGGTTCGAGCGCAACGTCGGCGACGAGCTGTGCAAGCGCGCCGGCCTGACCTGTGAATGGGTCAAGAACGACTGGGATTCGATCATTCCGAACCTGGTGTCGGGCAATTACGANACCATCATCGCCGGCATGTCGATCACCGAAGAGCGCGAAAAAGTGGTCGATTTCACCCANGACTATTTCCCACCCACCGCATCGGCCTATGTTGCCNCATCGGACAGTGTCGACGTTATGACCGGCGTCGTTGCCGCNCAAACCGCCACCATTCAGGCCGGTCATGTCGCGTCCAGTGGCGCCACACTGGTCGAATTCGCCACGCCCGAGGAAACCCTCGCCGCCGTACGTAACGGCGAAGCAGATGCGGTTCTGGCCGATTACGATTATCTCGCGCCGCTGGTCGAAGAATCCGCCGGGGCCCTGATGTTTGTCGGTGAACCGGTGCCTCTGGGCGGCGGCGTTGGCATGGCCCTTCGCGAAAGTGACGACGAGTTGCGCGGCAAGTTCGACGCGGCGATCACATCAATGAAGGCCGATGGCTCATTGAACACGCTGCTCGTGAAATGGTTCGGCGCTGGCACCAGCACCTACTAAGCCCTATCAGCAGGCCCGCCTTCCGGTGGGCCTGCGCCTTTCTCCAACACTGCGATGAAAGCCCGCAAGGGCTTGAAGAGCGTGGCCAGCGGATTTGCATGTTTTCCTACTGCTCTGACCCAGAAACACTTGGCACTTTGCAATGGTTCTCGTGCTATCTGACGACTGGCGTGCACATGTCGTTCTATACCGCCTTCCTCAAAGTTCTGCTGCTGCTGGCCGTCACCGCCCCGGTCGCCCTGGGCTTTGGCTTTGCCGGGGCCATGGCCGCCCGCTCACGCATCGCCCCGCTGCGCTGGTTCGGCAAAGCCTATATCGCGCTGGTGCGCGGCGTTCCGGATATCGCGTTTTTCCTGTTCTTTGTCATCGCCCTTGATCAGGCATTCGAATGGACGCGCCACAAAATCCTGTGCCCGGACTGGGATCAACCGATCCGTCAGGGGGCGGATTTTCTGGTGTGCGATCAGGCCAAACTGCCGCTGGGCAGTTCGCCGCAATGGGTGCATGAAAGCTATGGCTTTTCGCTGGCGGTGATCACCTTTGCCATCGTGTTTGGCGCTTTTGCCGCCAATGTGCTGTATGGCGGCATGCGCGCCGTGCCGCGTGGCCAGATCGAAACCGCCGAGGCGTTTGGCATGACGCATCACCAGGCATTCTGGCGCATCCTTGTGCCGCAAATGTGGGTCTATGCGCTGCCCGGCCTTTCCAACCTGTGGATGGTGCTGATCAAGGCCACGCCGCTGCTGTTCCTGCTGGGGATCGAAGATATCGTCTATTGGGCCCGCGAATTAGGCGGCACCAAAACGCCGAAATTCACCAGCTATCCGCATGGCGACTGGCGCATGTGGTATTTCCTGTTCCTGCTGGTGTTCTATCTGGCCTTTACCCGGGTGTCCGAGGTGGCGCTGGAACGTATCATGGGCAAACTGACCCATGGCCAGGCCACATCCGGCGGCGAAGCGCAGCGAAAGGCCGTGACTTGATAAGTGTCGCACCCAGCTTTCCCAAAGTGCCGCACGCAGGTGCTTCGCACCCACTTTCGCGCACGCAGCCCTTTCTGCGAAAGGGCCGGACATGAGCTGTTGGCAAACCGTTCAGGATTATGGGTTACGCTCAATCGGTATCGGCGAACGCCTGCTGCCAAAAGAAAATTTCACCTTATGTGAACATTTCACCCTGATCGGGTCCGGCATGATCTGGAACATCTACTTTGGTGTACTGGCCCTGATCACCGGGTTCTTCTTTGCCACAGCCCTGGCGGTGGCCAAAGGGTCACCCAACCCGTGGCTGCGCAAACCGGCGGAATGGTTCATCTTTTTGTTCCGCGGCTCGCCGCTGTTCATCCAGTTCTTCTTTGCCTATTTCCTGTTCCTCAGCCTTAAGGGTGTGCACCCGATCTTTGATCCGTTCACCGCCGCATGGCTGGGCGCGCTGATTGTACTGTTCCTGAATACCGCTGCCTATACGGGCGAAATCTTTTATGGCGCTCTGCGATCCATCCCCAAAGGCGATATCGAGGCGGCAGATGCCTATGGCATGACAGGCTGGCCGCGCTTTCGCCGGATCATCTGGCCAACCATGCTGCGGCTGGCCTGGCCCGCCTATACGAACGAGGCGATCTTTCTGTTCCACGCCACTACCCTGGTCTATTTCAGCGGCTTCCCAGCCTGGCGGCAAAAGGGCGATGCGCTGTATTATGCCAATTACTTTGCCGACAAAACCTTTAACCCGTTTGTGCCCTATCCGATTCTGGCGGCCTATTTCATCCTGTTCACATTGGTTATTGTCGGGGTGTTCGGCCTGGTCAACCGGCACCTGAACCGCCACCTTCCCGCAGAGCGCCGCACAAAAATACGGGTGCGTCCAAACCTGATCCGATAGCCATGCTGATCCGAAAAACCCAAAGCCCCTCCAGGGGCATCCCTTTTCGCAACGGCAGTCGCTTTGCACGCCCGTCGCGCCATCAAATCCCCGTGCGGCCTATCTTCGCACCCCCGCGCAATCCCGTTAGCATAACAGCAATAGTTGGCCTGTTATGATCCTGAAATCGCGGCTTATCTCAACATGTCACTCATATTTCCCTTGCTATGCTGGTGGGGTAGTTTATCCGCTCACCCAGCAACGATAAAAAAGCAGGCGCATGACCAAAACCTCCGTTCCTCCTCGGGCAGCACCCGGCGCTGCCGACCCGCGTGATTGGGTCAAAACTCTGGCTGGCTATCGCGAACCAAACCAACTGCGCAGCGCCTTTGAACTGGGCGTCAGCGTCATTCCGTTTTTACTGTTGTGGGCGCTGGCCTGGTGGTCGCTGTCTGTCAGCTACTGGCTGACCTTGACGATCTCGATTGTGAACGCCGCCTTTCTGGTGCGCTTGTTCGCGATCCAGCATGATTGCGGGCATGGGGCATTCTTCACGAACCGGTTTGTCAGCGACTGGATCGGCCGTGCGCTGGGGGTTTTAACCCTGACACCCTATGATGTCTGGCGGCGTACGCATTCGGTGCATCACAGCACCTCGGGCAATCTGGACAAGCGCGGCATGGGCGACGTGCACACGCTGACCGTTGGCGAATACCGCCAGCTTGGTTTGTTTCAGCGGCTGGTTTATCGGGTGTATCGCAACCCGGTCACCCTGTTTGGGGTCGGCCCCGGCTATCTGTTCTTTCTGCAGAACCGGATTCCCCTGGGACTGATGCGCAGCGGGGCGAAATACTGGATCAGTGCCATGGGCACCAATATTGCCATCCTCACCGCACTGGCGGTGATCTGGTACTTTGGCGGGTTGATGCCGGTTCTATTGATTTTCCTGCCGTCCACGCTGATTGCAGCGTCCGCCGGGGTCTGGCTGTTTTACGTGCAGCACCAGTTTGAAGAGACCCTCTGGAATATCGATGAGAACTGGCAATTGCACGATGCCGCCCTGAACGGCAGTTCGTATTACGTGCTGCCATCGGTGCTGCAATGGTTCAGCGCCAATATCGGCATTCACCATGTGCACCATCTTTACAGCCGCATCCCGTTCTATCGCCTGACCGAAGTGCTGCGGGATCACACGGAACTGGCCAAAGATAACCGGATGACCATTCGGGAAAGCCTGACTTGCGCGCGCCTGCATCTGTGGGACGAAAAGACCAAGCGCTTGCTGTCCTTTGCCCAGGCACGCACGCTTTACGGCTGAAAACCCGCGATCCAACGCTTTTGTCTCTGCGGCGTTTCTGCGGCGTCCCTGCAGCTGTGATCGATTTCCAGCGGAACGGGCCGGGAAATTTGGAATTTTCCGATAGGTGACACGCGACATTTGCCAATATTCCTGCGGCCCCCAGTGCGCGCCTTAATAATTTGATCAAAAGTTGGTGACAGCGCCCCGCTCCTTGCGCTAAACACCTCCCCGATTGCGGCCCTGCAATCCCGGACCCGCACAGGAGCACGCCATGGACCTTGCCAGCTTTCCCACCTTTCGCGTCGCCGCATGTGATCTGAATGGCCAGATGCGCGGCAAACGTGTGCCTGCCTCCTATGCCAGCAAGCTGGACAGTGGCGCTGTGCGGATGCCGCTGTCGACGTTGAATGTCGATCTGTGGGGGGCGGATATTGCCAACAGCCCGCTGGTCTTTGACAGCGGCGATGCCGACGGGGTTTTGCTCGCGACGGGGCGCGGCCCGGTGCCGGTGCCGTGGGTCTCGGCGCCGACGGCTCTGGTCCCGATGGCGATGTATTCCGAGGATGGCAGCCCGTTTGGCGGCGACCCGCGTCATGCGCTAAGCTTGGTGTTGGAGCGGTATAAAGCGCGTGACTGGTCGGTGATTGCCGCCACCGAAATGGAATTCACGCTGGTTGACGATAGCGGCCCCTTCCCGGCCCCGCCGCGCAATCCGATCACCGGGCGTGCCCTGGTAGACGAGGCGGTTCTGTCGGTGGCCGAAATGGATGCGTTCGACGACTTCTTTACCGCGCTTTATGACGGTTGTGCCGCAATGGACATCCCTGCCCAAACCGCCATATCCGAAAGTGGGATTGGCCAGTTTGAGATTAACCTGAACCATCAGGACGCCCTGCGCGCCGCAGATGACGCATGGCTGTTCAAGGCGTTAGTGCGTGGGTTGGCGCGTCGGCACGGCTTTGCCGCGACTTTTATGGCCAAGCCTTATGCGCAAGACGCCGGCAACGGCATGCATGTGCATTTTTCGGTGCTGGACCAAGACGGGCGCAATGTCTTTGACGATGGCAGCGCCGAAGGGTCAGAAGTTTTGCTGGCCGGGGTGGCGGGGTGCCTTGCGGCGATGCCCGACAGCACCTTGATCTTTGCCCCGCATGGCAATTCCTATGACCGGCTGGTGCCGGGTGCCCATGCCCCTACCGGGGCCACCTGGGCCTATGAAAACCGCACAGCTGCCATCCGCATTCCCGGTGGCCCCCCTGCCGCACGCCGAATCGAACACCGGGTCGCGGGGGGCGATGTAAACCCCTATCTGATGCTGGCCACGGTGCTGGGCGCCACCTTGGCCGGGATCGAAGATGGTGCCCCCCCGCCTGCCCCGATCACCGGAAATGCCTATGATCTGACGGATCTGCCGCAATTGGCCCCCGACTGGGCCGCCGCCATTCACGCCTTTGGCAGCAGTCCGCTGATCGCTCGTATTCTGCCTGCGCAACTGATCACCAACCTGTGCATGACCAAGCGACAGGAACTGGAACGGTTTGCCGATCGCCCGGCAGACAGCCATTGGCTGAGCTATCTTGAGTCCGTCTGACACCCCTTGCCCCGGGCAAATACCTCGACTACGATTAATTTGATCAAATTAATTGGTGACCCATGGAAATTGGAATACTTCAGGCCGGCCACGCCCCAGATGCCCTGATCGACGACACGGGTGATTATGACCAGATGTTCCGCGACATGCTGGGCGGGCATGGATTTACCTTCGCGACCTACGCGGTTGTCGATGGGAAATTTCCCGGCAGCGCAGACGATGCCGATGGCTGGCTGATCACAGGGTCGCGCCATGGCGCTTATGACGACCTGCCCTGGATCGCCCCGCTAGAGGATCTGGTTCGTGACATCCACACGCATGGTCTGCCGCTGGTCGGCATCTGCTTTGGCCACCAAATCATCGCACAGGCCCTGGGTGGCAAGGTCGAGAAATTTCCCGGTGGATGGGCCATCGGGCGAACCACATACGATCAGGACGGCCAGACCCTGACGCTGAATGCCTGGCATCAGGATCAGGTGACGCAGCGCCCTGAAGGCGCGCAGGTGCTGGTCGGCAACGAATTTTGCAAAAACGCCGTTCTGGCCTATGACGACACCATCTGGACGGTTCAGCCACATCCAGAATACGGTGCCAGCTTTATCGACGGGCTGATCCGCACCCGGGGGCGCGGCGTGGTGCCTGATGCGATACTGGACAACGCCGCCGCCACACTTGCCGGGCCCAACAACAACGCCGATATTGCGGCCCATGTGGCTGCGTTTTTCAAGAAAGAGAGGGCCTGATGGCCAGCTGGATCGATTCCCTCCCCGAGGCTGCCCGGACCTATCTGAACGGCAAGCGCCTGGACGAGGTGGAATGCATCATCTCTGACCTGCCGGGCATTGCCCGTGGCAAGGCGGTCCCGGCACGCAAGTTTGAACGCCAGTCGATGTTCCATCTGCCCGACAGCATCTTTTTCCAGACCATCACCGGCGGCTGGGGCGAAGCGGCGGGCGATGAAGGGTTCATCGAGCGCGACATGATCCTAAAGCCGGATATGTCCACCGTCACCGCCGCGCCGTGGACTGGTGACTGGACCTTGCAGGTGATCCACGACGCCTATGACCGCGACGAACAGCCGATTCCCTTCAGCCCGCGCAATGTGTTGAAACGGGTGGTACAGCTGTATCACGACAAGGGCTGGCAACCGGTTGTTGCGCCTGAGATGGAATTCTTTCTGGTCGCCCGCAACATCGACCCGGCCAAAAAGATCGAACCGATGATGGGCCGCTCTGGTCGACCTGCGGCGGCGCGTCAGGCCTATTCGATGACGGCGGTGGACGAATTTGGCCCGGTGATTGATGACATCTATGATTTTGCCGAGGCGCAGGGGTTTGAAATTGACGGCATCACGCAGGAAGGCGGCGCCGGGCAGTTGGAGATCAATCTGTTGCATGGCGATCCGGTCAAGCTGGCGGATGAGGTGTTCTATTTCAAACGGCTGATCCGCGAAGCGGCGTTGCGTCATGATTGTTTTGCCACATTCATGGCCAAGCCAATTGCGGATGAACCGGGATCGGCGATGCATATTCACCATTCGATTCTGGATATGGAAACCGGGCAGAACATCTTTTCCGGGCCTCAGGGCGGTGAGACGGATGCGTTTTTCCACTTTATCGCTGGTTTGCAGAACCACCTGCCGTCGGCGATTGCCACCCTTGCGCCTTATGTGAACAGTTATCGCCGCTACGTGAAGGACCACGCCGCGCCGATCAACCTGAGCTGGGGGCGCGATAACCGCACCACAGGCATCCGTATACCACTGTCGAGCCCCGTGGCGCGCCGCGTGGAAAACCGGTTGGCGGGCATGGATTGCAACCCTTATCTGGGGATCGCGGCCAGCCTGGCCTGCGGGTATCTTGGCCTGATCGAAGAAACCCGGCCCGACAAACAGTTCAAGGGCGATGCCTATGACGGGCAGGAAGACATCCCACGCGACCTGGGCCGGGCGCTGGATTTGTTCGATGCGGCTGAAGGCCTGCACGAGGTCTTGGGGCCGGATTTTGCACGGGTGTACAGCATCGTGAAGCGCACCGAATACGAGGAATTTCTGCAAGTGATCTCGCCCTGGGAGCGCGAGCATCTTTTGCTGAACGTCTGACCTAGTCTGACTGTTGGATTTGAGTATTTGAGACAAGAAAAAGCGGAAAGTTTCGCGATGATGTCCGGGGGCTGGCAATGAATTTGTTGTTTTCCAATGATCGGCGTGGCGAATACCCTGACAGTTGGTATGCGGCGACCGCCAATCCGATGCGGCGGTTTGCGCCGTTGCGGGGCGAGGTCACGGCGGATGTTTGTGTGGTTGGCGCGGGCTATACCGGGTTGTCGGCGGCGCTGCATCTGGCCGAGGCGGGGCTGGATGTGGTTCTGCTGGACGCGCACCGTGTGGGGTTTGGCGCGTCCGGGCGCAATGGTGGGCAGCTGGGCAGCGGGCAGCGGATGGAGCAGGACGGGCTGGAGGCGCTGATGGGCGCGCCCGAGGCGGGCAAGCTGTGGCAGATGGCCGAAGATGCCAAGGCGCTGGTTAAAGGGCTGATTGCGCGGCACGGGATTGAGTGTGCGTTAAAGCCGGGCGTGGCGCATACCGGATCGTCGGTTTCTGAGGTTCGTGAATTGCATGGCTATGCTGAGCATCTCGCGAAGCGGTATGATTATGATAAGATTGAGGTTCTGGATGCCAGGGCCTGTGCTGAGATGTGCCCGTCGCCGGA
>JGI24025J20009_10003226_pt1 | contig 11219 bp, 8 predicted proteins | sample Cruoilmetagenom3_FD_20009 | JGI IMG/M metagenome (IMG submission 20009) | reverse complement strand
ATACCGAGGCGGGTGCGGAGAGCTATGGCTACACCGCGACGGATGTGAACGGTAATACGGTGACCGGCACGATCACGGTGGATATCGTGGATGATGTGCCTGTGGCCTTGGCACCTGATATCACCACGGTCACCAATACCGCGGGTTCGATGTCTCTGCTCACCACTCTTGATACGCGCGACGGGGATGTCGACAACGATTATGGGGCCGATGGTCCTGGTGCGGTCATCTTTACTGCAGCATCGATCTCGGCACTGGACAGTCAGAACCTTACATCGGGACTGGCCCCCCTGACTTATACGATCTCGACCGATGGCACGGTGATTACTGCGCAAAAGTCAACCGACAGCACCGATGTGTTCACCATTGAACTCCAGCCAACAGGCGGGGCTGATCAGTACAAGGTGACTATCCTGCAGCCCATCGATTCCACGCAGGATATTGACTTCAATGATGGTGGTTACGACTTTGTTGGCGGCAACGCCTCTTGGGCGGGCTTCAACCTGCCGGGGACTGCAGATAGCCAAGATCTGCTTCTCACTCCCGTAGGCGGCGGCACCGTAAACACCAACGCCAATGAAGGCGGGATTGCTTCAGGCAACTCGGTCGGATCGGGCGAGGCGATGCGGGTCGACTATGTCATCGACCTTGTCGGCAGCCCTGTTTCGGGGGGTGATTTCTACGGCGGTGACGACACACAGAACTTCGACGGGCACTACGTCATTAATGGTGGGTCTGCATTCTTCACACGGATAAACTCGGTTTCCGAGATCAAGGTCACTGCGTTCGACGATGATGACAGCGGCACAACGAAGGATGTCGGAGACGGTACGCTCGACACGATTACGAGCATTGGGATCAGCTATAATGGCGCCAGCACAGTCGTTTCCGCCAGCGGAACGGTGAATGTTGGAGGACAGGTGTTCAACGTCACTTTCAATGGCGACGGGTCCGTCAATGTAGGCAATATGCCTGAAGATACGCGGATCGCCGTATTCACCAATGATGGATTCAACAGCATCGAGTGGGAGTATGTATCGGGCGATACGTTCAAGATCGGTGATTTCGGCGCGACGGCAATAACCACCGACCCGGTCAACTTTACTGTTCCGATTTCGATCCGGGATGGCGATGGTGATGTCGTGGATGCCGGAACGCTTGATATCACTGCCAACCCTGTTGTCCCACCCATCGTGCTCGATCTCGATGGCGGCGGAAATGCATTCGCACCGCTATCTGCGGGCCTCGCCTATGATTACAATGGCGATGGCGTGAAAACGCAGACGGCATGGGTCGCAGCAGGCAGCGCGATCCTGGCGTTCGATTACAACGGCGACGGTCTCGTAACTGACGCGTCTGAATTTGTCTTCGGTGGCAATGGATTGACCGATCTCGAAGCGGTGGCTGCGCGCTATGATGCCAATAGCGACGGTATCCTTGATGCAAACGATGCTGCCTACGAAAGTTTCGGCGTCTGGCTGGATAGCAACCTTGATGCAATTGCCGACGAAGGCGAGTTCGTCTCGCTTTCCGATGCGGGTATCACGTCGATCGATCTCATTTCCGACGGCATTGGTTATTCCGATGCCGACGGCGATGTGACCATTTCCGGCACTGCCAGCTTCACCATGGAGGATGGCAGCACTGGAGCGGTTTCGGACGCAGCCTTTGCGACTGGCGCCGACATGAGTGATGGTGGGGCGATGATGGAAGCCCTGCTTATCCTTGCCGAAAGTGAGGCGGATGTGCCTGCTTCTATACCGCGTATCGTGGACGAAGACATCGCCGGAGACGCCGTGTCCGATGCGCTTGCCGGTAAGATCATCGATGGCCTGATCGACCAGTTCTCAGGTGGAGGTTCGAGCGCTCGCAGCGAGATCGCCGAAGCGTCCACCAACGATCTTTCTAACCTTCTCTCCATAGAAGTCGGCGGACCGGCGATGGCATTTGCGCCATCGCTTGCCGAACTTTCCATGGACGAAGGGGGCGAAACTGCTGTAATACATGGTTAACGGGAATTTTAGGGGGAATAACATGCGGTTGTCATGTTCAATGTTAGCTCTTGGTGCGGCCATCGTGGGGGCGGCAAGTCTGTCGACCACCGCGCAGGCACAGGACAGTACCGATCTTCTTTCGCTTGGTGATTCGGCTTTGGTCGATGGATTGACCATGCGCTATGATGCGGGGCTGGCTGCTTCGCTTGACGATGGCTATATTTCGGCGGACGATCCGCGCTATCTCTGGGCGTTGGAGGCCAAGGTGCAATGCGCGATCGCACTTGGATTTATGGAATCCTCCACCCGTGATGCGACCAGCATTGGCAATTGCGCCAATGCCTTTGATCGCATGAACGAAGTGCCGGTGGCGCCGCCAGTTACGGTTATCCCGCCACCACAGCCGCCGACCCGTCGGCCCGACCAGTGTGATGACGATATTGTCGGAATGGTCTTCTTCGACTTCGATTCGGCAAATGTGCGTCCTGATGCGGGTACCACGCTCGACACTGTGGTGGAGAGTATTCCGGTCTGCGGATGGACGTCACTTTCCGTTGTTGGCCATACCGACCAAGCGGGCAGTGACGCGTATAACATCACGCTGTCTCAGGAACGTGCGGACGCCATCGCGGCGGCTCTGCGCGGCCGCAATGTGGGCGGCGTGCGAATCGAAGTTGGCGCACAGGGCGAATCAAACCCGCGCGTGCCATTGCCTGACGGAACGCGGAGCCCGCAAAACCGTCGTGTCGAAATTTCAGCAGAGTGATCGGGGGGATCGAAAGATGAATGCTCTAGGCAAAATCGCAATCGCCGTCGCTCTGACGACATGTTCGCCAATGGCCATGGCACAATCTGATGGCGGTGCCATTTCCATGCAGGACGCGATTGAAAGCGCAATCGCATCCAACCCGGAAATCATCCAGGCGCAGATGAACACCGAAGGTATCCAGTTCGAGCGGGAACAGGCGCAATCGCTGTATTTCCCGACCATCGATGTCGAAGCCTCTGCCGGTGTGCGCAGGCTGGAAAACACGACTCGTCGAACGCTAGGCATCTCGGATGATTGGCTCAACCCGCTGGAAGCGCAGGTGCGTGCGGATTGGACGGTGGTTGATTTCGGGCGTCGGCGCGGCGAATTGCTGCGTCAGGCGGCACGGGTCGATGGCGCTTCTTTGCGCGTTGTCGAGCGTTCGGAATTCATCGCGCTGCAGGTGGCGCGGCAATATCTCAACATTCTGTTGCAGGAACGGATTGTTGCCGCTGCCACGGACAATGTCGTCTTCCATCAGCAGATGACTGGCAGCCTTGCGGAAGGTGTCGCACAGCAATCGATCAGCGTCGCCGATTTGCAGCAGTCTGAAGAGCGTTTGCAGGCAGCGCTGATTCTGCGTGCAGAGGCCGATGAAGATTTGCAGAATGCCCGTACGTCGCTGCGGCGCCTGACAGGGCTGGATATTTCGCGGGTCAGTCTGCCTGCCGGATATTCGGAATTGCTTCCCGCGACCGAAGAAGCCGCAATCGGCCTTGCGCGCACTGCCAATCCTCTGGTGCGTGAAGCTCAGGCAGATGTGGATGCAGCGAATGCCATGGTCATGTCTGCCCGCGGGGAACTGGCGCCTGAAATCGGTGTCGATGTTCGCGGCCGCATTGGCGAGGATATTGACGGCTTCCAAGGCGAAACCAACGATGTGCAGGGCCGGGTCTATATTCGCTGGCAGCTGTTCGATGGTGGCCGCCGTGCCGCCCAAGTGCAGGAAATGGTCCGCCGTTCCAGTCAAGCACGCTATCGCCTGCATGACCGTGTTCGCGGAGCCGAAGAAGACGTCTCCAACGCCTGGACAGCTATGACCACGCAGGGAACCATCGGTTCGGCGCTCGAAAGGCAATCGCAGGTCAGCGACGATCTGTTGCTGTCCTATCGCAGCCAGTTCAATATCGGGCGGCGTTCGCTGCTTGATGTGCTCGATGCGCAGAACACACGTTTCAACACCCAGGTGCGCCGCGAAACGTCGCGCTTCTCAGAAATCTTTGCACAATATCAAGTATTGGCAGCAACCAATCGGTTCCTTGATGCGCTTAATGTCTCACCCGGAGCAGGTTCCGGCATGAGCGAACGTGAACGGTTCGATTATGGTCCTTCGGTGCCTGCCGAATTGCAAAGGCGTCGTTACCCCAGATAGGGGTAACGACACCCGAGGAGCGTCAGGGTGTATCATTCAGGAGAGATTTCCGGATCAGCTGAGAAAGACCCGCTGGTTCTGGGATTGGCGCGGCTTGCGGCGCATTTCGGCCTGCCTGATCCCAAAGCCCTGTTCGATGCTCTTCCGCGCGATGCGCAAGGTGCTTTGCCGTTCCATCAGGCCGGAGCCGCGCTGGACCTTGCAGGGATGCACCATGAGGCCTGGACGGGCGGCAAATTGCCGCGCAAGCCAGAGGCTTATCCCGCCGTCGCGCGTATGGACGGAGACATTGCGCTGCCGGTGATGGAAGTGTCCGGGACCGATGTGCTGGTTTTTCCCGTCGACGCGCAGGAGCCGGTTTGGCAGCCGATTGCGGAAGTGGATGCGGAATTTTCGGGCGAGCTGATAACGGTCATCGCCAATCCCGATCGCTTGCGCGAAAAGGATGCGCCCTGGCACGCCAAGGGTCGCCATCACTGGTTCTGGTCGGAACTGCGCAAGGAACGCAAATCATTCAGGCCGGTGCTGCTCGCGTCATTGCTGATCAACTCGCTCGCCATATCACTGCCGGTCTTTTCGATGAATGTGTACGACCGGGTCATTCCCAATCGCGCGGAAGCTTCGCTCTGGGTGTTGGCATCGGGCGTATTGCTTGCCTTCGCGCTTGAATTTTCGCTGCGCACAGCGCGCACCAATGTTGTCGATCAGATCGGGCGCAAGCTTGATCTGCGATTGTCGCAAAAGCTGTTTTCGCGCGTGCTCTCGACACCGATGAGTGGTCGCCGTGGCAGCACGGGCGCGCTGGCCGCGCGCGTTGGCGAATATGCGCTGGTGCGCGATTTCTTCGCCTCGACGACCATCGTGCTCATGGTCGACATGGCCTTCCTTGTGCTGTTCATCGCGGTGATCGCTTACATCGCCAAATGGCTCGCTCTCGTGCCCGTGGTAGCAATGATTCTGATGGCAATTGCCGGACTGGTGTTGCAGCGCAAGGTCACCGATGCCGCGCGCGATGCGCAGGCCGATATGGGCCTGCAACAGACTGTTCTGGTTGAATCGATTGCCGGCATGGAAACGTTGAAAAGCGTTTCGGGCGAGCGGCGCCTGCTGGGTAAGTGGCATTCGCTCTCGCAAGTGGGCAGCAATTCGCAGCTGCGTCTGCGCCGGATTTCCGCCAATGCCGTCGCGCTGGCCTCCTCTTTCCAACAGATTTCCACCGTATCGCTGGTGGTCGGTGGCTATTACCTGTTCGCCGCTGGCGAGATCACCATGGGCGCGATCATTGCGATCGTGATGCTCGCCTCCCGCTCACTCGCCCCGGCGGGCCAGATCGCATTCCTGCTCACGCGTGGTCGGCAGGCGCGCGAGGCGCTCGATTCAATCGAGGAGCTGTTTGAAGGCGAAGATGAGCGGCAGTTTGGCAGCATGTCGCTGCCCCCGGCACAGTCGAAGGGATACCGCGTTGCGCTGGAGAATTTGTCCTTCGCCTATCCGGACAGCCCGATAAATTCGCTCGACAGTATCAATTTGAAAATTGAGCCGGGCGAGCGGATCGCAATTGTTGGGCGCGTGGCTTCGGGCAAATCGACGCTGGGCCGCGTTTTGTGCGGGCTTTACCCGCCAACCGATGGCGCGATGACTGTTGAGGGGATCGACAGCCGCCAGTTCCGCCCTTCCGAAATGCGCCGCGCCTTCCGCTTTGTCGGACAGGATGCGAACCTTTTTACTGGCAGTGTGCGCGAGAACATCGCGCTTGGTGCGCCCGGTGCTTCCGATGAAGACGTGATCGCAGCGCTCAGCAAGAGCGGCGCGGATGCCTACCTCGCGCGCGATGCCGCCGGTTTCGACCGGGAAGTGGGCGAACAGGGACGGCAGCTGTCGGGCGGACAACGCGCCTTTCTCGCCCTGTCACGCGCCTTCGTCTCGCCATTTGAGCTGCTCTATCTGGACGAGCCGACAGGCGCGATGGATTCCAATACCGAAAGCCTGCTGGTCGAGCGGCTGCGGGAAACCATTTCGGACAAGCAAACCCTCGTTGTCGCCACGCACCGCCCTGCGTTGTTCGATATTTGCGATCGTATCATCGTTATGAACAATGGCCGGATCGTCGCCGATGGTCCGAAGGCCGATATCTTGAAGAACCTTCCGGGGAAGTCAGGATAGCGCCATGGCCATCACCTTCCTCTCCACCATCGCGCAAGTGCCCGGAACAGCTTTCAAGCTGGTGGCCTGCGGTGCCGCGCTGATGTTCCTTTCCGCTCCCACAGCCTCGATGATCCATCCGGCAGGGATTCCATCGGAGCGCACGGCGGAATTGGATGCATCTGCGACGCTGGAGCGTGAACTTGAGGATTTTACCGTACAGGGCGAGTCCTTGCTGGCGGAGGATGCGCAAAGCGCGCAGGCCCGTAATGCTGACATCGCCATGGCGGCGCCTCTGGCCGACTCCATGCGGCCATTCCGCGCCATTTCCGCAGGGTCAGCAAGCCATACCACCGCACTCGGCTGTCTGACCGAAGCGATCTATTATGAAGCCGCGAATGAAAGCGCTGCGGGCAAGCGCGGGGTGGCGCAGGTCATTCTCAACCGCGTGGCGCACCCGGCCTATCCGTCATCGGTATGCGGCGTGATCTATCAGGGTTGGTCGGCGCCTGTGTGCCAGTTCAGCTATACTTGCGATGGCTCATTGGCGCGGCGTCCTATGCGGCATCTGTGGCAGCAATCGCGAGAGGTCGCGCAGGCAGCGCTCGCCGGGCATGTCGAACAGACGGTCGGGACAGCAACGCATTACCACGCCGATTACGTCCTGCCCTATTGGGCATTCCGGCTCGACAAGGTCCATGTTGAGGGCCGCCACATCTTCTACCGCTTGCCCGGTAGTGCTGGCCGATCACACAATTTCACCGCGCGCTGGCAGGGCCGTGAATTCCGCCCGGCGTTTGACCCCACGCGCTTTGCTACGGTGGATGAGGATGAGGCTGCACTGGATTTGGCCGGAGACATTGCACCACGCGATCCTACCGACAGGCGCGCCGACAATGACATTGGCGGACGGCTTGATCCATCCAGCGGATTCCAGCTCGCGATACCTGATCCGACGACTGCAAGCAGCGGCTATCGTGCCGCGCTGGAAGGTCAGGAAGATGATCCAGCGGATGCGGTTGGCTCGCCAACTTCAACGGATACCCAGCTATGAGCATTCGTGATCGCATTGCAGGCTGGGATGCCAACCATAAGCTGATCGCAATTTGCGCAATCACGCTCTTGCTGCTGGTCTCCTGGGCGAGCTTTGCGCAGGTCGATGAAATAACCCGCGGGCAGGGCCGTGTTATTCCCTCCAGCCAGGCGCAGCTGGTGCAACCTTCGGAACCTGCCGTGATCGCAGATATCCTCGTGCGCAGCGGAGAGCGGGTTGAGCAGGGACAGGTGCTGGTGCGTCTGGATGACAGCATGGCAGCGTCTGAACTGGGTCAACTGGAAGCGGAAAACACGCGGCTTGCGGCGCGGGCCCAGCGGCTTGAAGGGGAAGCGGGCGGGGCCGCAATGGGTTGTGAGGCTGGATCGCTCTGCGCTGAGGAACAGCGGCTCCAGCGCGCTCGCCTTGCAACAGCGCGAAGCCGCGAAGTTGCGCTTGGCGCTGCGGTGGAGCAACGCCGCCGCGATCTGCGTGAGGCACAGGCCACTGCAAGCTCGCTCGAACAAAGTGTCAGCCTCGCACAAGAGCAGGTGAACATGCTCGAACCGCTCGCAGCGCAGGGCATTGTGCCGCAAACCGAATTGCTGACGGCCCAGCGCGAACTGGTCGATGTTCGCGGCCGTTTGTCGGCTGCACGGCAGGCTGCCGCGCGCGCCTCTGCTTCGATCCGCGAAGCGCAGGCTGATCTGCAAGGCGCTCGACTGGATTTCCGACAGCAGGCGCTCGACGAACGCAGCGAAGTCGAAACGCGGATCGCCGTTAATGAAGAAAGCATTCGCGGTGCATCCGCACGCCGGGACCGCAATGAATTGCGCTCTCCGACAGACGGGATCGTCAACAATTTGCAGGTCACAACCGAAGGCGGCTTTGTCAGCGCCGGTGAAACGATAATGCAGGTCGTGCCTGTGGGTGACCGCTTGCTGGTGGAAGCGCGCATCAGTCCGCGCGATATCGGCTTCGTCGCCGTTGGCGATCCGGCCAATGTGAAAGTGACGGCCTATGATTTTTCGACCTATGGCGGCCTGTCAGGCAGCGTTGTTGAGGTGTCTGCCGACAGTATCTACGACGAGGTCGAGCGCGAAGCCTATTACCGCGTTCTGATCGAAACGGATCGCGCCTACATCGAAAAGGACGGGCAGGAATTCCCTATTGTCCCCGGCATGATTACCGATGTCGAAATCATTACCGGTGCAAAGAGTATCCTTGCTTACCTGTTTAAGCCGGTAACCCGCGCGCTCGATACGGCGCTGTCCGAAAGATAGGTGAACTGGCGAGGCTGCGCCGGGGCCGGCGCTCTAGTCGTGTAACCGTGCAGCCATGCCGACTGGGTGTTGAAGCTCATCGTCGCGCGATAATCATGCGAGACATTGGCGGGCAGCAGAACATCGGTGGCATTGTCGAGCATGTAATATTGGCCGCCCATACGTACGATCAGCACCGCATGGTCGGCATTGCGCACAAGGTCGCGCGCGAGCGTCAGATACATGTCGCTGCGATCAAAGCCGACTGCTGCGAGCATCTGATATTTGAGGATTGCAAAATCTTCGCAATCGCCGCGCCTGGAAGCCAGCGTCTCTGCAGCAGTCGCCCAGTAATCGCGCGCGCCATATAGGGCGATGTCGTCTGCATGGGTGATGCGCTGGTTTGTCCAGGCATTGACCATCGACAGCGTCTCGACACTCACGTCGCCTTGTCCGCCGAGCAGATTGCTGATGTTGCTCTGGCTCAGCCGTGAACCGGAAACCCGCTGCCAGTCAGCGTTGAACGGAGTGCGCCTGATCCCCACCCGGCCGCTGCCAAGGAAGGTATCTGCGGAGCTGGCAATGGCGGGCGCAGGTGTGACTGGCGTCTCAAGCGCGAAGGCCGTCGACGCAAAGCACGCACCCGAAACTGGGAGCGTACTGTACGGCAAGGTGGCTTGCGGTACGGAAGCGGGTGTCACAGCAGACGCGGACGAGCTTGTCAGCCCAGATTGTTGTTGCCGGATGAGATCGAGGGCGCTTGGCTGGCCGCCAAGAATCGACTCGCTCTTGGTGGTCACACCGTCTTCGGCTGACGCCGGTGCGGGTGCGCTTGGCGCGTTTATCGTGTTGGAACAGGCGAACGGACTGGCATCGGCAGATTGTTCCAAAGTCGGAATGGCTATCGCCTGTGCCGTCGCGGGCAGAAGGCACGCCGATACGCACGCGCCAAGCAGCAGCTTGGGCATGGCCGTTTTTCGACGTGTCTTTTGATTCCACCGTCCAATCATCAGCGCTTGATGGCGGGTGACTGGATAAGGGTAGGTAGTTGGACCTAGTTAATGGCGCTTCAACCATGTCGGACATCATGCATTGCAGTTGGTCAGCAATATGGGGAGAGGGCGATCATTGCCTTGTGTGCAATCGCATGCTTAGAATTCGCCAAGGGGGTTGGTGTTAGGTGCAATCAGATTCGGCACATTCTGGATTGGCATTTGGTCGTGGTGACAGTCCGGGGGGCTGGCGCCTAATTGCGGGCGGCTTCCTATGTCTGCTTGTCGTGGCTGTGGCCGCTTTGCAGGCTTCGGACAAGCTCCAGCCAAACGCTCCTGCTTACGTGCAGCGCTTCTTACTGTCAGAGATACCGGCCGGGACGGCGCCCCATTTCTCCATCTCCGACCTTACTGGCGCGAATGCCAGCGAGGGCTTGGCTGGCGAAGATGGTGCTGCCGAGAATGCTGACGGGAGTGACGGGCAGCAGCAGTTGGCACAGCAGATTGCATCGTCGGACAGCGGCGAAAATGCAATTGTTCTGGCAGGCGGACAGCGGGTGCTCGACATCGACTACGATCTGAATGTCGATGGATTGCGCCCCGGAGACCTCGAAGTCGGCAAGGTGGTCAGCCTGAATGGACGCCGCGTTGGCACGATCAACGTCTCGATCGACCAGAACTCGCAATTGCACCTATCGGTTGCAGATCTCAGCCGCGTTCTTCCCGTAGATGTTTATGCGCAAATCCGCCCGGAGGGCGATTTCGTGACTTTCGACGCGCTCAGGAACAATGGCCTCGACATTCGCTATGACCCGGTCCGCGATATTCTGCAGATCAACTCCTAGGGCGCGCGCCGTTGGTCAGCTATCGGGCATGGTCGGCATGCACACCCCGTCCAGTGCAAGAACGTGAGTGAAACGGCCCAGCGCGATCCACGATCCGATGGCGAAAGTCATATCGACGATTTCTTTGTCGCTGAAGTGCTCGCGCATCTTGCTCCAGAATTCCTCGTCCTCATCCATCGACTGCGGTGCTTTGCCAAGACGCTCCGCATATTCGATGGCGAGCTTCTCGCGCGGGGAATAGCTGTCGGAATTGCGCCAATCGGCGATATCCGCGTAGAATTTCTCGTCAGGCGGGGTGTTGTCACGCGCGGCTGCGGCCTTGGCACTGTCACCGCCGCTGCGGTCGATATGGCCCGCCAGATCGCGCTCTTCCCGCATGTCGCGGCACAGATGACAGCCATTGATCAGCGCCGTGCGCATCCGTGCTGCTTCCATTTCGCGCATCGAAAGCTGGCAGTATTCATAGACACTCAGCGAATAGGCAGCTGAAGTTGCGCCAACCTCCGGCGCGAATTGTGATCAGGCATAGCTCAGCGGATCATGGGCATGTTCTTGCGGGATAGCGATGCGAGGCATGGGTTCTCTCGTTGGTTATTGCGTCAGATTGTCGCCTCTGATCCGAGCACGAGTGTAGCTTGGCTCGACAGCGTTCCGCCATTGGTATGGGCAAGGCACAGCTCGGCTTTATCCCGCTGGTTCGCCGCTTCGCCGCGTATCTGGCGGGCGGCTTCGATAATGGCGAACAGGCCGTACATGCCCGGATGGCAACAG
>JGI24025J20009_10003225_pt1 | contig 11220 bp, 11 predicted proteins | sample Cruoilmetagenom3_FD_20009 | JGI IMG/M metagenome (IMG submission 20009) | reverse complement strand
ATCATAGTTAGCATTTCACGTAATCCTCCAGTATGGTCAGCATGGCCGTGACTGAGAACTATTTTGTCAATGCTGGAAAGGTCTATTCCCATTTTAAGGGCGTTGTAAACCGCGGTACCGCTTGGTCCTCCTGTGTCTAGGAGGATTTTTGTATTTTCCACTTCTATTAGAATACTCCATCCCCACTCTCCAAGTAACCCCATGTAGGAGGCTGTATTCTCAGCCAGCGTAGTAAATTTGATTTTCATCCTTGAGTGTTCCTCCTTTTTTGGCATTTTGGTGTAAAAATAGCATAAACCAAGGTGTTTCTATCACATGGCTTGGAAGCTAGATTATTAACCGGGGAGCGGCTGAGGTAGCTCATGCTAGCTATTAACAATCTCGATAACTTTATTCTTGCTCTTGAAGCCATTTAGAATCTTGACTTGGTTTTTAGGGACGCTAAAGTGGTGAGCCAGCAATCTGATTATTGCCTGATTAGCCCTGCCTTCCTTTGGTGGCTGTTTAACTTTGACTATAAAGCTACCCCCTTCTTGGCTAACCTCATCATTTTTTGAGTTAGGTTTTACCTTAACTTGGATTTTCACCGCTCAGTTTCCCCCACATTACCTTATTATGGAAGCTGGCTAATTTAGCTGGCACTATTGTATTGGTTAATATCTTCTCGCTGTGAGCAAATACCTTAATGTAGTTATCGGTCAGCCCGCAATATATGTCGGCTGCCAAATTTGTCTCCCTTTCCCATAAGACTGGCATAGTCTGCCCTAAAAACTGCTGACAAAAACTGTACCGACAATATTCAGCCAGCTTCAACATTCTGCGAGCACGTTCCCTCTTAACCTGGTCCTTCACTTGATTGGGCATCTTATCTGCCTCTGTTCCAGGACGAGGTGAGAAAGGGAAAACATGGATATTGGCGAAGCCAGCCTGGTGACAAAAGCGATAGCTCTCCTCAAACTCTTCATCAGTTTCTCCAGGAAAGCCAACTATGATATCGGTGGTAATGGCTGCTCCTGGCATTGTTTCTCTAATCAAACTCACCGCTGCCTGATAATCGTCCAAGGAATAGCGGCGCTCCATCCTTTGGAGGACAGTGGCACTTCCACTTTGAAGGGCCAAGTGGAAATGGCGACAAAGCTTGGGCTTTTCACTGGTGCTCAGGTCGCTGTCTTGCCACAAAGCAAGAAAGCGAGCGGAGATTTCCTGAGGCTGTAGCGAAGAAAGATGTAACCTCTGAATATCTGTATTATGAAGAATGCGTACTAGTAAGTCTTCCAGGTTGGTACCATCATCTCTATAGCGGCCAATATTGGTTCCAGTGAGAACAACTTCCCTGTAGCCAGCGGCTACCTTCTCCTTAATTTCCTCCACTACTTGAGGAGCGGGCAAGGAGTATTCGTGAGCTCTTACCAGGGGCACAATACAATAAGTGCAAGGGGTACAACAGCCATCTTGAATCTTTACCATGCTGCGAACTCTAGTAGTGTAGAGCGGATGTGATTGCTCTGTTTCACCCTCCCTCTTTAAAGGAGAGGGAATTGCTGTCTGTAGCGATAAGGTCTTAACGCTGTCTGGTATATTCTTTTTCTCATTATTGTTAATGACAAGGTCAGCAATCCGAGCTAGCTCTTGAGGAGCTCTTTGGGCGTAGCAACCTGTGGCGATAACTAGAGCTTCAGGATTTCTCCGTCTTACTTGTCTTAACCAATGGCGTGATTTGCGGTCAGCGATATGAGTTACCGTACAGGTATTGGCAATGTAGATGTCAGCCACATCGGTAGGAGCTACAAGCTGATATCCTGCTTTTGTGAATTGACCCGCTAGGAATTCCGTCTCCGCTTGATTCAGCTTACACCCCAGGGTATATAAGGCTACCCTTGTATCTTTTCCTCCATTGCTGCTAGTCATTTTGGTGCATCCTGTCCTGCCGCTACTATGAAGCTCGCCTTTCTGTCGTTGCAGATTTTGCCTGCTTGACGTTAGACATAAGTTACGCTAAAGTATAACACCGATTCAAATTCTTCAAGGAGCTAGGAGAAATATGAGCAGGATAAAAGTAGTTTGTCTTATAACGTGTGTTGTCATTGGGCTGGCAATGTTGTGCGGGCCGATAAATCAGGGGGTAGCTATGGCTGAATCGAGGGGAATAGCGAGCCCAGCGACAATATCGCTGGAACAAGCCTCACCACCAGAAGAACAAGCCCCACCGCCAGAAGAAGATAGAATTGAGTTTGATACTAAATATCCAGCATTGTCAGGGGCGGCTGATAAAGGTTTCGAATTTGATGTGGATGTCAGATACCTTAGTGGCAGTAAAGAAGCCCGTGACTTCGACCTCAGTGTCGAAGCGCCTGAAGGGTGGCTAAGCTATATATGCAAATCGAAATACGAGAGAGAGAAAGAGATATCGGCTATTCATCTTGACCCATACGGCATGAAAGAGGGCCTCGTGGTTGTAGCTGCGGCACCGTTCTGGCTATACCCGGAGCCAGGTGATTATGTTATAAAGCTGGTAGTTACCTCGGGGGAAATTAAAGGCAGCGTTGACCTCACAGCTAAAATTACTGCCCGATATGGATTTTCTGCTGCAACGAAGCTGGAAGGTGGCCGGCTTAACATCAAAGCTGAGACAGGGAAAGAAAGTTACCTGCCTATCAGCGTCACCAATACGGGAACGGCGACTCTAGATAAGATTACCCTCTCCTCAAGCAGGCCAGAGGGATGGAGTGTAACCTTTAATCCAGAGAAAATTGAAGCTCTATCTCCCGGGACCAGCCAGGAGGCAGAGGTTGCCATAAAGCCGCCTGCAAAGACTATAGCTGGCGATTATATGATTAGCCTGAAATTCGCAGGTGAGCCGTCCTCTCATGCTGACGATTTAGATATCAGAGTGACAGTAGGGACATCGACCAAGTGGGGGTTGGTGGGAGTTGGCATCGTGGTAGCTATAATAGCTGGCCTGGCTGTAACTTTTATGCGCCTGGGTAGACGGTAGGGTGATGGAGCAGGTTGTTGTCGAGACCACAGAACTAACCAAGAGCTACAATGGTTTTATCGCCGTTGACAAGCTTAACCTCCGCATAAAGGAGGGTGAGATTTACGGTTTTCTTGGTCCTAATGGCGCTGGCAAGACAACAACCATATTAATGTTACTTGGCCTGACCGAGCCCACCTCAGGCGCAGCAAGGGTTTGTGGCTATAATCCAACCAGAGAACCCTTGCAGGTGAAGCGCATCGTTGGATATCTGCCGGAAAATGTTGGTTTCTATGAAGATTTAACCGCCAGGCAGAACTTAAGGTACACTGCTGAGCTAAATAATCTGCCGGGGGGAGAGGAGATTGAGAAAAGGATTAATAACCTTCTGACTACGGTGGGCTTATCTAAAGTGGTTGACCAAAAGGTAGCTGAATTCTCCCACGGCATGAAACAGCGCTTAGGCATAGCTGATATACTGGTTAAGGAGCCAAAGCTTGTCTTTCTTGATGAACCCACCTCGGGCATAGACCCCAAGGGCATTGGTGAGATATTAGACCTCATAGTGAAGATGGCTAAGAGAAAGGTGACTGTTATTTTCTGCTCTCATCAGTTGAGTCAGGTGCAGAAAATATGCACCCAGGTAGGTATATTAGCTAAAGGACGGCTAGTAGCTGAAGGTTCGCTAGACCGTTTGGGAAAGGAAACTGCCGCTGGCGGACGGTACCGGATTGAAGTTCAAGTGGCCCAACCAAGCACTAACCTTATCAAGCTTATAAAGCAGACCAAGGGCGTAAAAGATGTAACAGGCTCTACTGCTGATTCGTTGCTTATCACTTGTAATTCAGACCTAAGATCACAGATAGCTAAAACGATTGTTGATTCCGGCAGTTCCCTAATAGGAATGAAAATTGAGGAAGCTAGCTTAGAGAAGATTTACAAGAAATACTCCCGTGAAGGCTAATTATGTATGCTGTTTTCCGTAAGGAGTTAACTGACCATTTCAATAGCATAAGATTCATTATCCTGTTCATAGTGACCATCTTGGCAGGGATATTTGCCATTTATATAGCTATCCAGAATATAAGGAGTGTGGTAACCCCTACCACAGAATTTATTTTCCTCAAGATTTTTACTACCTCTGGGGGAACATTACCTTCTTTTCTTTTCTTCATCTCTCTTTTTATTCCCATCATAGGTATAGCTCTCGGTTTTGACGCTATAAATAGTGAAAGAGCCAGCGGTAACTTAAGTCGGCTTTTAGCACAGCCAATCTACAGAGATTCAGTGATTAATGGTAAGTTTCTGGCTGGACTAAGTGTCCTGGCCATTATGGTAATAAGCGTGATTGGTATTGTTGCTGGATTGGGGCTCTACATCATTGGTGTGTCGCCAACTTCAGAAGAAGTTTTGAGGCTTATAGTCTTCGCTGTGACAAGCATAATTTATGGAGCTTTTTGGATGGCTTTATCCATAGTCTTCTCAGTCTTCTTCAACCGAGCGGCTACCTCTATGCTAGCCTCAATGGCTTTATGGATATTCTTTTTCTTCTTTATGCCCATGATTGCTGGAGCTATTGCTAATGCCCAGAGCCCAATTGACCAAAACTCTAGTACAGCATTGATAGCTAGCCACTATGCTATGGAGGGGATGATTGCCCGTATTTCTCCCCGCATCCTTTATGAGGAAAGTATTTCTGCCTTACTGACGCCCGAATTAGGCAGTCTAAACCCAGCGCTAATGGCGATAAGCGTCCTTAGTGCTGGAAGGATGTTAACCCCTCTACCCTTTGTCCAGAGTCTTTTGCTTATCTGGCCCCAGGTGGTGAGCATAATAGCTTTGGCAACTATATGTTTTGCTATTTCCTACCTCAGGTTCATGCGGCAGGAGATAAGGTCAATCTAAAAGAAAAGTAACCTCTAGGGTTTACCATAATCATGCTGCCAGCACAGTGAAGGTTTTAGCCGCCATTCCCTTTGTGATATAGTTAGAGGTTCTAAATAAAAGCTGCTACATCAAACCGTGAACAGGAATTATCAGGCTCAGTGGGAAATCTTGCCTCCAGCCCCCAGCGAATATTTGAGCGCTGTTAGCTTTCCTCCTCTGGTTGCCCAACTCCTTTATAATCGCGGTGTTAAATCAGATGAAATCGAGATATTTCTGAACGCCAGCCAAGAATTTGAGGGCAATCCTTTCCTGCTTCCTGACATGTCACAAGCTGTAAGTAGAGTCTATAAGGCTTTGCTCTCCAGGGAGAAAATCGCCATCTACGGCGACTTTGATGTTGATGGCATAACAGCTACAGCAGTTCTTGCCGAGGGCTTATCACAGCTTGGCGGCAGGGTCATTGTCTATACTCCTGACCGCTCTTCTGAAGGGCATGGATTAAAGTCACCAGCTATAGAAAAGCTTCGTAATCAGGGAGTGAGTCTTATTATTACTGTTGACTGTGGTATCACTGATTTAGCAGAAGCAAGACGAGCCCGAGAAATAGGGCTGGATATGATTATCACCGACCACCATATTCCACCGGCAAGTTTACCCCAAGCTGTAGCCGTGATTGATGCCAGGAGAAGGGATTCCCACTATCCCTTCTCAGAGTTGGCCGGCGTAGGAGTTGCCTTTAAGCTTGTACAAGCTCTACTTTATAAAGACAATAGAGAAAAAAATCTTCTTCACTTATTAGACTTGGTAGCTTTAGGCACCGTCACTGATTTGGTTCCCCTCGTTGGTGAGAATCGCTACCTGGTGAAGGAAGGACTGAAGACGCTTAATAATACTGGTCGCATTGGGCTTCAAGAAATGGTCAAGTTAGCTGGGCTGGAGTTGGGTAAGCTTGATGCCGCAAGTATCTCCTGGGCTTTAGGCCCTCGGCTCAACGCCGCTGGTAGAATGAATGACGCCGCTGCCGCTTATCAATTACTCACTGGTAATTCATTAGAGGAAGCTCGTCACTTAGTAGTAGAACTGGAAGGAAGCAATGTTGAGCGCCAGAGATTAACCAGCGAGGTGTTACACAGAGCAAAGGAACAATTGGATGCTAAGATGCACCTTCCCCTGTTGATAGATGGCGATGAAAGTTATCCTGTTGGGGTTATTGGGCTTGTTGCTGGCAGGCTGGTGGATGAATTTTATAAGCCTGCTATTATCATTAACCTTGGTCCTGAAGTATGTCAAGGCAGTGCCCGAAGTATCCCTGAGTTCAATATTACCTCTTCTTTGACAAAGTGTCAGGACTTGCTTATTGCATTTGGTGGCCATCCTTTAGCTGCTGGTTTCACTGTATCACGTCAGAAATTACCTCGATTAGAGGAAAGGCTTATGAACCTGGCAGCAAGCCAATTATCCCATCTGGATTTGCAGCCCAAACTGGTCATAGATGCTGAAGTTCCTTTATCCTCTCTCGGTGACACTTTTAGCTTAATTCAGCAATTGGAACCTTTTGGAAAAGGCAATCCGCAACCTACTTTCCTCAGCCGTCAGGTTGAGGTAGCCGGATGCCGCAGCTTAGACAACCAGGATAAGCATTTGAGGCTGAAACTCAAGCAAGGAAATGTGGCATGGGAAGCTATGTTTTTTAACGCCAAAAAAGCACAGGAAGAAATTCCACCCCTTATAGACATTGTGTATAACATAGAGAAAAGCTGGTGGAATGGAGAGGAGGTGCTGCGGCTTAAGCTTCGTGATTTTGTCCCATCTGGCGAGCCTCGCTAGCTAAGATGTCACCCTGAGCGATAGCGAAGGGTCTCAGAGATTCTTCGCCTGTGGCTCAGAATGACAAGAAAGCCGAAATCTACGCATCCTGATAATAAGCCACGGCACGGCTATTACCAAAATTGCCAGACTGATAATCTGCCCCTGCTGAAGTCCCATGAAAAAGGGGGCGTTTACTCGGAAAAACCTCAAGCCGAAATCACCAGCAGCATAGAGACAGAGATAAAGGAAGAACAGGGAGCCTTGTGGTTTGAGTCTCCCGCGCATGCGCCATACCACAGCAAAAACTATCAGATTCCATAACAGAAAGTAAATTTGCGTGGGGTAAAGTGGCACTCCCCAATATTGAGCTGGAATGGTATCACGAGGGGTGTAAATCACTGCACCGGGGAAGAAAGAAAAAGGACTAAGCCTCCCATGGCAGCAACCATTTAAGGTGCAGCCAACTCTGCCTATGGCTTGCCCCAGAGGTGCTCCAACGGCAATGCTCTCACCTACACCAGCAAGACTCCCAAAGGGAATCTTCCTCACCCTCATATAAACCCATACTGCTAGAAGTGCCCCAATAACGGCTCCGTAGAGCGATAAGCCAGCAAAGCCAGCAATATCAGCAGGATTAGCTCTATAATATTCCCATTGGTCAATAACATGAACCAACCTGGATACTATGAGGCCACCGATGATGCCCCACAGGAAGAGGCTATAGATAATATCTTGTGAAATGCCCAGCCTTTTTGTTTCTCGCAAAGTCATAGCCAGCACTGCTATGACTGCCAGGGCCACCATAATTCCATACCACCTCACGGTGAAGGGGCCAGCACTAAAGGCAATAGGGTCTATGCTGATAGTGAGCATCTAGCATTTCCTCTTGCTGAGCTTGAACCAGGGGTGATAGCTAATTATGGAGTCCTTGTCTAATTCACCATTTACGAAATAGTTGGCCAGCCTTAAATAATCCGCTACTCTATCAGGCATCAAGAAGTGTTCCTTGACATATCTATGGGCTTCCCGGCCTACAGATTCCGCCTCATCCGGATTTCTTAATAAGTGAATTATTCTTTTTGCTGCTTTCTTGGCTGAAGTGATGAAAAAGCCAGTCTCACCGCCTCTAACTTGAATGGGGATTGCTCCCACCTCTCTGGTTATCACTGGCTTCTCCTTCCACATGGCCTCGGTGATAACCAGTCCAAATCCCTCTTTAGTAGAGGGTTGCAAAATTATCCTGGCAGCTCTTTGCAAAGCATTCACCTCCAGTGCGTTAATTGTCACATCATCGGGGAGTCTGATGATATGGATATCAGGCTCATTTTTTGTTTCCTGGCAAAACCGGTTGAAGATGCCTTGTCCTTCGGGGTCATCGGAAGCCATGTTGCCGGCTACTATGAGTTGGCATCTCTCTTCCTTTCGAGCAATGCGGTAAGCTTTAATGGTGGTATCAATTCCCTTCCAGGGGTCAAACCTGCCTATCTGAGCTAATATCGGTATTCCTGGCTCTATGCCATATTTCTCCAGCACCTTAGCAATTTCATCCGAGCTCAATACCTTATTTTTGCTAGAAAGGGGATCGATGAAAGGTGGGCTTATATACTTCTGCATAGGCCAACAATCAACAACATAGTGAGCGCCGGAAAACATAACAGCGTCATAAAACTTTGCCCAAAATGTGATAAATTTCCACAACACTGGCCTGGCTTCTAAGGTATCTCCTTCTACATCAATGTGAAATCTCCATAGCCACTTTTCGCTTTCCCTTTTCAGATAACGAGCTAACCCAAGCGGCTGTGGGTCGTGTACAATGACTATATCTGGCCCATAATTGTCACAGTCGCTGGCGTAGATATCGGCATTTTCCTTGAGAGCGCGGTAATATATTCTTTCCATTTGAGGGGTAAGGGTTCCCCTTTTGCCTTGCAACAGATTGTGTAGGGTTTTTGTCACTCGGAAGAAAGGCTCTGTGCCATGCATAGCCTTCCATTCATCTTCTATCCCCAGCTCGTTTATGAATGGCACCTGGGAATAAAGCATCTCGGCCACGCCACCACCCACCGCTGTGGAGTTAACCTCCAATATCTTTATGCCCTTAAGCTTTTGGGCCAGCCTCTCCAGCTTTTCTACCTTTTCCTCACCTACTATGGGGATATAGTCCTGCAATGGATGCACATGAAAGGGCAAAGCCCCCTTCCTGTGGCTATATACTGTCCCATCCTCCAAAGGTAATTTTGTTCTCATATGCTCAGCGGAGCTCTTTATCTGGCTTTTCATATTAGCTACCTCCTAACTATTCACCTTCCTAATCCCTGCGAAGGCAACTCCTCTTCTTTCCTCACGAACAGGAGAGGATACACTATATCACTGGTGCAGCAAGGAATCCAAACTGCCAGGAACAGAAACAGAAATATGAAAGGAAGTAAAGGAATCCAGTCAGCTATGCCAAATGCTGTAAAGTAGAACAATGATGCCCAGGTACTTAACAACACATGCCCGAAGTGTGGGATTCTGGTTACAGGTTTCCAATAGCAAATAGCAACGCCAGCTAATGCAGCGAGATTAATCCACCACTTCTCGATAAAAGGTATGTGAAATTCCATGGGAACATTAAGTAAACCCCCAGCTAGATAAGGAATTACGGCATCGCTTATCGTAGCTATCCCAATCGACCCTGTCCAGCCAATCAAAATCGCTGACCATAATTTGCACCTTTTATATCTGGCGTACATCGCTGTAGTTGCAAGCGCACTTAATACAACATGGATTGGGTGTAAGGTGTAAAAGAGGGTATTGGAAATCATGGAAGGAACATTGCCAAGAACTATTATAACCATGATAATGATGCCGCTAATCGCTCCCAAGGCAGTAAAGGGAGCATGTTCCTTGAGTTCTTTTGCTATTCGTTTGAGCATTTTTGTTACCGTAGAGCTGGGGCTTGTCTCCTCCCCCTCAAGGCCTTTTTATCCTCCAAGGTGCTTCCTGTAGCAGTTGGAGCAAAGCCCAGAAGACTCAGAGAGGTGATGCTCGGTATGGAAGCCAAAATTCTGGGCGACTTTATTTTCCCTTTGGCATAACTCTTTATCAGCAAACTCCTGAATGACTCCACAGTGGCGGCAGACCATAAACCGATGGCAACCCTCTATATCGCCTAAAGCACACTTAACAAATCCACCACTGGATAAAACCCTGTGAGCAAGATTGAGACGGCAAAGCAAATCAAGTATGCGGTAGATAGTGACATGATTTAAGTGTTTACCTTTCTGGCGCAGGAACCCCTGTATGTCGTAGGGAGAAACAGGCTTCTGTGCCTGTTCCAGGATTTCAAGCACCTGCTTCCGAGGCTTGGTCACCTTGTACCCCTGAGCTTGCAAAACCCGTATCGAATCTTGAACCACAAGTGATACTATACCAGAAGCAAATACTAAATGCAACATTATTGCAATTAGCCGCCGAGAAACTGACTCTTGTCAAGTCGCTTGAGGTGCTTATCCTTTCTGAGAGCCTGGGAAATACCAACATCGGTTATGTCTGAGGACAGATTGCCTGAGAAGGTTCGCACGGCTGATCTCTCAGAACAGTGGGCCGAGTTTATGTCTGTGTATGTGATTATAGAACTAACATACGGGGTACCTATTGGGTCTAATAGCATCAGTCTTGGCTGGGAATGGATATTGTGGCTGAATATATCTCGAGTGGGGAAAGGAGGAGCGTGGGAGCTGTAGGGCTCGTAATTTGACTGTTGATACCTATGTGGTACATGCTTTTCCGCTCCTTGTTATTTGATGTGGAGTGGTCTCAACATGTAACCTATAATATTATAGCTTGCAGCTGAAGTAACCTAAGTGAATCTAATATAAAAGAAGATCATGTGGGGCTAACCATGTGGGCGAATATAGGTGATTAGAACAGGCTTCCCAAGCAGTGTTATACTCGGCCTATGATAAGGTTTCAACCCACTGCTTACCTATGAGGGGCATGAAGGTAAGGTAGTATTGCCACCGACGGACGCTGTATGGTTGTACGAGATGCTCTATTAATCTGGATATTAGGCAACAATAATAGCAAGGAAGGAAAGGGATGGAAAGTATAAAGCCATTTTTTAACCCTAGGAGTATAGCTTTGATAGGGGCCACAGAGAAGGAGGCGTCAGCAGGAAGAGTAATTCTAGAAAATCTGCTACTGGCTAGGGATAAGCGGAGGATATATCCGGTAAATCCCAAGAGGGAAAGTGTGCTCGATATGAAGTGTTATCCCCAAATAGGTTCTCTGCCTGAGCCCCCTGACCTCGCTATTATCGTTATACCGGCTGAGGCTGTTCCTGATGTGGTTGAAGAGGCTGGAAAAGCTGGTGTTAAGGCTGTCATCGTCATCTCGGCTGGTTTCAAGGAAATAGGATCCGAGGGAAAAACACGCGAAGATAGGATAGCAAATATAGCCAGGAAATATAATATGCGGATAATGGGGCCTAATTGTATGGGTGTAATCAGGCCGAGCACTAATTTGAACACGACATTCACTGCAGTGATGCCCAAGCCCGGATATGT
>JGI24025J20009_10003224_pt1 | contig 11224 bp, 10 predicted proteins | sample Cruoilmetagenom3_FD_20009 | JGI IMG/M metagenome (IMG submission 20009) | reverse complement strand
CTATTGGCAAAGAATTGAAACAACCAACCCCGATCAGCAGGAGCAAAGAGTAGCTTAATTTACGCCAGATCCTGTCCAAAAAATGGGGAGTAGCTCAGAAAGACCTGCTGGGAAAGAATTAGCGACATCAAGTGAACGACGGGAAGCTGCACTTCGGGCGATGCGGGATCATGACATCTCGCAGCGCCGTGTGGACCTGTCGCGGTTTGATGCCGCTCCTTTGATAGCATTTATTGTAACAAAGGAGATGAACTATGGGACTGAAACGAACGGACGAATTCCGAGCAGATACGTCCTGACCTTAGTTGACTGTCCAGTTTTCTGGGACCAATTCAATGGTTTGGCGGCGCGTTCGACCCGAGCACGCCACCAACAGACAAACTTCGCTTCGAAGTGCTCAAGCTGGCAAAACGGTGGAAGCCGAAAAACCCACCTAACTGATCAAAGTGAGGTCAAAACAAAGCTTGCTCTATGCAACGCCCCCAACGCAGATGTACTTGATCTCAAGGTAGTCATCACAACCATATTTCGATCCTTCACGGCCTTGGCCTGATTGTTTTACCCCGCCAAAGGGTGCGACCTCTGTGGAGATCAGACCGGTGTTGACTCCCACCATTCCGTATTCAAGTGCTTCAGCGACTTTCCAGACTTTGGAAAGATCCTTGGCATAAAAATAGGAGGCGAGGCCAAAGATCGTGTCGTTGGCCTGCTCGATGACGTCTTCGACGGTGTCGAACCTGAAGAGTGGGGCGACAGGTCCGAAGGTCTCGTCGGACGCAATGAGCATTTCGCGGGTCACGTTTTTGAGTATTGTGGGCTCAAAAAATGTACCGCCGAGTTCGTGCGCCTTACCACCAGTCACAATAGAAGCACCCTTGGAGGTCGCATCCTTGATGTGCTCTTTGACTTTCGCAACTGCGTCAGCACTGATGAGGGGGCCTGCCACAACGCCATCCGAGAAACCATCTCCGACTGTCATAGCCTCAACAGCTGCTGTCAATTTTTCGGCAAAAGCTTCATAGACGCCGGATTGAACGTAGATGCGGTTCGCACAAACGCAGGTTTGGCCGTTGTTGCGGTACTTGGAGATCATTGCTCCTTCAACTGCCGCATCGAGATCAGCGTCATCGAAGACTATAAATGGTGCGTTGCCACCGAGCTCCATCGAGGTTTTCATCACTTGATCAGCCGATTGCTTCATCAAGATGCGGCCGACTTCGGTCGAGCCCGTGAAAGTGAGTTTGCGGACCTTTTCGTTGTCGCAGAACTCTTTTCCGATGATTGAGGACCGTTGGGACGTTACGACCGACAGGAGGCCCTTGGGAAGTCCTGCCTGCTCCGCGAGATAGGCCATAGCCAGTGCCGAAAGGGGCGTTTCGGCCGCTGGTTTTGCGACAAAGGCGCAGCCGACCGCGAGAGCAGGCGCCACCTTTCTGGCAATCATGGCATTCGGGAAATTCCAGGGCGTGATCGATGCAACGACACCAACAGGTTGCTTGAGCACGATGATCCTTTTGTCCGGTTGGTGACCTGGAATGATGTCGCCGTAGACGCGCTTGGCTTCTTCTGCAAACCATTCGATGAAGCTCGCGCCATACAAGATTTCACCCTTGGCCTCGGCAAGGGGTTTTCCCATCTCGGCACACAGGATCGCGCCGAGATCATCGACATTAGCAACCAAAAGATCATACCAATTTCGCAGAATGCCTGAACGGTCTTTCCCGGTTTTTTGAGCCCATTCCTTCTGAGCGATATATGCAGAGTCGATCGCCGCTCGCGTCTCTTCAACACCCATGTCCGGCAACACGGCGATCACGTCGCCCGTCGACGGATTCCGAACGTCAAAACTATCGCCGGTCGAAGACCTGTTCAGCCATTCACCGGCGATATAGGCGTCTTTCAACAGAAGGCTCTTGTTGCTCAACCGTTGTTCCAGTGTTTGAAGAATTTCAGTCATCTTTTTGCATCCCGCTTTCCTGTATCCCTGCCAAACGCCGGGCATTTCTTTGTTTGTCCTTGAAGTTCGCACCTCGGGCGATCTGGATCCGCTGCGCTTGAGGGGAACCTGCGCCGTGCATGGACTCTGTGAGGTATCCAACGGCATTGCGGCCAAGGGTCATGTTTTCGATGAGTCTGAGGATGCGCATCCGATCCTCGGTGTCGACGTTGCTCCGGCCCACGAGGAATTTCCGGACCAGCGCGCCGATCTCGTTGCTGTTGAGGTCTTGCTCGGATGGCATGGTGACCATGAGGCCACCAGCGATATCCTGAGCCAACCGCCCGATCTCATAGGGGAATCGGGTGACATTGTGCTTGGCAACATTGGCAAGCATGTCGTCATTAAGAAACACCCCGGACTTCAAGGGCTTTGCTTCATGTGCAGATGCAAGCGCACCTGATCTGATGGTTTCGTTGAGATGTGTCATCTCAACCAGTTTGTCCTTGATGTGCGATGCCCGCTCGACACCATTCATCTCTGCGATCTCGGCCGCCGCCCCGATAAGAACATCTCCGACGCCGGATTTGCAGATGTATGAGCAGCGGTGGTAAGTCGTGAAGCGTTCAACCAGAGTGGCGGCAAATTCGTGTTCGCCGTCCATGAACACATGATCCCAGGGTATGAACACCTCATCGAAGATGATCATGGCCTCTTGGCCTGCAAAAGCTGCATTTCCTTGATCGAGCGTTCCGGGCTCTAAGCAGCGTGTGTCGCAGGATTGGCGTCCGTAAACAAAAGTGATGCCTTCGGCATGAACCGGCACAGCGCCGACGATTGCGAAGGCTTTGTCGCGGTCCCCTAGTCGCAACGTTGGCATGACCAAAAGCCAATGGGAATTAACGCATCCGGTTTGATGCATTTTCGCGCCGCTGATGTAGACCCCATGATCGTCCCGTTTTTTGACGTGAACATAGACGTCTGGGTCAACCTGCTCGTGCGGCGCTTTTGAACGGTCCCCTTTCGCGTCCGTCATTGCCCCGCCAATGACCTGATTGCGATTCTGAACCTCTTTCAGGAACGCCAGAAACCGTTTGTGATATCCGCTGTTGTGCGTCTCATCGATTTCGAAGGTCACCGAGTGAAGCGTATTGATGGCATCAAGTCCGACACATCGTTGAAAACACGTGCCGGTGCGCTGTCCAAGGGCGTGCTGCATGCGGGCCTTGTTGACCAAATCGTCGGACGACTGAGCGATGTGTAGAAAGCGATTTATCCGACTGTCCGCAAGAGGAGAATAGATCGTGGCGAGCGCTTCATCTTCTTCCGCCAATTCATAGGTTGCGGCCATTGCATTGACCGATGGCGCGATAATCGGATGGGTGCTGGGTTCTTCAATCTGTTCACCCATCAAAAAGACACGAAGCTTGCGGCCCATAAGGGATGCTCGATAGTCTTGCCCAGTGGCTATGGTGCCCATCGGACCCCAGAGCTTCGGATCAGAGTTTGGTGTTCGATTCTCCAACATTTTACGACACTTGTCCCCTTAATAAGCGGCTTGATAGATAGCCAAGGCATCTTCGCGTGTGACTTCGCGGGGGTTATTTACCAGCAGCCGGGTCTGGTTCATCGCATCATCAGCGAGCTTGGGAAGGACATCTTCGGGGATGTTCATCTCACGCAAAGACTGTTGCAAACCGCAGGCTTCAGAGAGCTTTTGAAGCTCGTCACAGAACGCAAGAGCCCGGCCTTGTTCTCCAACCTCGGCCAGTTTTGGGAATGCGAACGGTGCGATTGCCGCATAGGGTTCTGGATTGGTCTCAGAGTTGAACCTGAGCACATGCGGCAGTACCAGCGCGTTTGATAATCCGTGCGGAATGTGGAAATGACCGCCTAGCGGGTAGGCGAGGGCATGTACCGCAGCAACGGGAGAGTTGGAGAAAGCCTGTCCAGCAAGCATCGATCCCAACAGCATTGCCGAGCGCGTTTCGATGTCAGAGCCATCCTGGACCGCCGTCAACAAAGAAGCGCCCATAAGCTCGAGCGCTTTTTCCGCGAGCATGCATGATATCGGATTGTTGTTTGCGCTGGCCGATGCGTAGGCTTCGATCGCGTGGACCATGGCGTCAATGCCTGTGGCGGCCGTAATGTGTGGCGGCAATCCCAGTGTGAGTTCGGGATCAAGCAATGCGATATCAGGGATGATGATCGGCGACACGACCCCCATTTTTTCATTGGTTCCGGTAGTGACGATCGAAATCGGCGTAACCTCCGATCCGGTGCCCGCAGTTGTTGGAATAAGGATAAGCGGCAGACGTGGCCCCTTCGCGTTGCCAACACCATAAGCGCCACTGAGGGTTTCATTGCCAGGCGCCAACAGTGCCGCGAGTTTTGCCACATCCAGCGAAGAGCCGCCGCCAAGGCCAATGACCCCTTGAGAGCCATGTTCGATGGCCGCTTCAGCACAACGCATAACAACGTCTTCCGGCGGGTCTGCCTGCACATCCTGAAACAAGCTCACCTCGACGCCAGACGCCTTTAAGGCGGCGAGGGCTTTGTCGACGATGCCAGTGGACATCATGCCGGGGTCTGTAACAAGCAAGACGTGTGTCCCAATGCTCGTTTTGACCATTTCGCCAAGCTGCGAAATCATGCCAGCACCAAATCTCACACTGGCTGCGGTATTGAAGGTGAATGGGTTCATTGGGGATCTCCTTTTCGGGCTTATCCGAATATCCATGTTGTTATTATCGTGAGTGCCGCGATTGCCGAAATCGTCCAGCCAAGCCTAAGCATCTCTTGTTCCTGAATTTTAGTGTCTCGAAGTGCGACTGAGGGCGCAGGTTCGAGTGGCGCGATCTCTACGCCGGGTGCTGATGCCAGCTCCATCTTATAGGATAAGAACCAGACCAGAAATATGCCAAGGACCCAGAATGCAATTGTCCAGGCCCATATGGATGGAAGGCCAACAACCCAGGCGTCATAGCCCTCCGTTGGGGACCCGAAGGCAGTGTTTCCAAGAACAACGCCCGGACCAACAGCCAGAAAAAGCCATGCTAAGACAGCGAACCATGCTGCAGGCTTAAGGGCCCGGTTCGTGCTTTTTGGTTTCATGTAGCCGCGAAGGAACCTGCGAACATCACCTGCAATCTTTGTATGCCCGCGGCCTTGGGTTATGGCCGATATCACAAGCACTGCCAGAAGGTTAAAGAATATGCCCCAACCCGCAGAATGGATGGTCCAGGGCCATCTGCCCCATGGCAGGTCCAGACCCAAAAACGCCAGGACACCTATCCCGGCCGTGTCGGTCACAAAGACAGCGAATATGCCGATCACTGCACCTGCGAGAACGGATTGCCGGGTGATAAACCGGAACCAGCACAGTCCAAGCAAGGCGGGCCAAAGTTGCAGTGCCGACGGTAGAGCGACAGAGCTTAACGCGGACAGAACAAAGGGCCCAAGGAGTGCGAGAAGGGCGCTGACGAGTAACAGAAGACCGATTGCAACGCGTGAGAAAAGGAGTTGGTCTCTCTGGGAAATCCCTTTGTGGAAACAGGGCTTATAAACGTCTTTTATCAGCGCGTGAGCCGCCGTAAGAACACTGAATCCCATGATAAGCTGGACGACGGCAAGCAAGCCCAAAGCAATGATTGACATGAACCAAGGAGAGGTGTCGGCGATGGCTGCCATTACTGTCGCAAGCCCGTGACCGTCTTTGCCGATGCCAACCGCTCCGACAAGGACAACGAACCCCACGATCAATGCGCCAAAGAAACTCGCAAATACCCAGGTCTGCCCGGCAGCGATGCCTTTGGGATCTCGCGTTGAAAGGGTGAGCTGCGTTGCCATCGGACTGGCCTGAATTCCCATAAGTGCCAGGGAGGTGCTGAATATCATCTTTGGCAGGCAAAGCTCCCTAGCGATCTCAGAAACCGTTGGTGCAATTTTTGACGTGGCAACCATGTCTAATATCATCACACCCCGCTCCAGGGCTGGAACAAGCTTCTGTTTTGGCCTCTCCTGCGTCATATACTTCCTTTGCACTGCTCCAACGTGATGAACCAAATCGGTCCGCCAACGGATCGCAGCATACGTCATGCGCAGCAAATTCTGAAGTTCAACGTCAAAACCAGTTGGTGCATCACTTTCGCGGGCAGACTCTGTTGGAAGTCCGTTTTCCTGCCTTGTAGTAGAGGCGTTTTCTCAAGTCTTGGCATTTTTTACATCGTCAGCGACTTGGCCCCCGTGAATGCGGCCAAGTATACGCCGTTAATGCATTAAAGCTGTGTTCGGAAGAGTGCTCGGCCGGTTCGACATCTGATGTGGCGCTTGGCTAGCAGAAAGGTTCGTCGCGGTGAAGGGCACAGTCAATCGTATCGTCGTTCCACACGGCACGTCGCTTTCCAGGACAATGTTCGCATCGAGCTGGCGCGCGAGAACCCTTGCCATTGAAAGTCCCAATCCCGATCCTGTGCCAGTTGCGCTACCAGCCGCTTGTAGCTGAACAAATGGCTCAAAAATGGCGTCAAAATCGCTTTCTGGAATCCCACAGCCGGTGTCTGTGACGGCAAATTCGATGAGCTGGCCGCCTTCATCAGGTTGATGGTCCACGAGCCGCACGCTGACTGCGATGGACCCAAAATCAGTGAACTGAACAGCGCTATCCAGCAATATCATCATCAGGCGCGTCAGTTTTTGGCGGTCTATACAAACCATTTTCGGCAAAGAACGATCAAAATCCCGTCTCAGTTCCAGGTTTTTTTGCTCGGCCCGAGATTGATAACCCTCTAACAGCGCAACAATCAGCGCGCTCAAATCTATCGACTCGGCTTCTGTCCGGTCTGGCTCCACCTGTAGAGAATAGAATTCCGTGACAGCGCTCACGGTTGTGGCCAACTCAGCACCACAATTGGCAATAACGCTGCCATAAAGCTGCCGCTTGTCTGTTGGATTTGATCTCAAGAGCAAACGTGCCATTCCCATCACGCCATTCAGCGGGGTCGCCAAGCGTTTTGGCAAATCGGACAGGATTTTCTCGTTCGACGACCTGCAGAAGGCTTCCTCTGGGCTCTTGAGCGAAAGGGGCGGTTGGTAGGGCTTGTTCGGGAACGTTTCGGAAAAGACCCAGGCCATACTGCCATCACTGTCTTGAAGGATTTCGATATCCAGAGTCTTTGTGAAAGACCCCACATCGGCTGGCGAGCATTGGGTCCGAATTGTTTTTTGAATCTCGTCCTGCAAAGCCTCCAGCGCTAGTCCACCCAAGTGCCCAGCGACCAGCGGAACTCTAAAGAACTCCTCAATTGGCAGTGTTTGTGTCTCACTGACGATCTCAGCGCAGCAGAGCGTTTCGATCGCCCTGCGGTTTAGAAAAACCTGATCGTCCACAATATGAGCAACACCTTGATCGAGCCTTTCGCAAAGGGTCATGATCAACGATTTTTGCGTCAACCGGTCCCCATTTCCTTGTGCGTACATCTGAGTCCTCTCAAGACCCCAGCGATTAGGCCGCGTCCTTCTTTGCTATAGTGATTTGCCCACGTTCGATTGAGTAAACCTTGTCGACGACTTTTTCTGAGTGGGTGTAGTCAGATTCAGAGACGAGAACGGTCAGCTTCTCGGACTTAAGGTTGCCGATCACTTCCATGAGGCGGGCCGCCAAAGCAGGAGCGACACCTTCAAAAGGTTCATCCAGGAGCAGCAAGTCCGAACCCGTGACCAGAGCGCGAGCCAAGGCAACGAGCTTTTGTTGCCCGCCGCTGAGTGTCATGGCTTTCCGATCAGCAAATCGCCCGATCTCGGGCATCAATTCATAAACCCAGTGCAACCGGGCGCGATCAGTGGTCTTGGTCGCCCAAAGGGAGACCAGAATATTCTCTTCAACCGTGAAATGAGGGACCAGCCGGCGATCTTCAGGAAGATATCCAATGCCGCGGGCCGCTCTCTCATGGGCTTTGGCCGTATGCAGGTCCATGTGATTGAACTGAATTCTTCCTTTCTCGACAGGTAGGATTCCCATGATGGAGCGCATGAGCGTGGTTTTTCCTGCACCATTGCGGCCGATCAGACCGCAGGTGGTTCCTGTCTCAATTTCCAGAGATACATCTCTGAGGATCGGAACTCGTTGAATGGACAGGCTGATATTGTCGATTGCAAGCATCAGGTCGCTCCGGCTTGTTGAGTGCTGTCAGAAGAACTCCGGTGGTATTCGCTGCCGATGACGAATTCTCGGACCTTTTCGTTCTCAAGAACCTCGGCCGTTGGTCCGTCTGCGAGAATGGTCCCCTCGTAAAAGGCAACGCAGCGAGGCGAAAACTCCTCAACGATTTCCATGTCGTGTTCGATAAAGAGCACAGCTGTCTTGGTGGTCTTCAGGGCATCAATAAGGACCCGCATGAAATCCATCTTTTCATCTGCGCTGACACCACTGGTTGGCTCATCAAGAAACAGCAGATCGGGCTCGGTGACGGTCGCCATGGCAATATCAACCAATTTGCGGACACCTTGGGGAAGGGTTTGGATTTCTTGATCGGCATAACGGTCAATGTCGAACCTTGCGAGCAACTCATGCGCTTCATCTTTCAGCGCGCCGTCGATCGCGGGTTGGAAAAGAACAGGTCTGTCCTGTTTTGCGATCGTCAGAGCGATCAGCATGTTTTCGATCACGGGCAACTCAGGAAAGAGCTGCGGAATCTGAAACGACCGACAAATACCGAGCTTGGTGACGTCTCGTGTTGGGCGACCCGCGATGCTCTTTCCGCGGTAGATGATATCCCCGGACGTGGGCTTGAGATANCCGGTCACCATATTGACGAAAGTTGTTTTGCCTGCTCCGTTGGAGCCAATGACGCCCATAACTTCGCCAGCTTGGATAGAGATATTGATGTCCTTCGCCGCGTAAACGGCTCCAAACTTCATCTCTAGGTTTTTGGTTTCAAGAATTGTCGCCATCACTATTCACCTGCGATTGGTGCTGAAGCACCGTCATCTCTAGTTGCTTTCTTCTTTCGGGTGATCAGTGACCACAGACCCTTGGGAAGAAAGATGATTGTTAACAGCATCACGGTGCCCAGGATCATCTGCCAGGTATTGGGAGAGATCTCGACGGCGTAGACCCGGACAATCTCCAGCAGGAAAGTGCCGATCATCGGTGCCGCGATATTGCCAGTTCCTGAAAGGATTGAGACAAACACAAATTGACCAGAGGTCGTCCAGTTCGTCATTTCGGGATCAACGTGTCCGAGGGGCAACGCCCAAAGCACACCGCCAATGGCCGAAACGACGGCAGCGAGCACGTACGTGATATGAACTGCCTTGTGAGCCGAGGTTCCCAGGTACTCAACCCGCAACTCGTTTTCGCGGATCGCTTCGTTGATATACCCAATCGGGCTTTTGAGGAACCGGTTGAGGGCGATGGCGCACCCAATGGCAATGACGCAGGTCAGTGTGTAGAGCGTTAGCCGCGCAGTCTCGCCGGTCGGGTTCCAGCCAAGATAGGAAGCTGTCGGCAAGTTGAAGCCGTCCGTCGAGCCAAGCTCTTCAACGCTCGAAAGCATTCCGAAGAGGATCATCGATACCGCCAGCGAGAGCATCGCGAAAAAGATTTCCCGGTAGCGCCGCAACAGGAACCCGAGCAAAGCCGAAAGAACCAGAGCGGCCAGGATTCCAACAGCAAGCAAAACGAAGAAGTCTGTGATGCCATAGAACTTGGCCATCATGCCAGCGGCATAGCCCCCGACGCAGAAGTAAAGCCCCTGGCCAAAGGACACCAGCCCGGCACGCATCTGGATCATCACACCAAGGGCGACAAGTCCCGTGCCCATGGAAACGTGGACGTAGTTCACGAGCCACTTCGGAAGAACAAAGGCGATGCAAATGAGAATGGGAAGGGCTACGAGAAGCCCGATTTCGGTGCGGTCGAGATTCTTGATCATATCTTCCTGCTTTCTGCCAAGGCGAAGAGACCATAGGGCTTCACAGCAAGAACAGCTGCCATGACGAGGTAAATTGAGAACAACTCAGCAGGGGGATAGAGGTGGACCGACGCCGCGCGCGCAAATCCAACGATGAGGGCGCCCAACATTGCCCCACCGATGGACCCCATGCCGCCGATCACGATGACAGCAAACGAAAGGACGATTATCTCCGCTCCTATACCCGGTGACACCGATATTTCAGGCGCGGTGATAGCCCCACCAAGAGCACCCAATACTGCGCCTAGAACAAATGTGACGGTGAAGAATAGAGTCACGTTGATGCCAAGAGCGCCGCTGATCTCGCGGTCTTCGATAACGACCAGAAGAAGCTTGCCGACTCGTGTTCTGTTCAAGGCATAGAAAAGGGCCATGCCCACGACGATGGCAGTGCCGATAATCAGAAACTTGTAGACCGTGTAGGGGATCCCGAACACCTCAACCGTTCCGAAGTAGAACGCAGGCTGCCAGGCAACGTAGGAATCTGTGCCCCAGATCAGTTTGGTTACATCTTCGAGGATCAGGAAGATCGCATAGGTGACCAGCACCATGAGCACTTCATCCCGACCGTACATGAATTTCAATATGCCGCGTTCGACGATCAACCCCGCAACAACGCCCGCGATAAGTGCGGCAAGGGGTATGAGTAAGAAGGTGAAAGCAACTGTACTACCAGTCGCGGTGTAGAGCCCGATGGCCCATGCCGATGAATAAGCCCCAAGGGCATAGAACCCGCCATGGGCCATGTTGAGGATGCGCATCACGCCGTAGATCAGCGTTAGTCCCACCGATGACAAGAAAAGCCATGCAGCAAAACCAAGGCCATCCACTGCTATCGCTACTGCGGTAAGCATACTTTATTCCAATTATTGCTAGCCATTCTGTTCGGCATGCCCGCACGGCCCCGAAAGAAAGCCCGAACCACCTAAATCCTAAGAACAAGATGGTTCGGTAAGTTGGTCTTCAGGGCGACCAAACAAAGTGCGGCTGCCCCGACAGGGAGGTTATTGCGTTACTCGCACTTTGCGCCTTCGAAGCCACCATTGATCCAGTCAATGGAGATCGCGCCAGCCGGCGGATTCACGCACTCAGCAGGGAAGCGGATGATGTCCACCAGCGTCGCTGAGCCTGTATCCTTGTCATATTGATACGTGCCATATGCAGTGTCCTGGATCGCCTGGTGTCCGTTTGCCAGGGCCATGGAAACGGTGCCGCTCGGCCCTTCCCATTCAAGCCCTTTGAGGGAACCAATGATCGCATCCTGATCTGAACTTCCGGCCTTGTCTGCCGCAGCTTTCACTCCAAGGAGGGCTTG
>JGI24025J20009_10003222_pt1 | contig 11228 bp, 11 predicted proteins | sample Cruoilmetagenom3_FD_20009 | JGI IMG/M metagenome (IMG submission 20009) | reverse complement strand
CTACCGTCACTGACCCATTTCTTTCGGGATTGCCCAAGCATGCAACCATACCTGCTCTTTCATAAAAAGAGGAAAGNCGAGAGCCCATATATGAAGGAAAACCTTCCTCCCCTGGCATTTCCTCCAGTCTTCCACTCATCTCCCTCATGGCTTCAGCCCATCTCGAAGTTGAATCAGCGACCAGCAAAATATCATAACCCATGTCCCGGAAATACTCGGCCATAGTAATGCCCACAAAAATACTTGCTTCTCTAGCCACAACAGGCATGTTAGAGGTATTGGCTAGGAAGATCTCTTTCTCTTGTAGCAGCCTTCCTGTGTTAGGGTCTTTGAGTTCTCTAAAGCTAGTAAGCACGTCAGACATCTCGTTACCCCTTTCGCCGCAGCCAACGTAGATGTTCAGATGTGTCTGGGCCCATCTGGCTAGCTGCTGCAGGGCAACGGTTTTTCCAGTACCAAAACCCCCTGGCATCGAAGCCTTGCCACCAAGAGCCAACGGGAACATGTAATCTAAAATGCGCATGCCGGTAGTGAGCAAGCCCGAAGGGTCGAACCTCTGCTTGTAGGGTCTGGGCTTTCTCACCGGCCATCTTTGCATCATCGTCAGTTCTTTCACTTCCCCATCATATTCCACCCAAGCTATAGGCTCTTCGACAGTGTAGTCGCCTTTGCGTATCTCCTTTATCGTGCCTCTGATCCCCGCCGGCACCATTATCTTATGTTCTATCAGGTTGGTCTCGGGAACTATACCTATAATATCTCCCCGGCTAACGTCATCCCCAACATTGACTCCAGGTGTAAACTGCCATTTTTTGTCGCGGCGAAGTGCTGAGGCTTTGATACCTCGTTTTATGAACGGACCGATATCTTCACCCAGGGCAAGTAAAGATTTTTGCAGCCCATCGTAAATAGAACCCACGAGTCCAGGACCTAGCTCCACACTCAAAATTCTTCCCGTTCCTATCACCGCCTCGCCCGTCTTCAATCCCAGAGTATCCTCGTGGGCTTGAATTATCGCCCTATCTCCTTCCAGTCCTACTATCTCACCGACAAGCCCCTCTTCACCTATCTCAACAACTTCATAAACCTGGGAACCTTTCATGTCATCGGCTATAACTAGAGGACCTGAAACTCTCCATATTTTGCCCATTTCTTTATCCTCCTATCCTTCAATAAACCATGTCCTGAACTTGTCGGAGGATCAGGACATAATGTTGCTATAATCTCAAATTTCCACTTCAAACCCTATAGATTCTCTGATAAGCGCCCTGTAATATTCCCTGACATCCGGGTACTTTGCGCCAAACTTCGACGGGACTTCAATGATGACAGGAGCCATTCCCTTCCCTCGTCTAACTTGGGCCACCAAATCTTCAACATATTGTGCGTAATCTTCCAATATAATTGCTATGCCGACATCAGGCTCGGCTAACAACTCGGTTAGAGCTTTTCTTACATTTTCACGGACATCATGATTTCCCTTTATCGTGTAATGCTTGCTGATACCAGCCAACCTCAGTGCATTGACCAGTTCCTCATCCCCTATGACAACTATATCTAAGTGTCGGATAGACATCATGTCACAACACCAAATAATCTCTTATTTCCTGTACAGGAACACCATCAACTACTGCTTTTAGAATTAGCCTCAAATTTCGTATTTCAACTTCTTTCAGGATTAAATACCAGACCATCACTAATGGGGATAGCACTCTTGGTGCCAAAATTTCCTTGAGCATCCTGAATTTATGCTTATCGATAATTTCATCTACAGCCGTGATGCTTCTGGTTTTATCATAGCTAATTAGGATTTCTTTTGCCACATCTGAGTATTGAGTATTCTCCAGCCTGGCGGGCATGTCAGCTATCTTAAGAGACAGCAATTCTCTAATAGTGTCATCTGCAATTTCATACCCGCCAGCAATAGTAAATTCGGCAGCATCAAGTCCCGTACCTCCGATTACAGCTCTTGAGGTAATTTGCAGGTTCGTTAGATCTATCACTAAGCCAAAGGCTTTGGTAAGTATAGAGCCATCTTTTATTCTTCTTGCCATGTTTAACATGTTTTTATAATACTCGCCGTCTAGCTTAGCCACAATCCCGATGAATCGGAGCTTCGAATTTGTGCCTTCATATATCTTGCATTGCTCCAGGATAGGTACATAGTCTTCCAGTTTGCACTTGATAAGTAGCTGGATGATATCACCTATACTCTCAGCGTCAAAAAGTTCACCTAGTAATCCATTATTATGGATTATCCCCATCGGTATCATTTTGGCTTTCCTGGCAGCCACAATGCCTGCCAAAGCAGCTTTGACATTGAAGATGTCGTACTTCACTCTATATGCCCTCAATGTCTTCAGCACATCCTGTGGCACCAGCTTGAACCACTCTATGTAAGCAAAGCGTTGTGCAAGATATTTCCACAGGCATTCGTCTAGATAATCAAAAGTTCTAACAGGCAATTCTTCCAGATAGCTTCCTACATCGGTCTCCCGTACAGTTGCCAAGGCATCCTGTATGCTGGACGTTGTTAGCAAGCTATCTACATGCTCAGAAGTCACCAGTCTGGCTTCCTGCCCCTTCAGGTAAGACGATATAAATGCATAGTTTACATTAGGCACGGCATTCCTTTACGGAGATTCAAAGAGTTGCTTACTTATCTCTGGCAATAGTCTTGGTAGCAGCATTTCTAGCCTAGTTTCGTAAGTATTATCTATTCTGAGCTTGCCCTCGACATCCTCAGCTATGACTCCTCCCAGGCAATTGGACTCTTTGACCTCCACTATCTTGCCAGAAAATTCCTTATCCGCTTCAAGAAGCCTTTTTACAGTGCTTACATCTTTTGGAGAAACGTAAATCCTGGCTTTATCTACGCCGAGTCCCTCCGCAGCTTCCCTGACCAAGTTTAGAAAATGACTTTCATCGCCTGAAACTCTCGCCAATTCCTCCCGTGCTGCTCCAATTATCTTAGCAATTATGTCAGCTTTCGCGCTCAATAGCTTCTGACGTGCTTTGATAGTGGCCTGAGCCAAAATTCTAGCAGCCTCCTCCTCTGCCTCCGCTAGTATTCTGCCTCTGTCTTCCTCGAACTTCGCTTCGCGCTGTCTTTTAGCCTTCTCTATCTCCTCGTGTGCTTTCTCCTTAGCCTCCTTTGTTATATCGCTAGCTTCCACCTCGACCTTGGAGATGATGGCGCCCTTTATCTTATCCATTCCCATAAAGCACCTCTACATAAGACCAAGCAGGGTGAATGCCATTATTGTGAACACCAGACCGAGAACAGCTATCAGCTCAACAAAGACTGCTAACATCATAGAACTGGTTAGTATTTTCCCTCCGGTCTTAGGTAACATTGCGATACCTGAGGCACAAACCATACCTTGATACACTGCTGAGAAACCAAAGGCGAAAGCGGCTATGAGACTAACACCAAGAGCAACAGTACCAGCACTGCCCTCGGCAGGTATATTGGGAAGTACGCTTGTTAATACAAGTATGAGCACTATTAGCCCGTAAAAGGACTGTGTCATCGGTAATGATGCTAGTATCAGCACATTCCTGAACTGCCGGGGGTCCTCGGATAATGTAGCCACCCCCCCTGATGCAGCAATGGCAATCCCGATAGCTGAACCGACTAAACCAGCAATCAACGCCACTGCACCACCGATACTAGCTAATGCTACTGGATCTATCATCTCTTTATACCTCCTGTTTTAAGCCTTTCCTTTTATAAGCACGGGTCGCATCTTCAACCTGAACGGACTATACGCCTCACCACCACCTTCGTAAAACTTGGATAGGAACTCAACAAAGCATAGTCTCAGGGAGTGTACGAAGCAACCGATACCGCTAAGAGCCAGGTTGATAAGATGCCCGAAGACCAGAACTACAACTGCTAGGATAGCGCCAATGATAACTCCAATTACGCCGGGTATCATTCCGGAGAACAACTGCGCCAGCATATTAAAGCTCGACGCCAGGTAAAATGTAGCCAGGCCAACTCCAGCCAGTCTGGCATACGACATTACGTCGCCAAGAAGACCGGTCAGGTCAAAGATCCAGAAGATAGCCCCCAGGCCACCTCGCTGCATGAAAGATGACACTACTAAGGCTACTACACTGGCTCCCACAATATACAGAAAGATGGTGTACACGCCTGGGCTTACCGGCAGCGATATGTTGAATAACCACAGCAGAATCACAGGGATGCCGAAGATCTGGAGCGCGAAGAGCCCAATCTTATTGACCACTATGCCTTTGTCCTTTTTTCTCACCCCACCAATCAATGCCATCACATGAGCTATGTTTACATGAATAAGCCCCAGTATAATAGAAAGGATTATGAAAGAAGTGGGATCGGCAAGCCGTTCTCTGACAGGCCCCAAATGCAGCACGCTGTCAACCCCAAACAGCAAGTAGTACACATCACCGAGGTAATTCCCGGTCAATAAGCCGAGTACCAGAGCCACTACCCCGCTGATATAAAGCACTCGCTGGAATAACCTGTAACCCTCAGAATGTGGGTCATCAACAAATTTACGTATTAAAAATCTCGCAGCCAGTATAATGCCAATAGCATAGACAACATCACAAAGCATGAGACCAAAGAAGATTGCAAATGAATAGGCTATTAGCGGTGTGGGATCCCATTCTCTATACTTTGGTGTACCGAACATGTTGACCAGGACTTCGAACGGTTTAAGCGCAGCTGGATTCCTCATCTTGGTGGGCGGTTCCTCTGCTTGTTCTGGCTTCCTCGTGTCAACGAACACAAGGTCTATGTTCTCTTTGAGCCCGGAAATTGTAGCTTCAACATTACTCTCTGGAATCCACCCCTCGATTAAAGTGACATATTTTGCCTCACAGGCTTTTTCTAAAACCGCTAATCTTTCAGTTTCCGCTGATAGCGCCTCCCTGAAAAGAACGAGCTTTTCTAGATCCTCCCTGGTTTTACTTTCAATCTCCGTATGAAGCCTTGCCAATTCTTCTTCAAGACTGCGAATATTACCGTCAGCTACTTGAAGAAATTCTCGCACTGTAAAATCTTCCTCCGGTATCTGTAGAATCTCGCCACCGCCACTCTTAACCGCAGGCTCTACAATTTTTTGGTCTCCAACCCTGGCAATTATGTAGAAGATGGTTTCGTTTTCTAATGTAACAGCAATGCTCTCAAGCAGGTAATCCTTAACCTCGTGGTATATATGTTGATATGCCTCATTGGGAAGAATGCAAATCCGGGAGAAAAGATAACTCCCAGAAAAATCTAAGTCTCTCAATCTAATATCAGTCAGTTGCCCTAGAGAGCCAAGATACTTGCTGAGCTCTTGTAGCTCCTCAACCTCCTCTCTAAGTTTGGCGGCTTTTTGATGCATGTTGCCGAGCTTGGTACACAGTAACCTTACTTCACTGTCAATTTCGTCCAGGGGCCTGGTATATATAATCTCTACATCCTCTCTCGGCAATGTTGTTTCGCCTTCTGGCATGTAAGATAAGATATCGTTAATGTTTGTTAGTAATTCACCGATTTCCCTTCGTTCCTTTCCAAAAGCTTCTCTATCCACAGGCTTTAGCTCCTCACTTTTTTCAACATGAAGCACCCCAGCAGTATGCAGAGTTTTGAGGGTTTTGGTGGAATAGTCTTTGGTAGTTAATACCCTGACTTTGGTCATAGGGTCTGGTGTATTGACTATTAGAGGTATCATATTAACGTTTGCCCGTGACAATATTTATCATGAGCTCCGTAATCTCTCTTGCTTTCTTATCAGCGTTGATGCTGATTTCGGCAGCTCTCTTCTCAGAGTCCCTGATTTTTTCATCAGCCTCTGCTCTAGCCCTACTCACAATCCTGTCATATTCAGTTTTTACCGCATCGAGAGGCAACGGAGAGGAAAGTATTTTCCTAGCCTCTTCTCTGGCTTCAAGGAGAATTTCGTTGGCTCTGGTCCTTGCCTGTTCGAGCATCTTTTCAGCTTCGACCTCGATGGCTTCTACGCTATTGGCGATTCGTTCAGGCATAACACATCTCCTCAGTAGTTCACCGGGTTGGTACCAGACAAGGTTTGCACATAAGCTGTTTCCACAATCGGGCAGATAATCATTCCAGTAACTAACGACTTATTACGTCCGTGATTATAGCAAAGCAGTTTATTTTTGCCAAACAGATACCCTCGTAAGCATCCATACTCCTTCCATATCAACAGCCTCAGAGTTTGCTACCAAAGTGAAATGCTCTATAATTCAAGATATGAGGGTGCAGGCATTGCATGGGTGGAAGGTGAGCGTTGCCCGAGCCAAGGAAATACAACTGCGCTTGGCGAAACAGGTGGTAACTGAAAACGAAGTTATTGACCCACGCCTTGTTGCCGGTGTTGACATCTCTGCTCCCGATACTCAGGGCGTAGCCAGAGGAGCAGTGGTAATTCTCCGTTACCCTGAGTTTAGCATAGCCGAGGTGGAGGTAGCTGAAGATAAGATTGCATTTCCCTATATTCCTGGCCTATTGTCTTTTCGAGAAAGCCCCTTGATTCTGGCTGCTTGTGAAAAGCTACATAATATTCCTGACCTCGTCCTGGTTGACGGTCACGGAATTGCTCATCCCAGGAGGTTTGGACTCGCTTCACATTTGGGGCTTTCTCTCAATTTGCCTACTATAGGCTGTGCAAAATCTATCCTTTGTGGCCGGCATCGGCCGATAGCAGAAGAAGCTGGCTCTCATGCTGAACTACTTGATAATGGGGAGCTTATCGGAGCAGCGTTAAGGACTAAATCGGGAGTAAGGCCGGTGTATGTCTCCGTGGGCCACAGAATTGACCTGGCATCGGCTTTACAATGGGTGATAAAATGTTGCCGTGGTTATAGACTTCCTGAACCTACCCGCCTGGCTCACCTTGCTGCCGCGGACAGACTACCATTGGAGGGGGTTTGATTATGGTGACAGATAAAATCATATCGAGATTTATATGGTTGACCATATTATCAATGCAGGAGGGATAAATGCGAGAAGAGAAGGAAAATCTAGAAGCCTTGCTTCGTCAAATTTCAGACATCATGGTGCATCTTTAACATCCCTGGCAAGGAAAAGGAAGTTGCCAGGATAGAGGCAGAGTCAGCCCAACCTGATTTTTGGAGTGACCCGGCTAAAGCCCAGGCTATCATGCAGAAATTCAGCGGCAAGAAGAATCTGGTCAATGCTTGGCGTGAACTGGAGAAGAAGGCTGCCGATCTCGGGGAAGTGATTGGTCTGGCTATAGAAGAGGAAGATTACTCCCTTCAGGAAGAGATACAACTGGAGCTAAAAAAGCTGAACTCACGGTTTGAACAGTTGGAGAGCCGACAGCTTTTTACTGGCGATTACGATAGTCGAAATGCCATGCTAGCCCTTCATGCTGGTGCCGGCGGCACGGAGTCTCAAGATTGGGCAAACATGTTGCTCAGGATGTATTTGAGGTGGGCGGAGCGGAATGATTATGAGGCTGAAGTCCTAGATGTCTCCCCGGGAGAAGAGGCTGGTATCAAAAGCGCTATCGTAGAGATTAAAGGAGATTATGTTTATGGCGCTCTCAAAGGTGAGCACGGGGTGCACAGGTTGGTGAGGCTTTCCCCTTTTGATGCTGACCATGCTCGCCACACGTCTTTTGCCCTGGTGGAAGTCCTCCCTGAGGCTGAAGAGACAGTGGATGTCGAGATAAACCCGGAAGAACTAAGAATAGATACCTTCAGGTCCAGTGGTCCTGGTGGACAACACATGCAGAAGACAAGCAGCGCTGTCAGGATAACTCACTTACCCACAGGGTTGGTATCTACTTGTCAGGGTCAGAGGTCTCAGCATCAAAACAAGGAAGCTGCTTTGAAAATCCTCTACTCTCGCCTCCTGAAGCTAAACCGCGAGAAAAAAGAGGAGGAAAGAGCCAGGCTAAAAGGCGAGCGCATTGAAGCGGGTTGGGGAAATCAAATTAGAAGTTATGTGCTTCACCCCTACAAAATGGTAAAAGACCACCGCACCGATTATGAGGTTCACGATGCTGAAGCCGTGCTGGATGGAGAACTAGATGGATTTATCACCAACTACCTTCGGTCTCAAGTAGGACAATGATTAAACGCATCGCCTTAATAATTTCAGCGCTTCTCTTGCTTCTAAGCCCCTCCCTCGTCGCAGCCGAGACCGGTATTACAGTTATAGCGAGCGATGTAGAGATAAATTTTCCCAGCCGGGCTGTGTTCACCCTTGAGGCTGAAAGCAGCGCTGATATCGCTGATGTCCGCCTTTATTACCAGGTGGATAAGATGAACTACGTTGAAGTTGTCAGTGAAGGTTGGGCTGATTTTACTCCGGCAAACAAGGTGACGGCTAGGTGGGTATGGGATATGAGGCAAGCGAGTTTACCGGTCGGCTCTGAAGTCACATATTGGTGGGTGGTTGAGGACGCCGACGGGAACAAATTGAAAACTTCCCCCCTGATAATGCATTTTGATGATGACCGTTTTTCCTGGCGGAGCTTGACCAGTACTGTACCTCAGGGTGGCGGCGAACTGACCCTTTTCTGGTATGAGGGCAGCGATTCCTTTGCTCAGAAATTGGTGAATACTTGTGAGGAAGGACTTGCCAGATTGACTGAGGACATTGGCACTTATCCAGAAAGACCTATAAAAATATACATCTATGCATCTACCACCGACTTACAGGAAGCTATGATTTTTCCTCAAGAATGGACCGGCGGCGTTGCCTTTACCCAATTTAGCACAATCGCTATCGGCATTTCCCCGGCGAGACTTGATTGGGGCAAGAGAGCCCTGGTTCACGAGTTAACACATCTCGTTGTTCATCAGGCAACTTTCAGCCCCTATGGACAGCTTCCTCTCTGGCTGGACGAAGGATTAGCTATGTATAATGAAGGCGAACTTGAGCCTCAATATCGCACCCGCCTGGAAAAAGCCGTCCAGGAAGATGAGCTTATTTCTGTGCGCAGCTTGTGTAGCCCCTTTTCTGCCGAGCGTGAGAAAGCTTTGCTTTCCTATGCTCAGAGCTACAGCCTTGTGGAGTATCTCCTGCATAATTACGGACAGGACAGTATGCTTGACTTGTTGGCTCTTTTGAAGCAAGGTAATACCTACGATGAAGCTTTGACCGAGGTTTACAGTTTTGATATAGACGGGCTTGATGCTAATTGGCGAGCAACGCTGACATCTCAGACTGTCATTGCGAGCGAAGAGCAGCAATATCATCCCGCTTTGATTGCCGTGTCAGCAGCATTAGCTACAGTATTGATTTTATGGGGTGTTCGGGTTGTGGCCAGGCGGACGTGGAGAAGGTCGTCCGGATAATCAACCATCTAAGATAAGCTATGAAGAACTCGTTTACTGTACGCGATTTACCCCTCAGTGAGCGTCCCAGGGAGAGGCTGCTAAAACTGGGCAGCCAAGCTCTTTCCGCCCAGGAAATTTTAGCTTTAATACTCGGTCGAGGCATTAAAGGTGAATCAGTCATGGTCATCAGTCAGAAACTGTTAAGCCGGTTTGGCAATCTCAAAGGCATCGCCAATGCCTCTGTAGAGGAGTTGATGCAGATAAGAGGCATTGGGTCAGCCAAGACGGCGCAGATTAAAGCTGCCCTTGAATTGAATAAAAGGCTGGAGGCTGATGTCAGTGAGAAACCCAAGCCGATGCTCAAGTCCCCGGAGGATGTAGCTGCTGTGGTGAGGAGCCAGTTGAAAGGCAAGAAGAAGGAGCATTTTTTGGTACTTTGCCTGGATACTAGAAACAGGTTAATAAATTGTAAGCCAGTTTCCATAGGCAGCCTGGACACGAGCATTGTTCATCCCCGTGAAGTGTTTAAGGAAGCCATTTCTTCCTCTGCGTCTTCGGTAATCTTTGTGCACAATCATCCTTCGGGTGACCCCGAGCCCTCGAAAGAGGATGTCGAGCTAACTAAGCGCCTGGCTAAAGCTGGCGAAATCATAGGCATTGATGTCCTCGACCACATCATTGTCTGTGATAAGAGTTACCTAAGCCTGAAAGCTAAGAACCTGTTGTAAATCAATTTATTGAGGCTTAATTTACGAGATATACTATTGGCAGATGACCATCAGGAAGATTGACGAAAGAAGCGAAGCTCCCTTTTTCCCCTCCCATGAGAGGAGGGATTTCGTCAGGGGGTTGGGGACTCTTTTCGCCAGAGCAGCCAACGTTGTCTCTGGGGGTGATGCAGTAGCAGCAAAGGAGGGAAATGCCTTTTGCATTTTGATTTGTAATTCCGTTTTTTGTCTCTGTTTTTCGATATTTCTTAGGATTTAAGATCTGAGGGTTTATGCGTAATTATGTAGAACACTATGCGGAGTAACATGGAAGACATAGAACTGGCTCGTTCTCTTATGGAGGAAGAAAATTTGAATCTCGTTATAGTGAAGGGAGGACACGTCCTGTTCAGTTCTAATGAGAGCGGAGTAGCGCCGCTTTTCCAGGCTGTTCAGAGTATGGGAAAAAGTTTGTACAACGCTGCGCTGGCTGACCGGATAGTGGGCTCAGCCGTAGCGATGCTTTGCCTTCATGCTCGGATAACCTCGGTATATGCTGGCGTGGCAAGCCAGGGAGCACTTGATATGTTGAGGAGGCAAGGGGTTACCATCAATACTAAGAACATAGTCCCTCATATCTCTAACTACGATGGCACAGACCTGTGCCCGTTTGAGAAGATGGCAGCGGGCTGTCAGAAGCCCTCTGAATTGTTCGCGGCGTTGCAGTCCCTTTTTGCTGAAGGTGAACAATGAAAAGAATCCGGCAGCTTGCATTATTATACCTTCTCGTCTCTGCCTTATTGTCTTTGCCTTCAACTGCCTGCCTGCCTTTCAGCGGTCAGGACGTTCTCCGCCTCTGGGATGTCGGTCCCGTAACGCTTGACCCGGCGATTTCTGCCGACATGTCTTCTCATAACTACGTCATGCATATCTTCTCTGGCTTGGTTCGTCTTGACCAGGAGTTGAACATAGTGTCCGATATTGCTGAGAGCTGGGAGAAAAGCCCCGATGGCAAAACATATACCTTCCACCTGCGCCAGGGGGTGAAATTTCATAGCGGCAGGGAAGTCAAAGCCGCCGATTTCAAATATTCCTGGGAGCGAGCTTGCCAACCCGATACTGGCTCTGGCACAGCCGCTACCTATCTGGGCGATATCGTTGGTGCCAAAGATATGCTGGCGGGGAAAACAGGAGAAATCTCCGGGGTCGAAGTCA
>JGI24025J20009_10003221_pt1 | contig 11230 bp, 8 predicted proteins | sample Cruoilmetagenom3_FD_20009 | JGI IMG/M metagenome (IMG submission 20009) | reverse complement strand
CCTTTTCTGGTGCCGCCGATTTCTCGGGAATGACTGGTAATCGTGACCTGTTCATATCAGAGGTTATACACAAAGGATTCGTTGCCGTGGATGAAGCTGGCACCGAGGCTGCTGCTGCCACAGCAGTGATTATGCCAACGGCAGCGCCGCCTGAACCTCCTGTGGAAGTCACCATAGACCACCCCTTCATCTTCCTGATTCGCGACATTGAGACGGGCACCATTCTCTTCATCGGGCGCATCGTGAATCCTGCTGCATAAGCAAATACCGCCTGCAGTACGCGCAGGCTGGAATAAGCAGGCGGTATTGAAATACAATAGGACAAGTGGGTAGGTCTAAAGTAATGAATCTGGTGCTTCTGGTGAGTGTGATCACCCTGGCTCTTGGACATTGCTGTAGCAATGGCTTGGGCGGATCCAATTACGACCGAGCTGGAGTAAAGATGGAGTGCTGATATTTCCAAGGTTCATTAGGTCATAGTTGGGGGTGTTTGGAGGAGAAGAAGAATTATGAAGGTCATTGGATTAATTGGAGGCATGAGCTGGAACTCTACATTGGAGTACTATCGAATTATCAATCAGTCATTTGTCCGAAAGCTGGGCGGTCTTCACTCAGCTCGCCTGATTCTTTATAACTTAGATTTTGATGAGATTCAAAGAGCTCAGCATGAAGGCCGCTGGGATGACATAGCGAGTATTCTTGTCGATGCAGGCAATGCTGTTAAGCGGGCCGGTGCCGACTTCTTGGTAATCTGCACAAACACTATGCATAAAGTTGCTGATGACGTAGAGGAGAAAGTTGGCCTGCCCCTACTTCACATTGCTGATGTAACTGGCGATGCCATCAGGGAACGAGGGCTGCACCGAATAGGACTACTGGGGACACGGTTTGTAATGAAAGAGCCTTTCTATCAGGAGAGGCTTCGAGACCGCTTCGCTATCGAGCTGCTTGTGCCCGGAGAAGATGATATAGCTGCTATCCATCAAATTATTTACAATGAACTCTGTGAGGGCAAAATTAAGGCCTCTTCCCGCCGTGTCTGCGCCGACATTATTAGCAGACTGGTCAATGAGGGTGCCGAGGGTATTGTGCTTGGATGCACTGAACTTCCCTTGCTTATCCAGCCTGGCGACATATATGCTCCGATATTTGATACTACACAGCTCCACGCGGAAGCAGCAGTCAACCTAGCACTCGCTGAAGGTTAGACCTTCTGCTCCTATTGGTATGCCGTTGCACATGTCCTCAGGCATTGAACATTAGGGCGCATTGTTTGGCTGACACTGGCTCAGTTATGGCTTGGGTACCTTATTGTTATACTTATCTTTGATGCAGGGTGTAGTGCTAAACAGCCAGGTTGAAATTAAGTTTAAAAGCTCTATCGTGGCCCCGGCTCCTCTTTGTTCCCCTTGGCAGAGGCGTGTATTAAAGGCCTTATTGTCTGATTCCGGAGGAGATAAGCCTATACCATAAATTTCAATTCACTGATGTGATTCTACCTTTGCTATAGTTCCAAGGTTATTTTAGTCTCATCTGAAGAATAAGTCTGTGTCATGAAACCCAGCTTTTTGGCTAGTCTTAGCATTTTCGTGTTGTCACGCAATGCGAAACCATAGATGCTTTTTAGCTTTTTCTCATGAGCTATACCTATCAACATATCGGTGAGTTTTAGCCCCAAATGACAACCCTGAAAATCATCAGCAACCAAAACAGCGAATTCTCCTGTTTCAGCACTAGGTTCAATCATCAGTCTTCCAACTCCTACATTCCTCCTCTTACTATTCGAGATATACTCAGCTATAATAGCCATCTCCCGATCGTAGTCAATGTTGCAGAATCTGGTGAGCATCTCATGTGTTATGTCTTTGATTAACTGGAAAAATCTAAACCTCATAGATTGTTTTGAAAGCCCCGCTATCAGTTCCCTTTCGAGTAATTCGTCCTCAGGTTTGATGGGCCTTAACAACACCATTCTTCCATCCCTGCATCTCCACAGTTGGACATATCTAGTCGGGTAGGGAGATATTATCAAATGGCCATATTCATCCATTCCTTTTCGTACTGCCTCTTTATCAAGAATTATTCTTGCGTCTAGGGCAATAGCGGTATTACTGGTCATAATTAGAGGATTAATATCAATTTCGGTTATCTCTGGAAAATCGATGAGCAAGTTTGAAAACTTTACTAAGGTTTCCTCTAGCAATCGCAAGTCAACAGGCGGTTTCGTTCTGAATCCCTGGGATAATATCTTATAGATCTTGGTTTCTTCCAGCAGTCTTTTAGCCAGTACTTGATTCAAAGGTGGTAATCCTACTGCAATATCTTTAAAGAACTCTGCTTCTGTCCCACCAAGGCCAAACATTATCACAGGACCAAAGACCGATTCCTTTTTGCTGCCAACAATGAGTTCATAATCATAATTTGTAATCATCTTCTGTATGCTAACCCCTTCGACATCAGCATCAGGTTTGTATTTCTTGGCATTTTCCATTATTTCGCTAAATGCCATTTGTACCTCCTCAGCAGAGGAAATATTTAGCTTGATCCCTCCGGCATCTAATTTATGGGTTATATCGGGAGAGGATATCTTCATTACCACTGGATAACCAACTTGTGATGCTATCCTGGCAGCATCTTTAGCATCTTTAGCTACATATGCAATCGGAGAGGAAATTCCGTACGTTGTCAGGAACTTCTTTGAATTTTCTTCAGTGCAAACTGTCCTCCCTTCCTTCACTTCCTTGCGGATAAGTGTTTTTAGATAGTTTTTAGAAGGTCCTGAGTCGAGTGTGAATTCTTCAGGGGTTTCATATAGTGACTCCAGATTATGAGCATATTGATACATATATAAATATGTTCTAATTGCTTCTTCGGGAAATTCATAAGCAGGGATTTTATTCTCGTAAAATAACTGTCTCGCCTTAGCTACTTCTTTATTACCCATCCAGGCTGTCAGAATAGGTTTGTTACTCTTGGCATGCTTGATGACAGCGTTTGCTACTTCAGTAGGTCCAGATCTACCTTGTGGTGTGTATATAACTACGATGCCGTCAACTCCGGGGTCTTTAACGATGGCCTCCATAGTTTGCGTATATCTTTGGGAATCTGAATCTCCAAGAATGTCAACAGGATTAGATTTACTCCAATTAGGGGGCAGGAAGCTGTTTAAGCTGCTAATAGTCGTCTCGCTGAGTTGAGCTAACTTACCACCTCTGCCTATCAGAGCATCCGTGGCTAGCACTGCTGGGCCACCAGCATTGGTTACTACAGCTAAATTTGGCCCCTTAGGTAGCCGAGCAGTGTTCAATATCGAGGCGCAGTTGAAAAGGTCCTCAATTTCTTCTACTCGCACCACACCAGCTCTGCGGAAAATAGCATCATAGTACGAATCTTCGCCTACCATAGCTCCTGTGTGGGACCTGGCTGCTCTTGTGCTTTCTTGGAACTTTCCTGCCTTCAAAACGATTATTGGCTTTGTTCTAGCAAAACCTCTGGCAGCACTCATGAAGTTCTTAGCGTTTGCTATTGATTCCATGTATATAACTATACTTCGGGTCTCAGGATCTTGCCCAAAATAATCTATTAAGTCACCAAAATTGATATCCAGCATAGAACCCAGCGAAACAAAGACACTAAAACCAATGCCTTTACTGGTTGCCCAATCAAGGATAGCAGACCCCAGTGCGCCACTTTGTGATAGGAAGGCCACATTTCCAGGTTTAGGCATTATGGTGGCAAATGTTGTGTTCAAACTAGTGCTAGGTCTAATTACGTCCATGCAATTAGGTCCCATTATCCTGATATCATATTTGGTAGCTATATCTGCTATTCTATCTTCGCGTGATTGTCCATCCGGCCCTATTTCCTTAAAACCAGATGAAATGATGATAATGGCCTTAACACCAGCTTTGCCAATTTCTTCAACCAAATCAGCAACGCTTTTGGCAGGTGTAACAAGAACAGCGAGACTAGGAAGTTCAGGTAATGAATTTATGTCAGGATAGCATTTTGTGCCGAGTACCTCTTCTCTATTAGGATTTACAGGATATATTTTTCGTCTATCACTACCCTGCAACAGATTTTCTAGAATTGTTTTCCCCACCGTGCCTTTCCTATCTGTAGCTCCAAGTACAGCTACACTGCTAGGGTCGAAAAACAGCTTTCTCTTTTCTACAGCCATCTCCCTATCACTGCTATCTAGTAGTCTGTCTAATCAATAATTTGTGCAAGTCCCAATATCCATTGATGTTATCGCTGCTATATTATCTCATGCGGTTAAGGGAAGGGCAACCTTCACTTCTGTTACCTTAAGCGCTTGAACCTTCCCTCTTTTGTTGACTGCATACGGCTATGCTGGAGATTGCCTAAGAACTGCTACGCGTCGATACAGGCATGTCCGATGCCAACAGCTGTTGCTTAAGGCCAATAGTGCCCACCCGCATCCCAAGTTAGTAAAGGAATGCTGCAGGTTTATGAATAATTGTTGCTAGTTGTGTTGCGAATCAGCATTTTGCCCACTAACCTCTGTAATCAGATTGACTTCGACTCCCAGCTTGCGGTACAGATCAAGTTATACCGAATCGTACATTCCCAGGAAAAGCCCGCAGTCGCAGCTCTATGCACCAGACCTACCCATCTCTTATGTTGGCGAAAAGTGCTGCCAGGGTGCTGTACACAGCGGCTAAAAAAATCATCAACCTGATAGGTATTGTGCCCAGGCTGTAAGAGAAAGTAACCAAGTGTTACCAAGATTTTAGAATCAAAGCTAGCCACAGATGATGCTTGCAAAATATCTGCAAATTACAGATAATTACGAGGGTGCGCCAGCGTAGCTCAGGGGTAGAGCAGCGGTTTCGTAAACCGCCGGTCGTCGGTTCGAATCCGACCGCTGGCTGAGGGTGATATGAGCAAATTCGTAGATAAATTGCAGAGTCTTTCTAAATCTTCAACCACGCCTATAGGTTTTCATCCCTCTGTCTCTGAACTAAAAAGCTCGGCCGTGTTGCTTGTTGTGGGATTGTCGGGGTCACAGGTCAAAGAAGCCAAAGTTGTGGCCGATGTCAATGCCGATGCCTGGTTGATATTGGACCAGGGATTAAGTGCCAGGAGTGTCAGGCAAATTGTCAAAGTTGCGGGCGACATCCCGGTGGGGGTATTTGCGAAGGGCATAAGCGAAGAGAAGATAAATGAATTTGTGGGTTTAGGGTGTGACTTTGTGGTTTTTGACGTTAAGGTAGCTGCGGCAATTTTGCATAAAGAAGAGGTAGGCAAAATTTTGATGATAGAACCTTCATTAGACCAGGGTTTTGTTAGAGCCATTAATGGCATTGAAGCAGATGGTGTCCTCATCAGTAGTGGAGGCAAAGATGATTTTGTTGCTGTGGAGCATCTGCTTGTTTGTCGAAGATTCTTCGAACTNTTAGAGAAGCCGATTGTGATGGCTTTACCCTCTTCAGTCACNAAAGCCGAGCTTACTAATTTATGGCAGGCTGGGGTAGATGGAGTGGTTGTCTCTTCNGCGCAATCGGTTGAGACATTGGCAGAACTGAAGAAAACGATTGGCGATCTGCCCAGAGGAGATAGAGGTCGCCGAGCCAAAGTAGGTGTGACGCTTCCTCATTATGGTGGATTTGTGACTACGGAGGAAGATGAGGATGAAGAGGAAATTTAGACCGAATTTGGTTTGTAACAGGACAGTTTTCCCCAAATTCCCTCTCTTAATCTTAAGAAGGGGAGGGGAGATAGTGAATGAGAACCCCCTGATTGTAAGATCGAATTTGTGGAAAAGCTAAACCATTACTCTAGTTCTACCCAAAATAAGTCATGGAAACAAGCCTGGGCCTATTTTTATTATCAGCAGCGGGAATTTCTCTCACGGGCGTTATGCTACCCGGACCGATGACTGCTGCTACCATAGCCAAGGGTTACAGCGACAAACATGCTGGTGCCTGGATTGCAGCAGGGCATGCTGTCGTTGAAGTACCAATCATAGCCGTAATTTATGCTGTAATTTATTTTGGATTCGAACATTTTATCGACTCTCCCCAGGTGAAAATGGGTATCTATCTTGCTGGTGGCTTGATGCTGCTCTACCTGGGTTTCCGCATGTTTCGAGCTACCCATGAGACGCTTGGTGCAGTGAGTGGTCTGCCAGCTAGTTCTTTAGTGACGGGCATTGTGATTACAGGAACTAACCCCGCCTTTTATATGTGGTGGGCGACTGTGGGTGCGGTTCTAATAACCGGTGCTGCCAGGTTCGGGCTTGTCGGTGTTATTTTGCTTGCTGTAGTGCATTTGCCTTGTGATTTAGTCTGGAGTGAATTCCTCTCCATAGGCACATTCGGCTCAAGGCGATGGTGGACACAGAAGGTACAAAGAATTGTATTCGGCGTTTGTGCTTTGATTCTAGCTGGCTTTGGTGTCTGGTTTTGCCTTTCTGCGTTTTTATAAACTCAAGGGGTGTTCTGGATTGCCTGCAAGTATTTCCCTTCCGTCTTTATAGACGGGGCAATAATCATCTTAACTTTATGCATTTCTTTGATGGTTCGAGCGCTGCATACTCCCATGCTAGTGCGTAGAGCACGAACTAGGTTTTGAGTGCCGTCGGTGACGGAAGTAGGACCGAAGAGAATTTGCTCTAATGGTGCGGTAGTGCCAACTCTAACACGTGTCCCTCTAGGTAATGCTGGATGGGAGTGAGACATGCCCCAGTGATAGCCTTTTCCTGGCGCCTCTGCGGCTTGAGCTAGAGGCGAACCAATCATTATAGCGTCGGCGCCTGCGGCGAATGCTTTACATAAATCGCCGCCGGTACGAATACCTCCATCGGTTATCACTACCACGTATTTGCCACTTTCCTGGAGGTATGTTTCTCTGGCAGCAGCACAATTCAGAGTGGCGGTTATCTGAGGTACTCCAACGCCAATAACTTCCCGGGTGGTACAGGCAGCTCCAGGTCCCACTCCGACTAAGATACCATCGATCCCCGTTCTCATGAGTTCTAATGCTGCACTGTAGCTACAACAATTACCCACTATGACAGGCAAGGACATTTGCTGGCATAGCTCAGGCAGGATAAGTCCCCGATAGCTCTTGGAGATATGCCTGGCTGTGGTGACGGTAGATTGCACCACGAGTATATCCACACCGGCATCTTTGGCTATGGGAGCCAGCCATTTCGTGTTGGCTGGAGTTACAGATACGGCACAGATAGTCCCAGCCTGTTTTATTGCTCCAATACGTTGGCTAACGAGCTTTTCCTTGATAGGCTTAGAGTAAATTTGTTGAAGCAGAGAAGTAACCTCTGTCTCGGGAGTTTGGGTAATTTGGTTTAAGACCTCCTCGGGGTTTTCATACCTTGTCTGTACACCTTCTAGATTCAGGACCGCCAGCCCACCAAGCTTGTTAAACTTAATAGCAAAAGCAGTGTCAACAATAGCATCCATAGCTGAGGCGAGAATAGGAATGGTCAAGGTGTGGTTTCCTACGGTAAAATCTATGTTGGTTTGGGCAGGATTGATGGTCACGTCTCCAGGGACAAGTGCAACTTCATCAAATCCGTAAGCACGTTCCATCTCTTTGAGTTTGAAGTGAGACATTTTACTTTACCTGATAGAAATTGGCACAAACTATACAAGCATGGCGTCCTAAAGTCAAAACATGTTTAAGGGATTTCTTATTGCCCACTCGTCCCGAACACTAGCGAAGGGTCTTAGAATGACATAAAGCGGATGCCTTGGAATGGTAGTGTATTCAAGTGCTCTGAAGGCAAGTAAGTCTGTAGATAAAATTATGGCAATTGAGTATAATTGCAGGTCGTGCCTGCTCTTTGTGTCATTGCTACTCCTATTGGCAATCTGGAGGATATCTCTCTGCGTGCATTACGCCTTTTGCGGGAGGTGAAGCTTATTGCTGCTGAGGATACCCGCACTACGCGCCGTTTGCTTACCGCCTATGATATAAAAACTCCTTTGACCAGTTATCATGAGCATAGTAAAAGAGCTAAACTTGATTATCTATTGGATTATCTCGAGAAAGAAGACCTAGCTCTCGTTTCGGAAGCTGGCATGCCAGGGCTAAGCGATCCTGGTTACGAGCTTATCGTTGCTGCCATTGAGCGTGGAATTTCTGTAGTACCTATTCCTGGTGCTTCAGCAGTGATTACCGCTTTAGTGGTTTCCGGGTTGCCGACCGACCAATTTGTTTACGTTGGATTTTTGCCTCGCCGTGCAGGACAAAGGCAGCGTCTTCTCAATTCAATAGCTGATGAGCGAAGAACTATAGTGGCTTTTGAGACGCGACATCGCCTCACAGAGGTATTGAGTGATATTGAAGAAATTCTAGGAAACAGAAGACTATGTGTATGCCGTGAGCTTACCAAAGTTCACGAAGAGATTTTCCGGGGTAGAGTGAGTCAGGCTAGGGAGCATTTTGCCGAACCCAGAGGGGAGTTTAGTCTCGTCATTGAAGGCAAGACTCGAGCCTGGTTGAAATTTCAAGAAAGGAGCTAAAATGCGCCGTGGTTGTATTGCTATTGGAAAGGTGGAATGTGACGGTTGTCATCGCCCTCTTAAATATGGAGAGCGCTATCTTTTAACTGATGAGGAAGGAGACGAAAAGCAACGTCTTTGTGTTGATTGCTGCCTGAGCCGTGGCTATATTACATACAAAACGACCAAAGTAGAGCAAATAATCACTTTTCTCTCCGAGGAATAAACATTGGCAATCGTCATATTCAGGGCTTCAACTCATGGCAATGGCGCGGGATAATCAATGATTTACAATAGAGTAACTTTTAGGGAGAAACCTTGAGCGAGCGCATTTTTATCGGTGTTGCTTGGCCTTACGCCAATGGTCCTTTGCATTTAGGACATGTCACCGGTGCTTATCTGCCAGCTGATATTTTTGCCCGCTATCATCGCCTTAAGGGCAATAAGGTGTTGATGGTTTCGGGTAGTGATCAACACGGAGCGCCGATTACAATTCGTGCTGAGCAAGAATCCACCACGCCGCAAGAAGTAGTGGACAAATACCATCAACAATTTATCGAGTGCTGGAAAAAATTGGGCATATCTTTCGATTTATTTACAACTACTGGCACTCCCAATCACACTCAAGTTACTCATGATATATTTCTTACTTTGCTCGATAAGGGCTACATTTACAAAGACAAGATGCTGCAAGCTTATTGCCCTAAATGCCAGCGTTTCCTTCCCGACCGCTATCTGGAAGGTACTTGTCCTCACTGTGGCTTCACTAAAGCAAGAGGTGATGAATGTGATGAGTGTGGGAAGCCCTTGAGTCCAGTGGAACTTAAGGAACTTCACTGTTACCTTTGTTCCACTCCACCCCGCTTTGAGTCTTCGGAGCATTTCTTTTTGCGCCTCTCTTCTTTTCAGGACAAATTGGCTGCCTGGATAAAAGGGCAAACTCATTGGCGGCGTAATGTGCTTGGCACCACGTGGAAATTTCTGGATGAAGGATTAAAGGACAGGGCAATTACTCGTGATTTGGATTGGGGAATAACTGTACCACAATCTGGCTTCGAGTGTAAACGCATTTATGTATGGTTTGAGGCAGTCATTGGTTATTTATCAGCAAGCAAGGAATGGGCAAAATTACAGGGGGATGATACTGCCTGGCAGGCTTTCTGGCAAGACGATGCCAAGAGTTTCTATTTCATCGGCAAGGACAATATCTTTTTCCATACCCTTGTTTGGCCAGCGATGTTGATGGGTTATGGTGGTCTGAGTCTTCCTTATGATGTCCCAGCCAATGAATTTTTGACTATCGAAGGCAGGAAGCTTTCTACCAGCCGTGGTTGGGCAATCTGGCTGCATGATTACCTGGAACGGTATGAGCCAGATCCTTTGAGGTATACTTTGGCAGTGAATATGCCTGATAGCGGGGACAGCGATTTTTCCTGGCGCGAATTCCTTCGTCGTAATAATAATGAATTGGTAGCCACCTATGGTAATTTGGCTCATCGTGTTCTCACCTTTGCTTATCGCAATTTCGATGGAGCTGTGCCTGTTCCGGGTGAACTGGATGAACGCAGCCAGGGCTTGCTTCATGGGGCTGAAGTTACATTAGACGGTGTCGACAAGTTGCTTTATCGTTGTGAGTTTAAAGGGGCGGTCAAGGAGGCTATGTCTCTAGCCCAAGAAGCTAATCGTTATCTTGATGAACAGGCTCCGTGGAAAACGATTAAAACGGAGCGAAATCCCGATAAAATCGAGACGGCTAAATCCGTCTATACTGTCCTCTCTGTGCTAGCAGCGTTGAAAACTGTTTTCTATCCCTTCCTCCCCTTCAGTTCCGAAAAGCTTCATTATTTTCTTGGATTTGATGGTAGTGTGAAGGAACAAGGTTGGAAAATGCAGTTCTTACCCCCGGCGCAGAAACTACGTCAGCCCCAGCCATTATTTATCAAGCTCGATGGAGAAATTGTCGCTGAAGAAAGCAGCAGGCTTAGCTCCCTGCAAGAAAATGAAAAAAAATCTAAATCTTGACTTGCCCTTTGTTTTTTGCTTTAGCTGGGGGTTGGCTGTGGTGTTAAGCCTTCTAATATTTTATTCAGTTCAGGTTCATCCAGAGTTTCATGAGCAATAAGCTCTTCAGCTAGCTGGTTTAGTTTTTCTTTATTCGCGGTCAGAATTTTCTTGGCGGTATTGTAGGCCCGCTGGATAATATTATGCACTTCTTCATCGATTTTTTGGGCTATACTATCGCTGTAGTCCTTTTGTTCGCTGATTTCACGACCCAGAAAGACAAGTTCCTGCCTTTGACCAAAGGTCCGCGGGCCCAATTTCTCACTCATGCCATACTCGGTGACCATTTTTCTAGCTAGCTTAGTCACTTGCTCTAAGTCATTTTGGGCGCCGGTGGTCGTTTCCCCGAAGCTAATTTCCTCGGCAACGCGTCCGCCCAAGCTTACTGCCAATCTATCCTCAAACTGAGACTTAGTCCACAAATGACGGTCTTCGGATGGCAGGAACCGTGTCCAGCCCCCCAGCACCCCACGGGCGATAATAGAAACCTTATGCACAGGGTCAGCATTAGGCAACATCCTGGCGGTCAAGGCATGGCCACTTTCGTGGTAAGCAATTATTTCTTTCTCCTTGGAGCTTATTGTACGGCTTTTCTTTTCCGGTCCAGCTATAGTGCGGTCGGCAGCATCTTCAAGCTCCTTTAGTGTGATATCTTTACGGTTGCGCCGCGCAGCCAGGAT
>JGI24025J20009_10003220_pt1 | contig 11233 bp, 15 predicted proteins | sample Cruoilmetagenom3_FD_20009 | JGI IMG/M metagenome (IMG submission 20009) | reverse complement strand
ATATCCGTGCGATGCCGCAGGGTCAGAACAATTGCGCCGATCATCGCCACCAGCAGGATCAAACCCGACAATTGGAACAACAGGAAATACTGATCATACAGAATCAACCCCAGCGCCTCGGTGTTGTGCTTGTCCACCGGCACCACCTGGGCGCGCATCGCTTCGGCCGCCGCATTGCTTTCCCATGCGCCAAAGGCCATCACAAACTGCATCAGGATCACCAGCCCGATCAGCAGGGCCAGCGGCATAAACCGCGCCATTTCCGCCTTTAGTTCAGCAAAATCGACGTCCAGCATCATCACCACAAACAGGAACAACACCATCACCGCGCCGACATAGACAATCACCAGCAGCATGGCGACAAATTCCGCCCCCAGCAGAACGAACAACCCGGCGGATGACAGGAAGGCCAGGATCAGCCACAGCACCGAATGCACCGGTTGGCGCGACATGACGGTGAAAAAGCCGCCCACAATGGCGCTGATCGCGAACAGGTAAAAGGCAAATACGGTCATGTGTCGTCATCCTCTGTCTCGCCCATGGCCTCTTGCGCCAGTTCCAGCGCGCGGGTCATGGCCGGAATGCCGGCGAATACCGACATCTGCCCGATCGCTTCCACGATCTCTTGTTTCTTGGCCCCCGCTGCAACCGCGTGGCGCACCGTCTGGCGCACAGCGGTATCGGCCTGCGCACCCTGACAGGTCAGCCCGGCCAGCGTCAGCAGAAGCCGGGTTTTCGCATCCAGCCCGCCGGGGTTGACCGTATTGCCGAACATCATCTCCATGACCTCTTTGGGCATGGTCGGCCACAGCGCCTCAAATCCCTTGGGCGAGAAACTCTCAAGCCCCGGATTGAACGCCTTGGCCATGTCCTGAGCCTGCTTCATCATCGCTTCAAAAGGGTTTACAGGATCGCTCATCGGTACGGTGCATCCAGTTCCAGATTGCGGGCAATTTCCGCCTCCCAGCGCTCGCCATTGTCCAGCAGCCGTGCCTTGTCGTAATATAATTCCTCGCGGGTTTCGGTGGCGAATTCGAAATTCGGCCCCTCGACGATGGCATCCACCGGGCAGGCCTCTTGGCAGAAGCCGCAATAGATGCATTTGGTCATGTCGATGTCATAACGCGTGGTGCGGCGGCTGCCATCTTCACGCGGCTCGGCGTCAATGGTGATCGCCTGCGCCGGACAGACCGCTTCGCACAGTTTGCAGGCAATGCAGCGCTCTTCGCCATTGGGATAGCGACGCAGCGCGTGTTCGCCACGAAAACGCGGGGACAGCGGGCCTTTTTCATGCGGATAGTTCAGCGTTGCCTTGGGGGCAAAGAAATACTTCATCCCCAGCGACATACCCTTAATGAAATCTGCCAGCAGAAAGTACTTGGCCGCGCGTGTGTAATCAATCTGAGTCATATCAGCCCCCTACCGCCCAGCGTGCATACACACCCCAGAACAGGTCAAACTTGGCGGCAAACGCCACAAACACCACCCACACCAACGAGAACGGCAGGAACACTTTCCAGCCCAAACGCATCAGCTGGTCGTAGCGATAGCGCGGCGTGATCGCCTTGATCAGCGAGAAGAAGAAGAACACCAGCAGCATCTTGCCGACCATCCACAGGATGCCATCGGGCAAGCCGGGGATTGGCGACAGCCAGCCGCCCAGGAACAACAGTGATATCAGCGCGCACATCAGCACCACCGCCACCAGTTCGCCGATCATATACAGCAGGAATGGCGTGGACGAATATTCCACCTGATAGCCGGCCACCAGTTCGCTTTCTGCTTCTGGCAAGTCAAACGGCGGGCGGTTGGTTTCGGCCAGGGCCGAGATGAAGAACAGGATCATCATCGGGAAATGCGGCAGCCAGTACCAGTTGAACAACCCAAAATCGCCATCCTGCGCCCTGACGATATCGCCGAAATTCATCGACCCGGTCGACAGGATCACCCCGATGATGATCAGCCCGATGCTGACCTCATAGGAAATCATCTGCGCCGCCGAGCGCAGAGAGCCAAGGAACGGGTATTTCGAGTTTGACGCCCAGCCCCCCATGATCACGCCGTACACCTCAAGCGAGGAGACGGCGAACACATACAGGATGGCCACGTTGATATTCGACAAGACCCAGCCATCATTGAACGGGATCACCGCCCAGGCGATCAGCGCCATCACCAGACTGACCAGCGGCGCCAGCAGGAACACGGCGCGGTCTGCGCCGGCCGGAATGACCACCTCTTTGACGATGTATTTCAGGAAGTCTGCAAAGCTTTGCATCAGGCCAAAGACGCCAACCACATTGGGCCCGCGGCGCATCTGCACCGCCGCCCAAATCTTGCGATCTGCATACATCAGAAAGGCCAGCGCCACCAATAGCGGCACAACAACCAGCAGGATCTGCCCGATAATCAACAGAGCTATGCCCAAATAGGTCGTGGTAAAGAATTCAGCCATAAGTCCTCACACCGTGGGTATTCCGTTTTCCGCGCAATGTGCGACCACGACTTCGGCGTCTATGGTGCGCAATCCGCGCGGTAGTGATGGCGAGATGGTGTAAACAGCATCTGCCGCCCACACACCACCCTTTTCGTCAACATTTGTGCGTAAATGCCGCGCAAATCCGTAGCCCCGGATCAGCGCATAACGTGCAGCGGCGCATTCGGCATAAGCGTCCACATCCGTACCGTCGCGCGCACCCGTCATAGTCACGTCAAACTGCACCAGATCGCCCTCAAGCAACGAGGTTTCGACCCCGCGATAATCGGGTTTGAACTGCGTCACCGCGCTGGCATCCTGCGCATTACACGCGGCCAGCATCAGGGGCGATATGATCGCCGCCCGAATCATTCGGCAGCCATTTTCTGACCGTCGCGCGCCCGTGCATTGGCCGACAGCTCAGCCATCAGTTCGGACGCCCGGGCAATCGGGTTGGTCAGATAGAAATCGTTCACGGCAGCCCGGAAGGATGCTTTGCCCAGCGGACCGGGTTCCAGCGCTACCATCTCGTTTTCCGGCACGGTGTCGATCTGCGCCAGATGCGGCACCGCTGCGACCAGAGCCTGCCGCAGCTGCGCCAGCGAATCAAACGGCAACGCCGCGCCCATCTCGGCGCTCAGCGCGCGCAGGATGGCCCAGTTTTCCTTGGCCTCGCCCGGAGCAAACCCGGCGCGTTGTGCCAGTTGCGGACGCCCTTCAGTGTTCACGAACAACCCCGGCTCTTCGGTATAGGTCGCCCCCGGCAGGATCACATCGGCGCGATGCGCACCCCGGTCACCATGGCTGCCCTGATAGATCACAAAGGCGCCATCCGCGATGTCCACCTCATCTGCGCCAAGGTTATAGATCACCTCAGCCGCGCTGACGGTTTCCATCCCGCCCTCGCAGGTGGCATCAATATCCATCGCGCCGACCCGCGACGCAGCAGTGTGCAGGATCAGCAAACCGCTGGCGGTGACCTCGGCAATCGCTTGGGCTGCGGCCAGAACGGCAGCACCGTCGGCCTCTTGCAGGGCGCCCTGCCCGACAATCACCAGCGACGCCATATCGCGAATCTCGTCGGTGCCACCCATATCGACAACCTGCTGCAACGCGGCGCGGTCATCGCCCATATGCCCGTAATCATAGGTCAGATCGACCGCCGGACCCACCAGCGCCACCTCGGCCCCTTTGGTCCAGGCCTTGCGGATACGTGCGTTCAGCACCGGCGCTTCGTTGCGCGGATCGGTCCCGATCAGCAGGATACGCTCGGCACTGTCGATGTCTTCGATACAAGCCGTGCCCGCATACCCGCCGCGATTGCCCGCAGGCAGACGCGCGCCATCGGTGCGGCATTCCACAACCCCGTCTTGACCTTCGATCAGCTGTTTCAAGGCAAACGCCGCCTCGACCGGGGCCAGATCGCCAACGATCCCGGCCAGTTTCTTGCCCTTCATCGCCGCCGCTGCCGCGCCCAGGGCCTCGGGCCAGGTGGCGGGCCGCAATTTGCCGTCAACCCGCACAAAAGGCTGATCCAGTCGCTGGCGGCGCAGCCCGTCCCAGACAAAGCGGGTCTTGTCGGAAATCCATTCCTCGTTCACGCCGTCATGGTTGCGCGGCAAAAAGCGCATCACTTCGCGCCCCTTGGTATCCACCCGGATATTCGCCCCCAGCGCATCCATCACGTCGATGCTTTCAGTTTTGGTCAGCTCCCACGGGCGGGCGGTAAAGGCATAAGGCTTGCTGGTCAGCGCGCCAACCGGGCACAGATCAATGATATTGCCCTGCAGGTTCGAATTCAGCGTCTGGTTCAGATAGGACGTGATTTCAGAATCCTCACCGCGACCGATCTGGCCCATCTGGGTGATCCCGGCCACCTCGGACGTGAAACGCACACAGCGCGTGCAGGAAATACAGCGCGTCATCGCCGTGCCCACAAGCGGGCCAAGGTTCAGATCGTCCACCGCGCGCTTGGGCTCGGTGAACCGCGTGCCGGAAATACCATAGGCCATGGCCTGATCCTGCAAGTCACACTCGCCCCCCTGATCGCAGATCGGGCAATCAAGCGGGTGGTTGATCAGCAGAAATTCCATCACGCCCTCACGGGCTTTCTTGACCATCGGACTGTTGGTCTTGACGACAGGCGCCTGGCCTTCGGGACCGGGGCGCAGATCGCGGACCTGCATCGCGCAGGACGCGGCGGGTTTCGGTGGCCCGCCCACAACCTCGACCAGACACATCCGGCAATTGCCAGCAATCGACAGCCGCTCGTGATAACAGAACCGCGGAATTTCCACGCCTGCAATCTCACAGGCTTGGATCAGGGTCATCGCCCCGTCCACTTCGATTTCTGTCCCGTCAATGTTGATCTTCTTCAGGTCAGACATGATCTATTTCGCCCTCAAAAGCGCGCCGACCGCGCTGGATTTAGCAATTTCCGCGTGACCAAACACGCAGAAGGATTCAATAGTATTGTAATCGACCCCATTGGCCTTCAGATACGCTTCGCCCTTGGCGCGCATCCTTGCCTTTTCGGTGTCCGATTCCACATAGGCGCGGATTTCCGCGTCTGTATAGCCAAGGTCATTGGCCCGTGACCGTAATTTCCACGCCATCCCCAGCGCCTTCAGGCGACGGGCCTTGATGGTGGGGCATTTTTCGCTGACTTCATGCCCCAGAGCGGCGGCAAAAATGATATTCTCGATTTCCGGAATATCGCGCATTGATTGCTTGGCCGTGGCGGCCAGCGGCAAAATGACGGTCAAACTGGTGGCCAGCAGGATGGTTTTCAACAATTTCATAGCTCTTCCCTCTGTTTCAGAGAGGACAGAGCGCGCACCGTCACGGCTGTTATGCAATAACAACAAGCCAAAACAGCCGGATCTGGCCAAGCCATGCTCATGGGTTGCACCGCCCTGCAAAGGTAAGCGTGTCATCGGCAATCGTCAGGTTCTGCGGCTCGGTCTCGGGTCCGACAGTCCAATCGATTGTGGACGAGCCGAAATATTTGATGCAATACCGGGTTCCCTCGTAGCCACCAGCCTCGCGCGCGCCATCCAGAGATTGCGAAACCTGCGATATGGTCACTGTGAAATCGGCCAGCGTCGCCTTTTTGTCCACCGTGCTTGACTTGACCTTGTAATAATGCCCGTCAAACGGGAACNGCTTGTCTTCGCGTTTGTTGCAACTGGCCGCAACCGCGATCAACGCAACCGCCGTCAGCACCAAACCGGTGCGCCGTCTGTATGAGTCCGCAAGAAACACTATCTGCCAACCCTGCTGTGGACGGGACGATAGTTTGGGTATTTTTCGATCACGGCAATGGAATCGTGAATATGCAGGCCAGAGAACTGATCCCCCAGGCCGGGATGGCGCTTGCCCTTTTTGTGATACCAACGATGCATGTCATCAATCATCTGACGCAAAAAGAAGAAGAAGTTGGATTTGGTGGCATAGCCGCCGCCAAATCTTTCAATATAGGCGGTGTGCAGATCTTCGATCATATAGGCACCGTTTTCGGACACCCGGGGAAAGATCGCCTCGAACGAGGCGCGCACATGGTTCATCCGGTGGCTGCCATCGTCCAGCACCACGTCAACACCGCCCATTTCGTCGATCACCTTGTTCAGAAACTCAGGATCGGCCTGACTGCCAATGCGCACCTGCGCTGATTTCCCGTTGAACTGTTCGCAATCCTTGTTGATGTCGATACCGTAGATGATGGCGTCATCGCCAAAGTAGTTGCGCCACATTTGCAGCGAACCGCCCTTGTTGATACCGATTTCCAGAAATTTGACCTTGGTGCCGCGAAACCGCGAAAAATAACGGTCGTAAATCGGGATGTAATGGTGCCATTTATGCACCACGATATCCTGATTACCCGCAAAAATGTCGAGAAGATCACCATCAAACCCGTATTTGGTTCGGATGTCTTCGGCAACATCACCATCTTCGGGAAAACGAAAACGCCTCATGCTTGGGTCCTTTCTGTGCCGCTACCAGCCCCGGAAAGTCCCGCGTAAACCGTAAAAGCGCGGTGATATGGAAGCAGCCGGTACATACCCCTGCCCTTACTCTGCCGCCACGGCGCTGACGCGCCCGGATTTCTTATACTTGATCCGGTCTTCGATCTCGCCTCGGAAATGCCGGATCAGCCCCTGAATCGGCCAGGCGGCGGCATCACCCAACGCGCAAATCGTGTGACCCTCGACCTGCTTGGTCACATCCAGCAGCATGTCGATCTCTTCCACCTCGGCGTCACCCGTCACCAAACGGTCCATCACCCGCATCATCCAGCCGGTACCTTCGCGGCAGGGCGTGCACTGGCCACAGCTTTCGTGTTTAAAGAACTTCGCCAGCCGCCAGATCGCTTTAACCACATCGGTGTTCTGATCCATCACGATCATGCAGCCAGTGCCAAAGGACGACCGGTTTTCGCGCATCCAGTCGAAATCCATGATCGCGCCTTCCAGCGCATCCTTTGGCAATACCGGACAGGACGCACCGCCGGGGATCAGCGCCTTCAGGTTATCCCAGCCACCACGCACGCCGCCGCCATGCACGTCGATCAACTCGCGGACCGGCATGGACATCGATTCCTCGAACACACAGGGCGTGTTCACGTGGCCAGTGATGGCAAACAACTTGGTCCCCACATTATTTGGCCGCCCAAAAGACGAAAACCATTCCGGGCCGCGCCGCAGAATGGTCGGCACCACGGCAATCGATTCCACGTTATTCACCGTGGTCGGACAGCCATACAGCCCCGCGCCCGCCGGAAACGGCGGCTTCATCCGGGGCATGCCTTTTTTGCCCTCAAGGCTTTCCAGCAGCGCGGTTTCCTCGCCGCAGATATACGCCCCGGCACCGTGATGCAGGTAAAGGTCAAAATCCCAACCCGACCCGGCGGCATTCTTGCCCAGCATCCCGGCGTCATACGCCTCGTCAATTGCCGCCTGCAGGGCCTCGCGCTCGCGCACATATTCGCCGCGGATATAGATATACGAAGCGTGGGCATTCATCGCAAAAGACGCGATCAGCGCGCCCTCGATCAAGGTATGCGGATCATGCCGCATGATCTCACGGTCCTTGCAGGTGGCCGGTTCGGATTCATCGGCGTTGATCACCAGATAGGCCGGACGCCCGTCGCTTTCTTTCGGCATGAACGACCATTTCAGACCAGTGGGAAAGCCAGCACCACCGCGCCCGCGCAGCCCGCTGTCTTTCATCGCCTGAATGATCCAGTCGCGACCCTTTTCGATGATCCCGGCCGTGCCATCCCAATGGCCGCGCGCCTGCGCACCTTTCAGCGTACGGTCATGCATCCCGTAAAGGTTGGTAAAGATCCGGTCCTGGTCGTTCAGCATGCCCGCTACCCTTGGCTGTTCTGGCGCAGACGCCAGATTTGAAAAATATTGACCATCGCATAGGTCAGCGCGGCCAGTGCCGCCAGATCGAACAATAACGCATACCGCCCCGCCAGCCCCATCGCCGGGCCCAGCCATTGTGCGCCCAGCCAGATCACCATCGCACCGGTAATCACCAGCGCCACATGGCGGCCCTTGCGGGCAATCGTCTGATCGAGGTCTGCGCTCATCTTGTCCCTTAGTCGTCTTTACCCGCCGTTACCCGCCGGTTTAATCGTAAATTCCGTCTTTCTTTGCCCGTTTGGCAAATTCTGTCTCTTGCCCGGCGGCCAGCTTTTTGGCCTGATCTACCCAGTTGTCGCGGCTGACACGGCCCTTGAACCCCACAAGATTCTGGTCCGCCCAGGCCACATGTTCCGCCGTCCAGGCCGCCACTTGATCAAAGTGGTAAATACCGATGTCGTTCAGCACGCCTTCCAGCTTTGGCCCGACGCCCTTGATCAGTTTCAGATCATCCGCCCCACCTTCGCGCGCGGTATCCAGAGTTTCGGGCTTGTCGCCCGCCTCTGTCGCCTTCGCCGCAGGCTTGGCCGCCGCAGGTGCCTGATAGGTCCAACTGCCTTTGCGCGTGGCCAGTTCTTCCTGCCCCGGCAACGCGGTGCTTGGCTTGACCCCGGTTTGCGCCGCCGCCGTTGCCTTCGGGGCCGTTGCCTTCGGGGCCGACTCAGGTGCCGGTTCAACCGGCATCTTCGCAGCCTCGGGGTTCCAAGGCGTCAACAACGGCACCTCGGTGCCGTCAATCCGCTTGATCGTGTCACCAATATCCACCGCCAGCTGCACCGACGCGTTATACTGTGTGCGCCCACTGTCATATTCTGTCAGGCTGGTCAGCCCGCTCAGCGGCTCGGCGGCATAGCGCCCGTTCTGCGGGCCGGGTGTGGGCACCTTGCCATCCGCGATCTCGTCCAGAATCTCTGCCAGACGCGCGGTGGTCAGATCCTCGTAATAATCCTTGCCGATCTGCGCCATCGGCGCGTTCGAACAGGAGCCAAGACATTCCACCTCTTCCCAGCTGAACCGACCATCGGCAGACAGCTGATGCGGCTTGTCGGCGATCTTTTCGCGGCAGACACCTATCAGATCCTCGGCACCGCAGATCATGCAGGACGTGGTGCCGCAAACCTGAATATGCGCAAGGCTGCCAACCGGTTGCAACTGAAACATAAAGTAGAACGACGCCACTTCCAGCGCCCGGATATAGGCCATATCAAGCATGTCCGCGACAGTTTCCAGCGCCGGTTGCGTCAACCAGCCCGTCTGTTCCTGCGCGCGCCACAACAGCGGGATGATGGCGCTGGCCTGACGGCCCTCGGGGTATTTGCTGATCTGCCCTTTCGCCCAGGCCAGATTGGCCGGAGTAAAGGCAAATGTTTCGGGTTGTTCGTGGTGCAGACGACGTAGCATCAGGCAGCTCCGGCATTGATATGTAAAGTCAGCGCCCAGATCGCAACCACCGCGCTTAGCGCAGCGGGGATCAGGTGCTTGTGATAAGGTTGGCCCAGACGGGAATAAACCCGGGCATCATGCAACGGGCCAAGCCCGGTAATGGCAAAGACCATGCCCCTAGCAGGTACGGCCCAAAAGTTCGCGCACAAATAGCCCACTGTCAGGGTCAGCGCCCCGCCCAGCAGTACCATCAAGAGCGGCAGATCATTCACCGGTCAATCTCTCCGAACACCACATCCATGCTGCCCATGATCGCGGCCACATCGGCCAGCTGATGGCCCCCCGCCACATGGTCCATCGCCTGCAAATGCAGGAACCCCGGAGCGCGGATTTTGCTGCGGTAGGGTTTGTTGGTGCCATCCGCCACCAGATAGACGCCGAATTCGCCTTTTGGCGCCTCGACCGCCGCGTAAACCTCGCCTGCGGGCACGTGGAACCCTTCGGTATAAAGCTTGAAATGATGGATCAGCGATTCCATCGACGTCTTCATGTCACCGCGTTTCGGCGGGGTGATCTTGCCACGCGCCAGAATATCGCCCTGCCCGTCGGGGGCGCGTAATTTGGTGATCGCCTGCTGGATAATGCTGATCGACTGACGCATTTCCTCCATCCGGACCAGATAGCGATCATAACAATCGCCGTTCTTACCGATGGGAATTTGAAAATCGAATTCGTCATAGCATTCATAGGGTTGCGCCCGCCGCAAATCCCAGGCCAGCCCCGATCCACGCACCATCACCCCGGAAAAGCTGTAAAGTTGAATGTCTTCTTCGGTGACAATGCCAATATCGGCGTTGCGCTGCTTGAAAATCCGGTTCTCGGTCAGCAACCCGTCAATATCGGCCAGCACCGACGGAAAGCTATGGCTCCACGTCTCGATGTCGGTCAGCAAGTCATCAGGCAGATCCTGATGCACCCCGCCGGGGCGGAAATAGGCCGCATGAAGCCGCGCACCACAGGCGCGTTCGTAAAAGATCATCAGCTTTTCGCGCTCTTCAAACCCCCACAGCGGCGGGGTCAGCGCGCCTACGTCCATCGCCTGCGTGGTCACGTTCAGCAGATGGTTCAGAATACGGCCGATTTCCGAATACAGCACCCGGATCAGCGATGCGCGGCGGGGCACTTCGACCCCGGTCAGCTTTTCGATCGCCAGACACCAGGCATGTTCCTGGTTCATCGGTGCCACGTAATCCAGCCGGTCAAAATAGGGCAGGTTTTGCAGATAAGTGCGGCTTTCCATCAGCTTTTCGGTGCCACGATGCAGCAGGCCGATATGCGGGTCAGCGCGTTCGACAATCTCGCCGTCCAGCTCTAGCACCATGCGCAAAACGCCGTGGGCAGCCGGGTGCTGCGGACCAAAGTTGATGTTGAAGTTGCGGATTTTTTGCTCGCCGCTCAGGGCGTCATCGAAACCTTTGGAGCCGTCCATTATTTGGTCTCCTTGTGGGCGATTGCCCAACACTCGGAATATTTAAAAATTGGTATTGCCCCAAGCATCACCGACGCAACTATCGAAAAGGCAACCATCCCGTCAAAAACCAGATCAATCATCAGCGGCTCTCCAACTCTTGCAGTTTCGCCGCCATCACCCACAGCAAAACCAGCGCGCCCAGCGGGATGACCCCGGCAAAGGCCCAGTATTTCTCAATCCCGAAATGCGGTAACAGTTTCAGCATCGGGATGACGGTCAATGCGGCCACAACCAGCCAGATCAGGAATTCCATTACTTGGACCCCGCCTTGTCGGACCCGTCCTTTTCATCGCCCGGAAGAATGTATTCGGCCCCCTCCCATGGCGACATGAAATCAAACTGCCGGTATTCCTGAACCAGCGTAACCGGTTCATAAACCACCCGCTTTTCGGCCTCATCATAGCGCACTTCGGTATA
>JGI24025J20009_10003219_pt1 | contig 11233 bp, 7 predicted proteins | sample Cruoilmetagenom3_FD_20009 | JGI IMG/M metagenome (IMG submission 20009) | reverse complement strand
TAATTATATATCTCCTCTCCTTTCCCCCATGAATTAGACTGCCAGTTTTTGGTAGGAAAATCCCCTTCAACATCAATCCCCGGCATATCCCCTATAGTTCCGCGTTCTTTAAAAGCGGTGGTATTAGGATTTTCTTTTACCACCTTCATTGCCATCCGAATAGCTTTCTTAAATTCTCCAGGTTGAGCGGGAGTTATTTTATTTGTCCCTTTAACTGCTATCGCCAGTAGATTTTTAGAGCCCATTACTGCACCGGCACCACATCGACCTGCAGCACGGCCTCCAAACATCACATTAGCATACTTTACTAAATTTTCTCCGCCTGGGCCAATACACATAACTTTAAAATCTGAACCACTCAGGTCGTTCTTTATTTTCTCTATTTTTTCAGTTACTGTTTTGCCTTTCAGATGATCAGCGGGTTTAATACTCACCTTCCCATCATTAATAACCAAGTACACCGGTTGATCCGCTTTTCCTTCAATAATTATAAAATCATAACCAGCTCTCCTTACTTCTGGTCCAAAATCTCCGCCACATCTGGATTCTCCCCAACTGTTAGTTAGGGGTGATTTAAAACACAATTCAATACTTCCTCCACCCGGTATAGTATTTGTTGTTAAAGGACTAGTTGTAAGTACTATTTTATTGTTAGGGCTTAGAGGGTCAATTCCTTCTTTAAGTTCATCGTATAAAAGTTTAACTCCATATCCTACTCCACCTATATACTTTTTTAAATCATCAAAATTTAAATCTTCTTTTTTACCCTTCTTTTCATTAAGAGAAATTCTTAATAGTTTTCCTGCATAACCATTAACCATTAATAAAACATCCCTTCTTTTATACTTTTAGATATAATTCCCAATTTCTCCAATACATTAAGGAAACCCGATTTTGAATAAGTAATAGAACTTTTTATAAAAAACCTAATCAATCTAAATGAAATATTTTTTCCATAAATGCCCACCATTCTCCTTCCTTTCGAGTAGTAAGAGGTTCCTGAAGAGGATCACAAAGTTTAAGCCATTTCTTATAAATCGGATATTCTCCCATCTCTTTCATGGCTTTATTAACGTCTTCCCCCTCAAACTCAAAATAACCAAAGAGATAATAATCTTTCTCAAAGATTGAGAAATTAATGAATCCATATTTCTTTAAAATTCTATTAACTTCAGGTTGAGGATTGGCATGTAGTCTTTTATACTCTTCAAGACCTTCCGGCTTAACTTTAATTACCATTCCATAGCGTTTCATATCATTATTAACTCCTATTAATTTATAATATAAATTAAACTAATACATAAATAAAATGGACATCTCTAAAGCCAAATTATTAATAAACACCATACTCCTGTAAAATTTTCCACATTACCATAATATTTTCTGGAGGTACTTCAGATTGAATATTGTGTATAGGAGCAGCGATCCAACCTCCTCCCGGTGCTAAATCATCTATTCTTCTTTTAGTTTCTTCTCTAACTTCTTCAGGAGTGCCAAAAGGTAGTATATTTTGAGAATCAGCAAGGGCTCCCCAGAAAATTAAATCTTTTCCAAATTCTTTTTTTAATATCTTGGTATCCATTCCTTTACATTGAACCTGAACTGGATTAAGAATGTCTATTCCAGCTTCTAATAATAAAGGAATTGCTTCTTTTATTGCACCATCACAATGGTAAAATATATATACCTTTGATTTTGCTTTTTTCTTTATAAACTGAAATAATTTTTTATGATATGGCCATATTAATTCTTTATATGATTCAGGTGAAACAAGTAAACTATTTTGGGTACCTAAATCATCTGCTGTGGATACAACCAGTACATTTTCTCCTACAGTTTCTAATGCCTTTTCCCAGTATAACATCTTCAACTCAGTCATTTTATTCATTATCCCATGAATAAGTTTTTTGTTAAAATACATATCCATAAAAAATTTTTCATAACCAGTCATCCACATCGCTGTTTCCCACATTCCAGAAAAATGTCTCCCAAGCATATATGCTTTTTTCTCCTTGTAGACTATATGATCAGCACGTTTCTTGAGATCAGTATATCTTTCCGGATCTAAAGCATCTGGCCAGGGGTAATTTTCAATATCCTCCACAGTCTCAGCATTCTTTAAAGGATTTTTGTATAAATCAAAAAAATGTCCACCCTCTATTGGCATTTTCCAACCTATACCAAGTTCATCAATTAATTTGTAATGTTCAGCCTCACTCCACACCTTCTTTTCTAATATATTTTTTTTGATTGGAGATTTGGGAGGAACACTTTTCACGTCAATTTTTAACTTTTCAATCAGATCATCATCAACTATAGCTGTTTGTGAAACTACATCAAAGAACTTTAATTCTTTTTTTTCAAGTCCTAGATAATTTCTTAAATTATTTAAACATTTGATATTTATTCCAGTTACACCAGAACTTCCCAAGTCAAAAGGAACACGATCAGGTTCTCGATGTTCTAAAGCTGCTTTTACTCTTTCATAGCTTGTATATTCCATTTTCTCTTCCCCCAGCTAATAATATTATAATAATAGAAAACAAGTACTACATTTTAATTAAATAAAAGAGAGCATTTAATACTTATTTTATTTCAATAAATATAAATCTTTTTTAATCATCTTTGGTGATTTCCCTTGTTTTATCCCCTTAGTAATTTTGTTAATATAAGGATCAATATATCTAAAAAATTGTCTATATCCTTCACATAAAAAATTTATTTTCTTTTCTCCTTCCGTGTTTATAATTCTATTTCTAAGACAACCACCATTACAAATAAACCGAACATCGCAAACTTTACAAACTTCTGCCAAATCATCTTTTTTAGAACAACCAAACTCTTTCAGTTTCGAAGATTGAATTATTTTATTTAAAGGAGTTTCAAGTATATTGCCCAATTTATATTCCGGAAAAACAAAATGATCGCAAGTATATAAATCTCCATTATGTTCCATAACTGGTGCCCGACCACAGGTTTCAGAAAAAACACATAAATTTGTTCTTATACCTAACCAGGCAGCAACACATTCTTCAAAATTTTGAATAAATATATTTCCAAAGTCGTAATGTACCCATTCATCAAAAATAGTTATAAGAAATCGTCCATAATCTTTGCTGATTACGGTTCGTGAACTCAATTTTCCTTCACCTAAGGACTCTACTATCGGAATAAATTGAATATTTTTCACTTGTTGATTTTTAAAAAAATGATAAACTTTTAGAGGATACTGGGCATTTACATTGTTTACAGTACAAAGTACATTATATTCAATATAATATTTCTGAAGAAGATGTAAACCTTTGAGAACATCTGCGTGAGTTGGCCTCCCTCGCTTATCTTTACGATAAATATCATGAAGAACGGACGGACCATCAATACTAATACCTACAAGAAAATCATTTTCTTTAAAAAATTTACACCATTCATCTGTAAGTAAAGTACCATTTGTTTGAAATATATTTTGACTCTTCCAGTTTTTAGGTAAATACTTGTTTTGTAATTTTATTGCTTTTTTAAAAAAATGAACACCTCTTAAGCTAGGTTCCCCACCTTGCCAACCAAAAGTTACTACCGGACCTGGCTGTATCTTAATATATTGCCTAATAAACTCTTCCAATAGTTCTTCTGTCATTTGAAAATTCTTTGTATATGGGTAAAGTGATGTTTTTTTCTTATAATAGCAATAATCACAATCCAAATTACAAATTGGACCATTTGGAAAAATCATTATCATTATATTGAACGGTAATTTATTACTATGTACCATAATACTCCCTCAATTATATACATGCATCCTCGCTCCACTTTACTCTTAACAACCACAAACTTTTGCTGCAAAAATAGCATCATCAAAGGTGAAAATCCTTATAATTACCGCAGATAAGATTACTTTATCAGCTTTATCATCACTCAACCTCATTTCCTTTACAGTTCTAAAACCAATCTAGGTAAATATCCATATAAATCTGCTGTTGATACATTTACTATTACACCAATTAACTTCTACCTTTGCCTTTTTTCAAGCTATAATTATATTTATAATCCCAATCCCTACTATTGTAGATACCCACGGGCAAACCAGTAGTATTCTTCCCTTCAGGTTAATAAAAAAATTTATTTATTGCAGGTGACTACCTTTTACTATAATATTCTTTGTGAACATGATTCTAACATCCTAATAATTTGCCAATGTATATATAAACTTACTTATATTAAAGTTTAATTTATTTTACCGTTAAAATATAACTTTTACCTTTTATTGTCTTAAAAACCATTATTGTAGGTTCAGGATAATCTAGTTCTAATAATATATTATTAGACCTTACCTGTATCTGTTTATCAGAACTGATCTTGCATTTACCTCCTAACTGTGAATAAATCACTGCCTTAACTAAATTTCCATCCCTCCAAATTATATCCACTTCAAATCCACCTCGGGCTCTTAAACCTGTAATTTTTCCATTTAACCAGGCCTTTGGCAATGCTGGAAGTAATTTGATCTCTCCTTCATGTGATTGCAAAAGCATTTCAGATATCGCTGCAATTGCTCCAAGGTTACCATCGATTTGAAAAACTGTCATCCTATTAGAACCTTGCGGTGGATGCATATCAAATAAGTTCAATTCAGTACTTTGATGGAAAAGTTTTAATAAATTTTCATACGCTAAGGTTCCTTCTTTTAAGCGAGCCCAAAGGGCAATTACCCATGCACCACTCCAACCAGTGTTTCCACTTCCATATTCCAATCGTCTCTCAAGCGACTTTCTAGCAGCATCTGCCAATTTAGGAGTCTTTTCTAATGTAATTTGGCTGTCAGGATATAGACCAAATAAATGGGATAGATGCCGGTGACCCATTTCAACTTCATCACAATCTTCCATCCATTCTTGTAATTGACCATATTTCCCTACATGCATTTTGGGTAAACGTTTTTGCGCACTAATAAGCTTTTTCCGAAAATCTTCATCTATATTTAATATTTCGCCAGATTTAATACATCTTTTAAAAAGACCATTAATTATTTGAGTATCCATCACAGGGCTCATACATAAACCTGCTCTTAAACCATTAGAATCTCTATATGAATTTTCCGGTGAAAGAGATGGTCCACTAAGAAGCCCTCCACAATTGTCATCTATTAAGTAATCCAATAAAAATTCTGCGGCTTCTTTCATTATTGGATAGGCATAATTTTTTAAAAATTCATTATCTAGATTAAACTCATAATGTTCCCAGAGGTGGAAACAAAGCCAGGCAGCACCTATAGGCCACATACCACAGTAAACATTATTAAGTGGAGCAGTATCTCCCCATAAATCAGTATTATGATGTGCCACAAATCCTCGACATCTATAGTGAATTTTAGCGGTTCGTCTACCATTTTCACGCATCGATTCAATCAAATCAAATAGTGGAAAATGACACTCTGATAGATTGCATACCTCTGCAGGCCAATAATTCATCTCCGCATTAATATTAATAGTATATTTGCTATCCCAAGCAGGAGTAAAACTATCGTTCCATATTCCTTGAAGGTTTGCTGCCATACTACCAGGCCGACTACTTGAAATTAAAAGGTAACGCCCAAATTGGTAATACAATGGGATAAACTGCAGATCTTCTTCTCCATTTTTAATTCGGATAAGACGTTCATCGGTCGGGAGATTAGTAAATGAATTAGCTTTTTTACTATTATAAAGTTCAAATTTAACACGCTGAAACATTTCCTGATATTCTTTAATGTGATCCTGTTTTAACACCTTAAAAGGTTTTTCAATTGCCTTTGATAATTGCAGTTCGCATTGTTCTTTATATTTTTCATATCGAAAATCAGTAGATGCTGATATAAATAATGTCACAGCATTTGCTTTCTCAATAATTATATGATCACCTACCATTTTTACTTTACCACCATCTGCAAGTGCATTTAGTAATACATAAAATCTAGTCCCATTACAACCACAACGACCATATAAAGCCTGTTTATTAGGGTATAAATTTTTAGTTCTAGCATTATATTTTCTAAATAGCTTTGCACCCAAGCTTATCATCCCAGGTTTATCACATGTTAAATGAATGATAAGCATTTTATCAACTGCACTTGCAAAAATTTCTCTGTTATAATTTACTTCACCAATTCTGTAGCTAACACTAACAATTGCAATATTCATATCAAGTTCTCTATAATAATCACATACTTGTTCATATTGCCTTAAAAATATTAGATTAAGTTCACCTAATGTTTGATAGGATGGTTGCACATTTGGTATTCCAAACATTGTAAGCTCACACAAATCTTGAGCTTCTTGTACCTTAGCGTCTAATAAAAGACTTCTAACTTCCGGTAAATATTTATAAGCATCAGGATTATTCCTATCTACTGGCCCACGTTCCCAAACAGTATCTTCATTTAATTGAATTGTTTCATTTTTAACTCTTCCATATATCATCGCACCCAGACGACCATTTCCTACGGGAAGTGCATGTAACCAACTCCCATAAGAAGCAGGCTGTTTATACCATAATTTCACATTATTATCATTCATAATTTATTTTCCACCTCTTATGCAATATTTCATATTTTAAAATTGTAATGATTCAATAAATTTAGATAGCTGTAAGCAAACTTAAAACTTATTAGTTTTAAGAAAAATAGGATATATTTTCCTATTTTATCTGTACTTTTATCATAACCTTCATAGTTTCATTCTTTTTCTTATTAATATATTGATAAGCCTTAAAACAATCTTTAAAAGTAAAATAATTAGTAATAATTAATGGTAATCAAATACTTTCATTTTTAACATTACCTTTTAGAGAATATCACAACTTTTGTGCGCTTATTTGCTTATATTTATTATTTATATTTTTAGCATTACTATAAGTTTTTAGGAAATCCATTATATCAAAATAAAAATAATATTCTAATTGTAATTTCTTCAAAAAATCTGTATTAACTTATTACCATTGTTGCTAATTTTTTTTCATCAAGTTCTACACCTAATCCAAGGCCTTTTGGAAGTATTGCCCGGCCTTTTATTATCTTTATTCCGCCTTTAAAAGGTGTTGTTTCAAACCATAAATGACCTTCTGCATCTATAGGATAGGGGTCTCTTACCGTTGCAGCCAAATGGCATAAAGCAGTATCACCAAGCATGGTGAAGGGCATCGTATCAAAACTAATACCTATTGATTTTGCTTCACAAATATTTATTACTTTACGGGAATTCCAAAATCCCCCCACACGATTTATTTTCAATACAATTCTATCTGCAGCATCATTTTTAGCTATCTGAAGCATCGCTTCAGGAGAGACTACAGATTCATCTAAAATAATTGGCACCTTGAGAACATTACGTAGGTAACTATGACCAGAAATATCAAGATAATGAAGAGGCTGTTCTATGGCAAGATTAGGATAAAAATTCTCATGTAATATATCTTCAACAATATTAATAGCTATTTTTGCATTACCCCAACTCTGATTCGAATCAGCGTCAATATATATATCAGAAGGAACAGCTTCTAAGGTAGCAATCAATTTTTTCTTTTCTTTTTTAAGATTTTCTGTACTAAATCCACTCATAATGATGCTATCACCTACTTTGACCTTTAAACCGCGAAACCCTTTCTGAACATATTCGCGGGCAGCTTGAGCTTTTCCTTCTGCACTATCTTCATATAAATTTGTTAGCATTTCAAATTCTGTACGGTATGAACCGCCTAAAATTTCATAGACGGGACAATTATATGTTTTACCAATAATATCGTATATAGCCATATCTATAGCTGCACGAGTTGGATGGCAACCTGGCGCTTTTTCTCCTGAAACCAAATCCATTTTACGATGAATTTTAATTATATCACGGGGATCTTCACCTATTAATGCCTGCTCATATGCTACCAGCCAATCCTGCATTGTTCCCATGGTTTGGTTAAAATAAGAGCGTATTGTAGCAGCTTCACCAAGTCCTGAAATATCTTTATCTGTATTTACACGAATAATAATCGTGCTAACCATTGCGATAGTTGATAGATCATCCTCTTCCCTATATCCTATCTTAACGGGCTTTAAATTCAAAGGGAATTTTTCTATTCTGGTTATTTTCATTCCTTTTACTTCCTTTCATTGAAATCTTATTGTTTTTTAAATTTTTTTCTTTATCTTTCCTCATTAAAATAAAAACTGGTTAAGTATTTAACTCAATCAAATCTTTAGGTAAATCCGTAAGAATTTTACAACCATTTTTTTCTATAACAACTGTGTCCTCAATTCTCACTCCTCCCCATCCAGGTATATAAATTCCAGGTTCAACTGTAACAACATATCCTTCTTCAAATACTAGTTCACCATAAGACCTAATATAGGGGTCTTCATGTATCTCTAAGCCTACACCATGACCTAAACCATAACCAGTATAATCCCCATAACCAGCATCTTCGATAATTTTTCTTACATCTACACAGACATTTTTTCCTCCAACTCCAGCTTTTAGTAAATCTAAGCCTTTTTGTTGTGCTCTCTTTACTGTATAATAAATATCCTTTTGTTTTGCAGTAGCTTGCCCTACTACAAAAGTTCTTGTTATATCACAACGATAACCTTTATATAAAGCCCCAAAATCGATTATCACAAAATCACCATTATTGATTTTTTTTTCAGAGGGTACACCATGTTGATGGGTAGTTCTTTCACCTGATACAAGAATGGGATCAAAAGCAAGACCATCCGCACCACTTTTTCTCATAAAGTATTCAAACTCTAAGGCAATATCCTTCTCTCTTGCCCCAACTTTAAAAAAATCCAGAATATGTTCATATGCCTTTCCAGCAATCCGAGAAGCCTCTTCTATTAATTTAATTTCTTCTGTATCTTTTACTGCCCGTAAAGATTCTATTATTCCATTAGATTCTACTAATTCTACTACAGATAAGGTATCTTTTATGATTTTAAACATATCCATAGTTAATCCATTAAATTCAACTCCTAATTTTTTAATATTTAATTCTTTAACAACTTCTCTTAATTTTTTTGTAAATGGCTGATCATATCTAATTATTTCGAATTCAGGACATTGCTCTTCTGCCTGATCAATATATCTATCATCTAATAAAAGAATTCTTCTTTGAGGTGTAATAACCACATAAGCAGTTGAACCAGTAAAACCAGTAATATACCGCACATTCTCCTTGATGATTTTTTCATTTCTAACTAAAAGTAATCCATCAAATTCTTTTTCGCTAATTTTCTCTACAACTTTTTTTATTCTTTTAGACATTTTCTCCTCTTCTTTCATATTAGTGCCTTTCAGAAAACTCTGAAACCCTCATTTCTATTTTAAGTAAATTATTTGCTATTCTGAATTTGATTTCACCTCCACTTAACTTTTACCTTATAATATTTTAAGAATATTGTTTTTTAGTTCTAGCAACTTTCAGAAAAGTAGGGGGTAAGACTATGAATAGATTTAAGACAAACCAGAAACTTTTTTTTAAAGCTGAAACTGTTTTTAACTTAAGACCTTTAGAAAAATACGAAATTCATATCTTATTTCTTTCGGGTTAAGCCGAAGATTATTCCCTCTAAGTATTGGAAATTTAGGTTCTCTTCTGGTATATTTAATTTAAGATTTGGTAAGTTTTAAGAAAAACTCCATAAAGTCAATTTTGTTACTTAAGTTAATCAGCACAAGAATTATTCACTGCGCTCTTACTTCTGGTAGCGAGCGGCTAAAGGACTACATCCTGGTGAATCCATTCCTTCTTCTGCTAATTGTAATAAATAATCAGGAAAATTTCCTCCAGCATCATCTACACCCTTTTTAAATAAGTAATCAACCACATTTTGATGTTCTTCAGCAACATTTTTCTTCAATAAAGGATCTTTGTTTAAATCATAAAGGAATGCTCCCCTTCCATTAATTTTACAATTTAACCACCATTCATCATTAATCACTGTCATATTAGTATCCCATCCAACTGTTATATGATCACGTATAGGTTTTCCATTTTTAACTGAATTTTCAAAAAAATTCTTTCCATGAATTTTTTTTGAGGGAGTCACTTTAGCAAAATCTAAAATCAAAGCAGAAATATCAGTATGTTGAATTAGAAGATCACTCTTTTGTCCAGCTCCTATGTTATTGGGATGTCTAATCAACAATGGTATATCAAGCACCTCTCGTGTAGAAGGGTATCCACGTTTGCCCATATAATTATTCTCCCCAATAGAATGCCCATGATCACTAGTTACGATTAGTATAGTATTATCTAACAATCCTAAGTTTTTCATGGTCTCATACAAGTATCCGAACCATCTATCACACATACTGACTAAACCACTATAATTAGCTTGTGTTCTGTGCAAAATTTCTGGGGGCATTTTTAAGATATCTCCGTATAGGGAAAGTACTTGTTCATGAGCGTTACTATTATCATACATAAGACGATATTGTTCGGGTACAAACCACGGTTCATGGGGATCAAAACTCTCTACAACTAAGAAAAATTTTTTGGCATCTTGATTCTCTTGTAACCACTTAGAAGCTTTAATCATTACTTGAGCAACGATGCTATTTTCTTCATGTTTCATACATTCACGTATGTTCATCAATCCTTTGGTTATAAAGTTAACTCTACGTTCATTTTGCATATTGGGAGGTAACCAATAGTTGATTTCTTCTTGAGTTGGAAGAGGACCACTCCGATATGGATCTATTTCTTTTCCTCTCACAAAATCCCATTGATCAAAGCCTCGCCAATAATTTTTTGAGGGTTTAAACATATGATATACACTACTGGTTAAACAAGTACGATAACCACTTTTTTGTAATAATTCAGATATCGTATCTTGATCTTCAGGAATAGGTCCCCATCCAGGGGCTACAAAATCTCCTTTGAGATGAAAGTCACCATTCACAAAAGGATATACCCTTTCTCCCGTATAAAGTGCTCGACGAGCCGGCAGAGTTGCAAGAGATTCCGGGAAAACGCGAGTCATAATCGAGGCTTCATTTGCTAAAGCATCAAGATATGGGGTTTTAACTCTACCCCATGATGGCGAAGAATTATAGCCACCCACACAATCTTTTCTAAGGGAATCAAACACAACTAAAACAATATTCATATTATTTTTCTCCTATCTCTTTATTTGAAAGTTTTTCTTTAAATATCTCCGTCATTCATAGGAATGCGAAGAATTTCGAATCTATTAACCGATATTATCCTAAAA
>JGI24025J20009_10003218_pt1 | contig 11237 bp, 8 predicted proteins | sample Cruoilmetagenom3_FD_20009 | JGI IMG/M metagenome (IMG submission 20009) | reverse complement strand
TTTTGTTAAGTTTCCTCTGCTTTTCTTCAAATTCAGTTCTGGAGTAAAGTTTCTCAGGATGCAAGTAAATATCATCTACATATCTTATCGCCCTAGGCACCTTAAAGCCCGTGGGGGAATCTACCCAATCTTCTAAACCTCCTCTCAGTAAAGAATCAAGTATTGCCATGGTAAATTCCAATCTTATATCTTTGTAATATTCCCCTTCCCCTATTCCTCCAGTATTTATCAAGTAGTAATTTAGGTTGGGAATACCTTTTATTATCTCATAAAATATATTAGCATGCTCGGCCATGTCTCCGGCGACAAAGGGGTCGTAGAAAAACTCGCTCCTGATTTTTCCTGCCTGGGTTGGGTCACCAGCCGAGGATTCCATTGCTTGTCCCAGCACCATCAAGGCTGCTGCTTGTTCCCGGGTTAGCTTTGATATTGCCGGAATCAGTGGCCCCCTGGTGATAAGAATCAGATTGTCAATCCTATCCACATCGATATAGGGACTGGCATGCATAAAATCTCTTCTTAATACCACTGCTCTGCCATTGGATGTTCTTTCGAAATTGAAAAGGTCAAAATCTCCGTCTTCGGTTACGTAAACATTCTCACAGACAGTTTCCGGTTTCAACAGTCCGTAAAATATTTCGGTTTGCTCCCCGGGGTTCACTCCTTCTGTTTTTACAAATATTCCCCCGGCTTCAAAGCCATGAAAGGAACCATCGGGCATGAGAGTCCCCCCGTCGTCCTGAATAAGCCAGGATTTCTCCTTCCCTTTTCTGGCCAGGATTCTACTGGTTGTAGTTGTTTTCCCGTTGCCACTTAATGCCACAAGCAACGTCCTCGCCATCCGATAGTCCCCGTGTGCTGATTGAAGGTAATCCTCTCTACAGCCGGTATGTAAGAAGATGCCCCCCCTTCTCGTCTTAGCTACCCAATCCTCGGCGGCGAAAACTCCCTTCTTATGTTCACCTATGTAGTTACCATTCCTGATTATCTTGACAAACCTTTCGTCATCTAGCATAGCCAATCTGATGGTGATATCTTTATCGAGGAGCGGCTTTGACTGGTTAGTTTCAAAAGCCTCATCAGCGAAGAACAAGATGTGGTAGGTTGGCTTTTTGACTTCCCCCTTTGGGGGTATAAAAAGGTTCTTGCCCCCGTAGGCAACATGGGCAAACCGCTCAGGAACAATTAACCTGACCGTGGTATTACTATTTTCATTGCCCACAATTCTGTCTAGGGAAATCAATCTTTCCTTGCCCAAAGCCTTTTCACAGTTTGCCAATAGCTTTAGTTCATCCTTGCCAAAAGGATGGTCAACACTGTTTTTGGTGAACATTGCTGACCTGGAAGTAGGCTCACTTTGGGCGACAAAGTTTCCATAAATCGTTTTCCTAACCCCCGGCTGTTTTTCCACAAGCCCTCTCAGTTCCTCATCAGAGGGATTATGAGTCAACCGATTTTCTTCTCGCGCCTTTAGCCAGATTCTGTTGGCAGTTATCGCGAATTGTTCCAACTCAAATGTTACCATCATATTTCTTGGGAGAAATGCGATTTCGCGTCGCCAATTTCCAGGAACTAGGTGCTAATATTTATTGTTTAGACCTCGCGGAACTTCCCTTCCACCGTGCCGTCGTCTTCACCGCCAGGTCCCTGTTCACCACCTCCTTGTTCGCCAGGTGGTGGCTGTCCTGGTTGCTGGTACACCGATGCCCCAACCTTCTGCATGACCTGCGACAGCTCGCTCATAGCATTACGAATGGCGTTTACGTCCTGTCCTTGAAGGGCTGACTTCACACTGGCTATCTTGCTATCTATGTCCTGTTTTACATCGGCGGGTATCTTATCTCCGTGGTCACGGAGAGTTTTTTCTGTGGTATAAGCCAGGCTGTCGGCAGAATTGCGCACCTCCACTTCCTCTTTACGTTTAGCATCATCAGCAGCATGCTGTTCGGCCTCTTGCCTCATCCTCTCCACTTCCTCCTTGCCCAGTCCGCTGGAGGCAGTAATGGTAATTTTTTGTTCTTTCCCCGTGCCTTTATCACGAGCGCTAACATTAAGAATGCCATTGGCATCTATATCGAAAGTCACTTCAATCTGGGGCACACCTCGGGGTCCCGGTAGAATACCATCGAGCATAAATCGTCCCAATGTTCGGTTATCAGCAGCCATAGGACGTTCCCCTTGAAGGACATGTATCTCGACGCTTGGCTGATTGTCACTGGCAGTGCTGAAAATCTGGCTCTTTTGTGTGGGTATAGTAGTGTTACGAGAAATAAGCGGTGTCGCTACTCCTCCCAGCGTCTCTATTCCCAGAGTGAGTGGGGTGACATCCAGAAGGAGGACCTCTCCGACTTCACCCTTGAGCACCCCAGCCTGAATAGCGGCACCCAAAGCTACTGCCTCATCGGGATTGACCCCCTTGACCGGCTCCCGGCCAAACAATTGCTTTAAGGTGTCCTGAACTTTGGGCATCCTTGTCTGACCACCGACAAGAATTACATTATTGATTTGGTTTGTTGTGAGCCCGGCATCCTTCAGCGCCTGTCGGCAAGGGCCAAGGCTCTTTTCTATCAAATCAGCGGATAGTTGTTCCAGCTTGGCTCGAGTTAATGTCATGCTAAGATGCTTGGGCCCGCTGGCATCGGCAGTAATAAAGGGGAGGCTTATCTCTGTTTGAGCTACCGTGGATAGTTCCTTCTTCGCCTTTTCAGCAGCATCTTTCAGCCTCTGTAATGCCATCTTGTCCTGCCTCAGGTCGATACCTTGCTCTTTCTTAAATTCATCACATACCCAGTCCATAATCCTCTGGTCGATATCGTCACCACCGAGGTGGGTATCGCCATTGGTCGCCTTAACCTGAAAGGTACCCTCTCCTATGTCAAGGATGGAAATATCGAAAGTACCACCACCAAGATCATAGACAGCAATAGTTTCCTCTTTTTTCTTATCCAAACCATAAGCCAGTGACGATGCTGTAGGCTCGTTGATAATGCGCAAAACATTAAGTCCTGCTATGGTGCCGGCATCTTTGGTGGCATTTCGCTGGCTATCGTTGAAATAGGCTGGCACGGTGATTACAGCATCGTCGACCTTATCTCCAAGATAAGCCTCGGCATCAGTCTTCAACTTCTGCAATATCAGGGCTGATATTTCCTGGGGACTATACTCCTTGTCCCCCATTACCACCCGGCAATCACCATTGGGAGACTCGGTAATCTTATATGGTAGGCGCTTGATATCGTTCTGAACAGTGGGGTTCTTAAATTTACGCCCGATAAGGCGCTTTATGCTGAATATGGTATTCTCGGGGTTGACTATTGCCTGGCGCTTGGCTAACTCTCCTACCAGCCTTTCCCCATTTTTACCTATGGCTACTATTGAAGGAACGAGATTGCCACCCTCCGCACTGGGTATGATCTTGGGGTCGCCCCCTTCTATCACTGCTGCTACACTTAGTGTAGTGCCTAAGTCAATTCCTATTGCTCTTCCCATTCTCGCTCCTCCTTCCGAGTTGTTTGCTCTGTTTCTTCTCTTTCATTTCCCTTACCAACTATCACCAGGCTAGGACGAATTACCCTTTCTTTAAGTTTATAGCCTTTTTGTGTTTCCTCAACAACCATCCCCTCCTCCCCTTCCTGCTGCATTACAGCTTCATGCAAGCGAGGATCAAAGAGTTCTCCCCGAGCTTTAATCTCGGTTAGTCCTTGTGTCTCCAGAGTTGTCTTGAGTTTATTATAAATGAGCCTGATGCCTTCTGTCCAATTTGATTCATTGAGTTCAGCAGGAACTGAAGCAAAAGCTCTCTCCAAGTCATCCATGATAGGTAACAGGTCGCACATAAGCACGCTGTTGGCAAACTCGATAACCTCCTCTTTTTCTTGCTCGCTACGTTTCCTATAATTAGCAAAGTCCGCCTGGCTTCTTTGCCAATTGGCCAAATATTTTTCTGCCTTTTCCTTCTCCTCGGCTAGAGCTTGTTGTAACGTCTCTATATCCTCAACTTGTTCAATTTCTGCTTCAACTGCCTTGTCATTCTCAGCCAACAGTAGCCCTCCTTCAAGTATATTCAACCACTGAGTTGCTTAGCAATGTTGAGAAGCAGGTGAGCGAGGAGATAGCCTTGGCGTAGTCCATCCGTTTTGGTCCAATCACTCCCACAATGCCACTGGCCTTATCAGGTACTCCATACTGGCTGGCTATCAAACTCAAGTCCTGTAATGCTGGCTCTGGGTTTTCTCCACCAATGACTACTTTCATCCCCCTTTTGCTAAATTTCTGACAAAATATATTTCTAAGCCAATCCTCACCTTCCAGCACTTCTAAGATACTGAGCATTCTAGGACTGTTGGTAAACTCTGGTTGACTTAGCAGCAAACGTAGTCCTTCAAGGTAAGGTTCACCATATTCTAGCTTGTCTTCGGCTGCTATCATTGCTGCTAAACATTCGGATATCTGGCTTTCTTCAGCAGAGAGGCCTCCTTTTTTAGCCAGGATCTCGCTGCTGGTCATCCCGGCATAAAGGAAAGTAAGCTTATTAGCTAGATTCGTTAGCTCATCCTGGCTAACCTTTTTATTGAATGACAGGACCTGTCGTCTAACTTTTGATTCATACAAAACTACGATCAGCAAAGCCATGAAATCCTGCAAGGCTACCAAATCGAGATGCTTGAAGCGACAGCGTGTTGCCTTAGGAGTGGTTATCACAACCAGATTATGAACAAGGCGTGCCAGAAGCGCTGCCACCGTCTTTAGCCATTGCGCTAGCTCCTCTTTTGCTTCCTGGGATATTTGATGAATGAGATGCTGCTCAGCAGGGGAAAGTTCAATTTCTTCCCCTATTGATTCCACATAATAGCGGTAAGCCTTATCAGTCGGTACACTCCCGGCTGAATGGTGAGGGTGGATAATATATCCTTCCTGTTCCAGATATGCTGTATCGTTGCGGATGGTAGCCGGGCTTACCTGCAAGCTATACCTTTCCACAATGGCTTTTGAAGCTACCGGTACCGCTCCAGTGATGTAATCTTCAATTATCACTGTGAGGACAGTTTCTCTTCTTTCCCTTACGCCCATTTAGCACTCTCCTCTTTTAATTGCTAACTAAAGTAATTTATCACTATGGACACATTCTGTCAATATTGATGGTGATTAGTTCTGAGATGGTGGGCATAGTGCTGGTCAAGGAGAATGACAGCAGGAAATCTCGGGGAAATGCCGGTGCTTTGACATGCTATCTAAGATTAACATCACTTCAAGACCGCCACGAACATGTTACCAATTATTAGCTTCGAAATGTATAGTAGGGGGCCAGGAGTATTCTGTGCCGAGAACATTTAAGCCTTTCTATGGATGGTGGATAGTAGTAGTTTCGGCTATCACCTTGCTGCTGTCTGGTGGGATAGGCTTTTATAGTTTTGGTGCTTTCTTTACTCCGCTGATAGACGAGTTTGGGTAGAACAGAGCCCAGATATCGCTGAGCATGTCCATAATGGGTCTGGTAGGCCTTATAGGTCCGCTATTAGGGACATGGGTAAACAGATACGGTGCCAAAAGAATAATGCTCCTGGGAGCTCTCCTCATGGGCATCTCCTTTGCCTGCCTGGGTTTTACATTCTCCATTTATTATTTCTACGCCCTGTATTTTTGTCGCGGCTGTCGGACAGATGGCTATCTTAAATATTCCTGTATTAACCCTGGTATCCCACTGGTTCGAAAAGAGGAAAGGTCTCGCCATAGGGATCTCGGTGGCTGGATATGGGCTGGGAGGCATGGTCATGCTGCCGTTGGCGGCGTATCTTATATCCTTGCTGGACTGGCGGTGGACATACCATATTCTTGGCATGGCGGTTTGCTTTGTCCTTGTCCCGCTCATAGCACTGGTCATCAAGGATAATCCAGGTGAGATTGGTATTTTACCTGATGGTGAAAAGCACACTGCCCAAGAAAAACACCAAGGGACGCCCGTGTCTGCCAGCAATATCCGGATACCAGGATGGACCCTGCCCAAGGCTTTGCAAACATCAACTCTCCGGATTCTCATCATAAGTTTCATGATGGTTTTTGTGGGCACTGCTTCGGTACTCGCCCATGCTGTGCCTTTCTTTGTGGGGCAAGGATTTAGCAACCAAGTGGCTTCAACCATCCTCGGCAGTGCAATCGGGGTCAGCATTCTGGGCAGGATAATCACCGGCTATCTGTCTGACCGAATACCTGTGAAATATATAGCTGCCCTGTTCTTTATGTTTCAGGTGGGAGGGCTGCTGGGGCTTATTTTCCCAGAAACACAGGCTAGCGTTCCTGCCTTTGTGGCGATTTTTGGTATGGCTATGGGTGGCTTGTTCGTCTTAGAACCGCTGATGGTGAGAGATTATTTTGGTCTGGATTCTTTCGCGCCTATCTATGGCGGATTATGGGCATTTCAGTCACTTGGCTGGGCAGCGGGCCCATATATCACAGGTCACATATTCGATACAACCGGAAGCTACAACCTAGCCTTCATCGCTTTCATTGTTGTCACCCTCCTAGCCACGGTGCTGATAATGTTTACACGCCGTCCCAGATTGTCAGCCACAGAGAAGCCATGTAAATAAGATAACGAGCGGGATAACATATGAGCCACAGACCATGAGAAGCAAAAAGCCCCTGTTGGCATCTAATTTCATTGGATTTTGTTATTGACCAGAAATAAAATATTAAGTACTATTACGGTACGGATGTGAAAACCGCGAGGGCATCTTCCTTGGCACAACGTGATAATGAAGTAGCTCAAATCCTGAGTCTGGAGGCAGAGAGGCAAGCAGGCACCATAAATCTCATTGCCTCCGAAAACCATGCTAGCCGGGCAGTAATTGAAGCCCAAAGCTCTCTGCTAAATGATAAATATGCTGAAGGATACCCCGGGCATCGTTATTATGGCGGTTGTGTTTACGTAGACGAAATCGAGAATCTGGCTATTGAAAGGGCCAAGAAGCTCTTTAAAGCCGAACATGCCAATGTCCAGGCACATAGTGGCAGTCAAGCCAACATGGCTGCCTATTCAATTCTATTGGAACACGGAGATACTGTTATGGGGATGAGTCTCCGCCATGGCGGGCATCTCACCCATGGCGCTGAGGTCAATTTCTCTGGAAAATGGTATCGCTTTGTCCCTTACGGTGTTGACCCCAAAACCGAGATGCTCGATTACGCTGAAGTTGAGAGGTTAGCTCTGGAGCATAAACCTAGATTAATAATAGCTGGGGCGAGCAGCTATTCTCGTATTATTAATTTTGAGAGGCTTCGCTATATAGCTGATAATGTGGGTGCCAGGTTATTGGCTGACATAGCTCACATAGCTGGGATAATAGCTGCTGGACTTCATCCCTCTTCTGTGCCTTATGCTCAAGTTAGTACTGCCACCACGCAAAAGACCTTGCGGGGACCCAGGGGTGGCTTTATTTTATGTGATGGAGAGCTGGCTTCAACTATTGATGCTGCAGTTTTCCCCGGGATGCAGGGTGGCCCTTTCATGCATATCATCGCTGCCAAAGCTGTGTGCTTCTTTGAAGCTATGCAACCCGAGTTTGTTGATTACCAGAAGTCGGTGTTGGAGAATGCTCGTGTCCTGGCTTCTGAACTTCAGAGACAGGGGCTGCGTATTGTTTCTGGCGGCACAGACAACCACCTTGTCCTTGTTGACCTTTCCCTTCAGGGGATAAGCGGCAAGGACGCTGAAGAAGCTCTAGGGGCAGTGGGCATCTCGGTCAATAGAAACGCTATTCCTTTTGACCCCAAGCCACCAAAGATTACCAGCGGTATCAGGCTGGGTACCCCGGCGGTGACCACGAGAGGTTTTGGCACAGAAGAGATGAAGCGCATTGCTGCTCTCATTGTCAAAGTGCTTTCTTCTTCGGGGGATAAGCGTGCCCAAGAACAAGCCCGCCAGGAAGTACGAGAGATGTGCCAACAGTTCCCCATTCCTGCGCTGGCATGACACATCTCTTCCCCGCTTAATTCCTTTACCTGGATTAATTTCTCTACTTTCTTTTGCTAACCCTTCCCAGAAAACGGCGATGATTTCATGTTATAATCAAGTTAGTATTCAAATAGCTAAGAGATAATGATGGACGAATTAAAAGTGTTCAGCGGCACTGCTCACCCCACTTTAGCAATGGCTGTGTGTGATTATTTGGGCATACCCCTGGGTAAAGTTGAGGTGTTTGAGTTTAGCAATGAAAATATTTTTGTGCGCATCCTTGAGAATGTCCGGGAACGAGATGTTTTTATCATCCAGCCCATCTGCTCTCCAGTTAACAAAAGCCTGGTCGAGTTGCTTATCATGCTCGATGCCTTCAGGCGAGCTTCAGCGGGGCGCATTACCGCTGTCGTTCCCTACTATGGCTATAGCCGAACTGACAAAAAAGACCAACCCAGGGTTCCTATCACTGCTCGCTTGATTGCCGACCTGATTACTACTGCTGGAGCTAATAGGTTGCTCACCGTAGACCTCCACGCTCCACAAATTCAAGGATTCTTCACCATACCTGTGGATGAGCTCACCACTCGACCCATCCTGGCTCAGTATTTCAGGAAAAAGGCTCTGGATAACCTGGCAGTGGTTGCTACTGATATTGGTATTACCAAGGTAGCCCGCGACATGGCTGCCAAACTTGGAGCCCCCCTGGCTATCATTGAAAAGAGGCGCTTGGGAAATGTCGATGCAACTGAAACCCTCAACATAATTGGCGAGGTTGAGGGAATGCGTGCCCTGACGGTTGATGATGAGATTGATACCGCTGGGTCTCTGGTTGGGGTGGTGAATACCCTTTTGGAACATGGAGTTACTGAGGTTTATGCCTGCTGCACCCACCCCGTTTTCTCTGGCCCCGCTATCCAGAGGATAGCCGCCAGCCCGGTGAAAGAGGTAGTCGTTACCGATACCATACCTGTTAATGCCGATAAGAAACTGGACAAGATCACCGTCCTTCCTATAGATTCGCTTATTGGCGAAGCCATTCATCGCATTCACACCGGCTTATCAGTGGGAGCGATGTTTGAGTAGCAGAAAGAGTGAAAATTCTTTACACCAAGCATGCGAATTTTAAATTCCGAGTTTTGAAGCAGCACGGTTTTGTCATAACTAAGGAGCAAGTAGAAGATATAATCAAAGAGCCAGAAAGGGTTGTGCTGGGTAGGAGAGGCCGTTTGATCGCTCATAAATCCGTTAGCCAAACAGATTTGATAAGAGTAATATATGAGGAGAATGGTGACGAAATTAGGATTATAACGTTTTACCCAGCGAGGAGGGAAAGATATGAAGATCAGATATGATAGAGAGGAAGATATAATAACCCTTGAAGTTTCATCAGAAAAGATAGACCATGCTGAGGAAATTGGGCCAATAATCGTGCATTTTTCTAAACAAGGGAGACCGGTGCTCTTGGAGATACTAGATGCCAGCGAGTTTATAGCTGAGACAACTAGAGCAATGGCAAAATCCAAAGGTGGGGAGTTCACCGAAGTTTTGGGATAGAAAACTGCCCATCGCATTCACACCGGCTTGTCAGTGGGAGCGATGTTTGAGTGATAATATAGTAGTCAGCAGTTAGCTGAAAACTGAGGGCTGGTAGCCGAAAATGCTTAAGTGGCTTAGCAATCTGATTGATTCCAACGAGAAAGAACTGAAACGCCTTCAGCCTCTGGTGTCTCAAATAAATTCGTTGGAGCCTGAGCTTGAAAAACTCAGCGACGCCGAGCTTCGGGCTAAAACCGATGAATTCAAGACTCGGCTAGCTGATGGTGAAAGCTTGGACGAGATTTTACCCGAGGCTTATGCTGCCGTCAGAGAAGCGGCCAAGCGGACGATAAGGCAGCGGCATTTTGATGTCCAGTTAGTGGGCGGTATCGTCCTTCACCAGGGGAAGATAGCCGAGATGAAAACTGGCGAGGGAAAAACCCTGGTAGCCACCTTGCCCCTCTACCTCAATGCCCTCACTGGGCAAGGCAGCCATCTGGTTACCGTCAATGATTATCTTGCCAGGCGGGATTGCCACTGGATGGGCCCCATTTACCACGCCCTAGGTATAAGCGTGGCAGCTATTACTGCAATGCAAACGCCCGATAACCCCTTCCCATCTTATGTTTATGATCCCGATCTTGATTCAGGAGACCCGAAGTGGAAACATCTGCATACTATTCCCTACCCTCCTAACCAACCCCAGAAAGCTCGCCGCCAGGCTTATGAAGCGGATATAACTTATGGCACCAATAACGAGTTTGGCTTCGATTACCTCAGAGATAATATGGTCTGGGATTTGTCTCAATGTGTCCAACGTCCCTTGAACTATGCCATTGTTGATGAGGTTGATAACATCCTGATTGATGAAGCCCGCACACCACTCATCATTAGCGGTGCTGCCGAGGAAGCAACCAAGAGGTATTACACCTTTGCCCATTTGGTTGAACATCTCAAAAAGGATGAGGATTACTCTATTGATGAGCGTACGCGTACTGCTACCCTTACCGAGATTGGCATGACCAAGATGGAGAAGATGCTGAAGCGGGAAGGGCTGCTTAAAGCACCCGACATTTATGACCCCTCTAATTACTTTGTCACTCAATATCTGGACAGCGCCCTTAAAGCTCGTGCCCTATTCAAGAGCGATAAGGACTATGTGGTTAAGGATGGACAGGTCATCATCGTGGATGAATTTACGGGCAGATTGATGTTCGGCAGGAGGTATTCTGAGGGATTGCATCAGGCCATTGAGGCTAAAGAGAGGGTAAAAATCCAGCGAGAATCAGTTACCCTGGCTACCATTACCTTTCAAAACTACTTCCGTATGTATCAAAAGCTGGCGGGCATGACTGGAACTGCGGCCACTGAAGCTGAGGAATTTCACGAGATTTATAAGTTGGAAGTGGTGGTCATACCCACAAACAAGCCCTTGAAGCGCACGGAGCACCCTGACCAGATTTTCAAGGACGAGAAAACCAAGTTTGCTGCCGTAGCCAGGGAAATCAAGCAATTAAACGACCAGAGAAGACCTGTTCTCATCGGCACAACTTCTATTGAAAAGTCAGAGTATTTATCCGACCTCCTGAGGAAAAATGGCGTACCCCATCAAGTGTTAAATGCCAAGCAACACGAAAAGGAGGCAGCCGTAATTGCTCAAGCCGGGCGTCTTGAGGCGGTAACTGTAGCCACGAATATGGCTGGGCGGGGTGTGGATATTATCCTTGGTGGCATTCCTGAGGAGCGT
>JGI24025J20009_10003216_pt1 | contig 11239 bp, 10 predicted proteins | sample Cruoilmetagenom3_FD_20009 | JGI IMG/M metagenome (IMG submission 20009) | reverse complement strand
CCTCCGTCGTGGAGAGTTTGTACGGCATCAAAACGCGCTGACCGAGAGGAATACCGCCGAGATGCAACATCGGATCGTATCCGGATATTCCCCTCTCCTCCGTTATCTTGTCGCCCCATTTTTTAAACTCCATCTTCCTTTCGGATTGCTCGATGCCTATTCCGACATGCTTCATTACTTTACCTTTTGGATCTTCCTCAAATTTCTTGCTCAAGGCTTCCACAAATCTTCTCTCTACTCCTGCCATTATAGATCACTCCTAAATTTTGAGCTGGTACCCCGCCATCGATCTGGCCCTGTGTATGCGCTGTACAAATTGGACGACTTCTTCATCGGATCTTACTCCTATTCCATCTTTTCTAAATATCGTCGTCTTCTCCTTTCTCTCATCTTCCGATAGGGGCTTTCCGACTGATATCTTCTTATCGAGTGGCTCTCCGATCTGATTTTTTACGTAATATACATCTCCATCTTCGCCTAGCTCGGTTCTCCTCAACATATCGAACATCAAACCATTCTCAAGAAGCCTCAGGGCGTGTCCATGAACGGTCGCGCCTCTCATACTGCAGAGAGCAGGTTCATATACCTCAGACTCTAAGAGATCTTTGGTCATCTTTTCTACATCCCTCTCCCTCGCTTCCACGATCCATCTTCCGGATAGCGATCCGGTATCCACTCCTCTGTACCTGTTATGCATCATCCATGCCCTGACATACGGGGTGGCTGGGGCAAAGTACATCGAATCTGTGAACTGGGTGTATCTGACCCTATCACCGGCTTTTGCTCCTTCTGTCGGTTCCACAAGTTCTCTGATCGGACAATCTGGTTCCTGCATCTCCTCTAACGGAGGATGTACGCTCTTATACGCCTCTCCGGGAGCTCTATGCCCCAATATCAATGCCACATCTTCGTCGGACACTTCTCTCTGTTTTTCAAGCTCGTATTCGGGATCCAACAAGTTTTTCCTGTTTTCGCTTATCTTTGACTTGCCCGGATAATATTGCTTTTTATATTCTGCCATTTTATACCTCCTTATCTTATGTTGTGCTCTTCCAATAACGGTTTTATTACACTAAGTATCTCATTCAGCTTCGCTTTTGGACACGCCTGGCCACGTATGACCCCACTGACAATTCCAACAACGGTTCCCGCCGTTGCAATATCTTCTTCTTTTGGCATCACGTACCTCGTCTTGACGCCAACCTTTGCGAAATCCTCGAAATCCACCGGGGCTTGACAGATCACCATCGCAGGAAGATCCACATANCGGAGTATCGTTCTGACTTTATAGACGACGTGGCTTCTTATGTTTCCGTGATGGAGTATCAGCAGCTTAGCCGTCCTCAACTGTTGAACTTCCCTTTCGGTGATACCAAAATTTGGCCCCATACCTCTGGTCGCGCTCGGTGCGTCTGGAGGTGTTCCAGCCCCCGAGTTGAGTACCAGAACACTCACCTGCATTCTCTCCTTTCTGAGCGCCGTGGTTATGTCGCAGACAGGTTTTGTTATATGCCGCCTTCCTGGTGACATCGCCAAGACAAGCACGTCGGATCTTTGCGCCTCCGCAAATGTGCCCCGCTGTGCCATCCCTCCGCCGATACCAAGCCCCATCCCTTCTCTGCACGCCACCACTTCTGTCTCCCGGCCGAAACGCTCAAAACCTAAAGGATTTTGACGTACTTTGAGTGGTTTTTGAAGAGTCATTTTGAACCTAACTCGTATAGATCGTTGGATCGCGGATCCNCAAGACCAAGAACCCTCTTATCCTTGATAACGCCGTATTTAGCATAGTCACTGGTTGTCATTCTTTCTTTAAAGAATTTACCGCGTTTTATTGAAAACCTGCAGGGCATTATCTCATTGAGAGTTTCTTTTATCATGCCAAATGCGTCCTTGTCTTCCAACTCCAGTAATATTCTTCCGAGATTTATTTTAAGCTCGAAGACAATCCCGCCTACCGTTATCTCCCTCCTATCCGGGTTATTTACAGGTACTCCCTTCGCCGGCCCGTATGGAACGGTATATGGTAATCTGGGACCCTGGATGGCTATTCTAGTCACACCACCCATCTCCGACAATGTATCCAATATACGTTCGGTCGAATCCGCACCAAATAATCGCTGTGGGATTATCTCGACCTGTATTGTGGAACCAGTTATCTCAGTGGAATTGGTCATAAGCGAGTTTGAACGATTATAGAGATGCTCAAAAATCTTTGATTTTTGGCATGTGAAAATGTTCCATTTTCACGGCACGAAATCTCCGATTTCGTTGCATACGCAAATCTTCGATTTGCGACTACTTACAAACTATCTTTTACCTCCTTGGCTCCTTCTGCAACGTATTTTATTGGTTCTCTGAACTCTGGAATTCTCCCATAGGTATCGCCTATCATCTTTGATGTCGCCTCCGGCGAGAACATCTGAGTTCCGGCATCGAGCGCCATCGCGGCTGTTACTGCAGGAATTGCAAAGCCGGCAGCATGCCTCGTAACGATGTGATTGCCATTGAAGATTCCCGGTCCACCACCACCGTATATCGAGTGGCTGAAGAAGCTCATGCCTACACCTGTGCCTTCTACCCTGCCGAAGTCACATCCAGGTAACCCGGTCGCTCGTTCTATCAGATCGTCGTAATATACCATAGTGGAAGAGACCCCTTGTGCGGCCCTTGCGGCTCCTTGGTTAACCATCACCGCGGCAATCAAACCTGCAGCCGTGTATGCGTTCCACAGGGGTATATCATCCGTCGTAAAGAGCTGGAAACCGCTTGGTAATTTTTGATCTGTTTGGATCACTCCATCCTCGACGGCCCTCTGGACAATGTCTTGAACGATTGAACCTGTGGTTCCTGTCTTTCCGTTTGCTTTTACCAGGTCATATACCAGATTATTCGCGTTTAAACCCTGATACGCAAAACCTAACAACTGGTGTCTCTCGAATGGGCCAATACAATTTCCCATCTCGAACATGGCGGTCTCTTCAAATATGGACGCCAAAGCGACGGCATTCATCGCATTTTTATTCGTAATGGCGACATAATGATTCACTCCGATATTTCTCAATGCATAGCCGAGTCCCTCATCGTTCTGTGGTATGTTAAGCATGGAACTTATATTTGCCCCATCCATCGCCATCGTATGCGGGTAAGAGCCCCACAGCGCTGCTTTGACGTAAGGTGCATCGAACATATCGATGTTGAATATCTCGACCAGTGTCTGTGTGGTGGCGCCTGCTGCGGTCGTCATCCCTGCGACGTATTCTCCTCCGGCATCTATCCTCGCCGTTGGAACCTGAAGCAGAAGTAATTTGCCGTCTCCCAAAACTTCTACAACCGTATCGTCTCCTTCTCTCACCTGCGCCATCTGCTTCACCTTTTCCGCGATTTTTTCCGCATTACCCACAACATCGAGCTTCATCGTTCTGCTTCTTATCTTGTTGACTTTTCCACCGAGTTTACCCGTTTCCAGAGCCTTCTCAACCCCAGCGAGGTTTATTGCCACAGTTCGTTTCGTCAGGTTTATTATCTTCTTGATCGTAGGGTTCACCAGTGGGCTTATTGCCTCCAATGGCACACCTTCCTCGACCAGATTTCCCCTGTCGCTATACAGGTCTATTTTTTCCTCGTATTTTACCATCCTTCACCTCCATTCATACACAACCATACACAATATATGGATCAGGAAGCCATCAGAGAGTGGTTCTATATAAATTTTGCTTTTGTGAGAAAAGTTAATAAGCCCGTAGCAGTTGTTATTACGAACAGGTAGCTATGGTTATAAATAACGCTGGCTGGATTTAAGGTGTTGTAGTGTAGAGGGAGCATTATGGATAAGAATATCGGTTTGCTGATTGTGGGTCATGGAAGTAGCTTGGGGTACAACGGAGAATTGGTAAGAAGTGTGGCAAGTGAGTTTTCAGACGAGTTTGAGAATGTTGAGGTTGGATTTTTAAATTCAGAGGAACCTAAGATTAAAGATGGAATTGGTAGGCTTTTAGAGAGGGGGGTTAGTAAGATAGCGGTTTTCCCACTTTTTTTATCGCGAGGTGTCCACATACTAAAAGACATTCCGAGGGAACTCGGGCTTGAAGATGGTAAAAGGAAGGGCAAGATCAAATTTGATGGAAGAGAAGTGGATATTTTTTATGCAAGGCCGATAGAGAATGACAAGAGACTCACGGAGATCGCATTGGATAGGATAAAAGAGGCAATCTCGTGAGCGGTGGCCAAAAAACTTCTACCTTTAACCATTTGGGCAATTTTAGAGAAGTTTATGTATTGGACACGATACACGGCGCGGGTGAACTAAAAAGGGGACTGGGAGAGCTTGGGATTGACTGCGAAGCGATAGATGTTTATAGGGGGGGTGATCTTCCGAAATTCTCAAATGAAGCTGTGGTGATCGCCCCTGTGCATCTGGGTTCGGGAAATCCTTTCTTGAAAGGTGCTTTAGAAGAGAGGTGTAAAATATTAAGCCACCATCTTGTGGTGAGGGATCTCTTCAACCTAAAAAATTTTTTAAAAGGATCTGTAAAGATTGAGATAACAGGAACGATCGGAAAGACAAGCGCCGCGGTTGTATTGGCTTCAATTTTAAAAAGAGATGGAAAGAGCGTTCTTCTCCATTCAAGTTCAGGCACCTATCAGATCGATGAAAGGTGGAAAGCGATGGAAAAATGTAGTATAACCCCTGCTAATATATTATTTGTGGCAGAAAAAGCGTTAAAAGATGAATTTACGCCGGACTTTGCCATTTTCGAGACATCTTTGGGATTTACAGGTATGGGGGACGTAAACATCTTAACCTCCCTGAAAGAAGATTATATGATCGCATCGAATACACGGTGGGCCAGTGAGGTAAAATTAGATTCAATAAAAAATCTCAAGAGTAATTCTCTACTTGTGGCCCCTTCCGAGTTATTCAGACGTTTGAAGGCGAAGAACTTAATACCTTCATCTAAAAATCGGAGATTTTTAGGTTTGCAAATCAAAGATTTGCAATCATCTTTGAATACCTTTGGGGGGCAAGAAGATAGCCTATATATGGTATGCGAGGAGAGTACAGCCGCTTCTGGAAAAAATTCCGGAATGTCTATGGTATACGATGATCTGAAGACGATTGACGGGGAGAAGATCAGCGGAAAAATCGATTTTTGCCCCGAGGATATTTTTTTCTTTTTAAAAGATTTTTATGGGTACCCGATATCCTCTTCCGTTGCCACTGCCCTATCTTTGAATGTGGAAGAGGATAAGATAAAAAAATTCTTGGACGGTTTTTCCGGCATAGAAAACAGGATGGAGTTTAGAAAGGAGAAAGGGATTGATATATTGGATAACTCCAACTCTGGAACCAGGTTGACTCATTTGGAGAACGTTTTGTCATTTGCAAGATCGGATAGGAAATATAAAAGAATTCTTTTGGTAGCAGGAGAGGAGTCAGAATATATCTGTGACGGTTTTTCTCCTCTGGATGCCAAGACGGTTTTGTCGAGATGTAAAAGATATTTTGATGGTCTCGTATGTGTGGGGAATGGATATCATCTTGATCAGGGGAATAATTTTGATTGTGTGAGGAAGAAAACTTTAGATGATGCGATGGAATATACCTTATCAATGGCAGAGAAGGGAGATCTAATCGTCTCCTTTGTAAAAACATGGAGGTGAGATGATTACACTTCATCCAAGACCGAACGCGATAGCGGCAGCGTTATACACCCTTAGAGATTTTAATATCAATCTGATCGTGATTCATGGCCCCCCCGGATGCTGCTTTAAGCACAGCAGACTTTTGGAGGAGGATGGTGTGAACGTCGTCACCACCGGTATAGAAGAAGAGAGGTTCATCTTTGGTGGACACGACGCTCTTGTAGATACGCTTAGAAGATCGGTTGAACGATTTTGTCCAAAGACTGCAGCCGTGGTGGGAACATGTGCCAGTATGATCATAGGTGAGGATCTCCAATGGGCAGTGAAGGATGCAGGATTGGACATTCCAGTGATGGTGGTGGATATACATGCCGGGCACAAAAATAATACCGATGGGGTAATAGCTGTGCTTAAGGCAGCCGCTAAGGCGGGATTCATAAATGAAGAAGAATTTAAGAGGCAAAAAAGGATGATGAGTCTTGCCACAGAGGTTGAAGAGAGATATGGAGCCGCATATAAAGATTATATTGCTCCATCGAGAGGAGATTCAAAATATGAGGTATCAAAGAGACTGTTAGAGGTTATAGATGATGGAAAGAAAGGTATATGTATTTTAAATGCTAAAAAGGAGACTGCATATATGTTTGCAGATGTCATGCTCGCGGTGAGCGAGGTCTCAAACGGTATTTTGAATATTGCCAACCTTTCCACGGATGTCGGGCTTTCAAGGATAAGGAAACACGCGGATAATATAAGTAGAGGGCTTGCAGAGAAAGGCGTCGAGATTCATCATATAACAGGAGGGTTGGACGAATACGCTGCCACCGGAGAGAGGGTAGCCGAGATAGTAAAGAAGGAAGGCGCAGATTTTTTGGTAATCGCTGGTGTTCCACACGCAGTAACAGTTAGTGGGGGAGACTATGAGATATTCTCTGTCACCAATGGCCCGAGACAAGTTGAACCTATGAAAGAACTATTGAAGCACCAGCACGTCGTCGTCGAGATGGATCTGCATTCAAAGACAATGGGTGCTGACATGATTCTTGAGTCAGAATTTGGGGCAACCCTGAGAGGCGTTTGGAGTGATAATAAGAGGAGTGAAAAGGGAGCAAAGATAATTATATGATTCCGAGAATTCTTATATCCGGAGATAGAAGTTCTTCTGGAAAAACAACGGTTTCTGTTGGGTTGATGGCAAATTTAAGAGATTTGGGCTATAATGTTCAGGCATTCAAGGTCGGCTTGGATTATATTGACCCAAGCTACCACACATTCACCACAGGAAGACCTTCCAGAAACATAGACGGATTATTGATGGACGAGGACAGAATTTTAGACATCTTCTCCGACGCGATAAAAGATGCGGATATTTCCGTAATAGAGGGCGTTAGAGGGCTCTATGAAGGATATTCCGCATTAAATGATGTGGGTAGCAGTGCACAGATAGCCAAAATGCTAAAAACTCCCGTGATACTCGTCATAGATGCAAGAAGTATCACGAGAAGTGCTGCCGCCTTGGCCAATGGCTATCAGGCATTCGATCCGGATATTCGTTTTGGGGGGGTAATCCTAAACCATCTAAGCGGGGAGAGACACGAGAAGAAGGCGACCGATGCTTTGAACGAATATACGGATTTGAAGGTTCTCGGAGCAATTCCAAGAGAGAAATCGTTGGATATTGAGATGAGGCACCTCGGGTTGATACCTGCAAGAGAAGGGGAGAAGAGGGATAAAAATTTTTTAAAGACCATCGAAAGAATTGAGGAATTTGTGAGGGAACATGTAGATATAGAGGAGATCATAAAGATTGCCAGGTCTTCAGAAGAGATACACTTTAGGGGGAGGGGGTTGTTCTCGGAAGAGTTACCAAAAACCGTGAAGATCGGCGTTGCACTCGACGAAGTCTTCAACTTTTATTACTTTGACAACCTGAACTTGTTGGAGAGAGCGGGGGCAGAGCTAATTTATTTTAGCCCCACACGAGACAAAGGAGTCCCCAACGTAGATGGATTATATTTGGGCGGAGGGTACCCAGAGGTTTACGCGGAGGAGTTAGAGAAGAACAAAAGTATGTTAAAATCGATTAGAGGTTTTTGCATGGATGGAAAACCTGTTTTTGCCGAATGCGGTGGGTTGATATACCTGATGGATGAGATACACATCGGCAATGATTCTTATTCTCTGGCAGGAGTGATAGGTGGCCATGCCTCTATGAATGGGGAGAAGAGAGTTGTAAGCTATGTCAAAGGAGGATTTTTAAAAGATGGTGTTATTGGAAGAAGAGGTGAGAATTTTCTTGGTCATGAATTCCATCGCTCAGATGTGGTCTGTGACGAGAAGGATTTCAGGATAAAACTTTCGAGAGGTAAGGGGATCGGAAACAGTTTAGATGGTGTTTTTACGTACAATACGCTTGCGTCTTACACTCACTTCCATGCTTCTTCTTTCACTCCCTTTGCCAAAAATTTTGTAGAAAGTTGCAGGCAAAAAGATGATTTGTTGGGTGATGGCGCTTGAGGGATGAGTGCGTTGGTATATGTGCGTGTCCAAAACCTTATGACAGCTTTTCGTCTGGAAGTTCGGCGGACGTTGAGAATATCTATATGACCCCAAATGATATGGAGGTGAACCATGGACCTGGGATATTGAAGTGCCGAAAAGGACTTTGATTGCGGGGATTCCTTTCTTGAAAACAAGATCTGATGAAAGAAAGATGCTCATAGATATATGATACATATCACTGAAGAAAGAGCCGTTCAGGGAACCACTGCCTTTTAGTAAAAGGACAGGAACACCCCTCTGTTTAATCGGGAGATGAACTATAATTTATCTTGTGGGGAATCCTTGCCGACTTATTGTTTCGATATTCATTTCAGGTGCAGGATAGAGGTTTTTGAACTATTATTGACAAAGGCACAGCGGGAAAGTGGCGATTGAACTTTATCCAATAGAATATCATAAATCTTTTTACCAGGTTTACAATACCTACTTCACCGCTTACAATTACAATTTGGAACAATCCACTTAAATCGAATTTGGCGCGTAAGTAACTGGACCATTCTTTCGCACCGTTGGATAATATTGGCACGTTTTTCTAGAGATGGCGACATCTTTATTAGATCAAATATGTATATGGCTCTCCCAGATTTTTCTTCAGTTGGGTAAGAAATTCGATAGGGATATTGGCATCCATGGCACGATGATCCCAACTGAGACCAACGTTCATCATTTTTCGAATTACGATCTTTCCATTCCTAACCGCAGGTTTTTCTAATATGGCACGTGGCCCTAGAACACATGTATTAGTCTGAGGAAAAGCGCCACCATCAAACTCAACGGGTCCTAAAGTTCCCACACTGCTCAGTAAAAGTACAGGTGTTTTCAATAAAGTATCCCCTTCTTCCCATACTTTTTTCTGTTCTCTTGTAGCAGTTATTTGAGTCTCTATATCTTTTGAAATCTCTGCGATCGTCTTTTGATTTGCCTTGTTGATAAAGAAACCACCAGCGGTATCCTCTATTTGAACGGGACCGCCTATGTTTATCTCATTGGGATTAGGGAGTATAATTTTGTCTTCGCCGCCCCATAAGGGTAGTGTCTGTGGATCGCAGAAAAGATTTAGAAACATTTAAATATATTCTCCATAACTTTTAATCATTCGATGGGAGGAAGCGTACAAAGATGGATATAAAGCAAGATGAGTTAGGCAGAAGGTATTGATAGTTGGACGAAACTTTTCGTGCATAGCAAAATTATTTGCCATACATAAGCGACCATCAGCCTTTGGTGGAGTCTCAATAGACATGGCAGATGCGCTTCTTTCCATGCAAAAACTTAGAAAGGAGACTAGAACTCATATCACCATCACTTCGTTGGTCATTAAGGCGGCTGCCAATGCTTTGAAAAACTTTCCCATCTTACGCGGTGAAATCCATCTTCCATGGTATGGTCAATAGGGTAACATAATTTGGAATCCTCTATTGTATTTGGCCAAAACACACCGGATGGAAAAACCACATCCCGAGCAACGAACCGAATTAGGTAAGTATAATTCTTTAAGGTTAACCCCTCTCCAAAATATCGATAGCTCTGGAGCTTGTCATGTTCTAATTATAGATTTGAGTTAAGGTGTATATAGGAAACAAAACGGATCTATCACACCACACCTATTTCAAAATTCAGCAGTTAACAGCAGAAATATTTAAAAACAAACCGTTTAAATCAGATGTATTATTTGACACTGTGAAGAATACAGTTGGTTTCTATTGATTAGATCGACCTTGATAGAAATAATCGGATAGCTATCTCAAAACCTTCCCAACAGCTCGTAAAGTAAAAATATAGCATGTATAAAGACCATAAACAAAATGAATGGTCGGCGATAAATGAAGATGCCTCCCCATTTCTCCCTTCATCTATTTCCCTTAGCTCTTTACCCCACAGGCACAAGAACTTGTATTTATCAAACAAAGCACATTCTTTAATCAAGTCTGCTCAAATAACTATGTTTGGTGATCATCTGATTTGCCATTGCACCACCCTTTCTTTAAACGTCATCGGTAGACAATTTTATTTAACAACATTACCAGACCCAAAAGTATAAATACAATTCCCACAACTTTGCTGAGTTTCTCTTCCGATGACAGGTTGGCAAAAGCAGCTGTGGATCTTGCACCGAAGATACCGCCCACACACCCTATTAATACCGTGGATAGCGACATCGACCTATATAGAGCGTGACCAAGAGTACCCGAAAAGGCAGTAATTGCCATAATCAAAACCGATGTACCGATCCCTTTGTGGAGTGGGTAGTCCAATATAAAAACTAATATCAACATAATCATCAACCCCCCACCGGCCCCTACTACACCACATATCATACCTATAATAAGACCAAAAAAGATAGATGAAAGGTGTCTCCTTTTTTTGAAAAACGAAAGAAGAGGGGAGAAAAAAGAGTGATCTACCCACCACCCAAACCGTTCTACTTGCAAAGATATGCCGGTGCGTAAGAAATTGATACCTACCACTATGTTAAAAAAGCCGACAACGACGACAAGACCGACCTGAGGGATATACAATGATGCTAAGCTCCCTACTTGGGCACCTGCGGCCGCAAAAAGCGCCATTTGAACCCCATGTTTAATGTTGATATTTTTATTTTTAGCATAGATACGGGTTGCCGTTAAAGATGCTGCTACGTCCGTTGCGAGGCTGATCCCTATGGCTTCGTATATATCATATCCTAAAAATGTTACCAGCACTGGCACAACCACCACCGCAGCGCTGGCACCAACCAGACCTGTCACAACGCCTGCGCCGAGTCCTGCCGCGAGTGCTACAAAGAATACGATAATATTCATTTTTTTCCATGAGCTGTATAGGAAACGAGTGTGTTGGTATTGCTGGGGATCATTATAACCTACTCCCTACCATTCTTAATATAATTTTATACTCTTAAGCCGCCACACCCAACCTGTTGCCACACCCAACCTGGTACCGCATCCAAACCGTTAGATGGAATCTCCATGAGAAAAAACCTCTATGGTTTTAGACATACACATATACCCATCTGCAACATAGATACTAAGGT
>JGI24025J20009_10003215_pt1 | contig 11239 bp, 6 predicted proteins | sample Cruoilmetagenom3_FD_20009 | JGI IMG/M metagenome (IMG submission 20009) | reverse complement strand
CAGCTAACACTTGGTCTTGACCGTGACTCAGGCCTAATCGCACATTTATTTGATGAGCGTAATCCTGCGATTAAAAAGCTACTTTCTATGGCAATTAAAACAGCTAAAGAAAAGGGCAAATATGTAGGTATTTGTGGTCAAGGTCCTTCAGATCATGAAGATTTTGCAGCATGGTTAGTAGAGCAGGGCATTGATTCTGTTTCACTAAATCCAGATACAGTACTAGAAACATGGTTATACCTAGCAGACAAACTTGCTAAATAAACATCAGTACCCGTAAAAAATAAAATGCCAGCAATTATGCTGGCATTTTTGTATGTGGGCTAAATTACCGTGCTAATTTTTTATCTAAATAATTACACGATTTAGTTAAGGCTTTTTGGCAAAGCTTTAAATAATGCCTCGCTTTTGGGTAGTAAAAAGAAAAGCACAGTAACCCCGCCATAAAAAATATCAAGGAGGGGCTAAGGGCGTGTTTATCTTTGTGGATTGAAATTTGTTCAATCTAGGGGCGATTAAATCGCGGCGCGAGGTTTGTAACCTAGTGGGCTAAGTAAAAATCGAGTAACAAAGAGTTAATCGTCCCTAGAAAGAACCCATAGGGCAGCGCATGTTTGGTATTTATGCTGCGTTATCGCCTATTTATGGGGAGTAACACTACATAGGCTCTGCCTTGCCTAAAAACCAAACATACTGCTGCAAATTCAACAACCAAAGGTCAACACGCCCTAGCTACTACAGCAAAAAATAGCCCCAGCAAAATAAAGAACACACCTATGATCTGTAATAGTAATTTTTTCATATAAAACTCTGCACATTGGTTTAACTTGATTATAAATACAGAACCTCAAAATACGATAAAAAGAGTGTTACAAACTGTAAAATCTTCAATTTCTATTAGCCATCACCATGATATAATTACACAAATGCCTTAAATTATCGCCGTCATGATAGCAACAATTACACAGCAAGATGCAGCGACCGAGCTTGTCGCAAACTACTTAAGTACACTTAAAAATCAGGGATTTAGTGGAGACACCGATGCAAGCTATGCAACGCGTTTAACCGCCTCTACCGATAACAGTATTTATCAGCAAATCCCACAAGGTGTTATTTTTCCTAAAACCGAAAAAGACATTCAACTGGCATTGCAAACAGCATCTCGCGACCCATTTTTGTCGCTTACTTTTGGCCCACGTGGTGGTGGTACAGGTACTAATGGGCAATCACTCACACCAGGAATAGTGGTTGATTTGTCGCGCTACATGCGCGAAATACTCGAAATTAATGTTGAGGAAGGTTGGGTTAGAGTACAAACAGGTGTAATTAAAGATCAATTAAACGACTTTTTAAAACCGTACGGCTTTTTCTTCTCACCCGACTTATCAACCAGTAACCGAGCAACCATTGGCGGAATGATCAGTACTGATGCATCAGGTCAAGGTTCATTAGTGTACGGTAAAACCAGCGACCATGTTTTAGGACTTACTACCTATTTAGTCGATGGCAGCCCAATGGTGACATCACCAATAGACATAGAAAAAGCTAAAGTAATAGCCGAGCAAGAATCATTAATCGGTAGCCTTTACAAAACAGTATTGGAAATTTCTTTAAATGAGCGCCAAGCTATTTTAGACAAGTTTCCTCGCTTAAATCGCTTTTTAACCGGCTACGACCTAGAGCATGTGCTAAGTGATGACTTACAAACTTTTGATATGAGTAGGCTAATTACCGGATCAGAAGGCTCGCTTGGTATAGTTACTGAAGCTAAATTAAACCTAACTCCCATAGCCGAATTTAAAACACTGATAAATATTAAATACGACAGTTTTGATTCGGCACTTCGCCACTCTCCCTTTTTAGTTGATGCGCGTGCAACATCAGTAGAAACAGTCGATAGCAAAGTATTAAACCTGGCTCGCGAAGATATTATTTGGCATTCAGTATCGGACTTAATAACCGATGTACCAAATAAAGATATGCAAGGACTCAATATGGTTGAGTTTAATGCAGTATCACCTGAAGATATAAAAGACAAAGTAAACACACTTTGCACATTATTAGATGAATGCGTAGCAAATCAAACCAATGGTGTTATTGGCTATCAATTAACCAGCAGTAAAAGTGACATTTTAAAAATTTATGCAATGCGTAAAAAATCTGTCGGATTACTCGGTAATGTCAAAGGCAGCCAAAAGCCATTGGCCTTTGCTGAAGATACCGCCGTACCGCCAGAAAACTTAGCCGACTACATTGTAGAATTTAGAGCATTACTCGATAGCCATAATTTACAATACGGTATGTTCGGCCATGTTGATGCGGGTGTTTTACATGTACGCCCGGCGCTAGATATGTGCGACCCAGAACAAGAAAAACTGCTTCGTAAAATTTCAGACGAAGTTGTAAAACTCACCGCTAAATACGGCGGCTTAATGTGGGGCGAACATGGTAAAGGTTACCGAAGTGAATACGGCCCTGAGTTTTTTGGCGAGCATTTATTTAAACAACTACGTAAAATAAAAACAGCGTTCGACCCTAATAATAGAATAAACCCTGGGAAAATATGTACTCCCATAGAAAGTGAGGACTCACTAGTTAGTGTAGATGGGCAAAAACGTTCGTACTTCGATAAGCAAATTTCTATCGATGTAAAAACAAGTTTTAACAATGCAATGACCTGTAATGGTAACGGCATTTGTTTTAACTACGACGAAAATTCTCCCATGTGTCCTTCATATAAAGTAACCGGCGATCGCAGGCATTCGCCAAAAGGCCGCGCAACATTAATGCGAGAATGGTTACGACTTCAAGAGTCTAAAAATGTAGATTTGCTCGAAGTAGAAAAAGAGCTTAACAAAGGCGAAGTTATTACCTGGTGGGAGCGTTTTGTTCATAGCCGTGAAAAAAACAAAGGTATTTACGATTTTTCTCACGAAGTAAAAGAGTCAATGGATGAATGTTTAGCGTGTAAAGCGTGTACAACATCTTGCCCAATTAAAGTGGATGTACCTACTTTTAGAGCACGCTTTTTAAATTATTATCACAGTTATTACGCGCGCCCACTTAAAGATTATTTAGTCGCTAACATTGAAAGTTCGGCGCCTGTAATGTCTAAATTTGCACGCGTGATAAACCCAATTGTTAAAACAAACTTAGTAAGTAGTTTAATTAAAAAAACAGTAGGGTATATAGATACACCCCAATTAAGTGTGCCTTCACTTGAAAAGCGCGTAGCAAAAGCACATAAATTTGATTTTGAATTATTAAATTCACTTTCAAGCGATGAACAAAATGACTATGTGCTAATAGTGCAAGACCCGTTTACCAGCTTTTACGAAGCCGAGTTAGTGCAAAGTTTTATAACACTTATCACCACGCTGGGTAAAAAGCCGATGCTATTACCGTTTAAACCTAATGGTAAAGCCCAACACGTAAAAGGGTTTTTGCATGAGTTTAAAGTAACCGCAAAAAATGGCGCAGAATTTTTAAATAAACTCGCAGATATTAATTCGCCTTTGGTTGGTTTAGATGCATCGTTAGTTATGTGTTATCGCGATGAATACAAAACCATTTTAGAAAATAATCGCGGCGAGTTTCATGTTCAACTTGCCCATGAATGGTTACAAACTCAATCGTTTAAATCTCTATCGGCTAAACAAAAAACTGATACTGAATTTACATTACTGAGCCACTGTACAGAAACAACCGCTTTACCAAAAGCGGCAAGTGTATGGAAAACAATTTTTACTGATATTGGTTTAACCCTAAACACAACCAATACCGGGTGTTGTGGCATGGCCGGTACTTATGGCCATGAAGCACAAAACCAAGAAAATTCCCGTGCACTGTACGAAATGAGTTGGAAACCAATAGTAGATAAAAATAAACCAGAGCAACTTTTATCTACCGGTTTTTCGTGTCGCAGCCAAGTAAAACGTTTTGAGCAATTTAAACCAAAGCACCCAATTGAGTTGCTCGCTCAGGTACTTAGCTAGTAAAAGTTAAAAATAAAAAAGGCGTAACTTAAAAATAAGTTACGCCTTTTTTATTAATACCAATTCGCTTAGTTAAGTGATTTATTTTAAAGCTAAAAAACGTGTTCATAGCAAAACAATAGATTCGCTAATTTTTATAAACGCTATTTAGATTTTTTAACGAAGCTATCTGCAATTGGCTTTGTACTTATACCATGTATAAACACGCTAAATAAAATAGTGGTCATTGCAATAGTGGCAATATCGTATTTATTTTCTATTTGCGTGTCTATTACCATTAAAGTAAAAACAATAGAGGCCAAACCACGTGGCCCAAACCATGCAAAAGTAAAACGTTCCTTCCAATTAAGTGCTGTAAATTGTAGCGATAACATAACCGGAATTATTCTAATTAATGTTGTGCTTAATAAGGCATACACAATTATATTTGTATTTAATTTGGGTATTACTAAATACGCACAAACAAATCCAAATAAACACCAAATCATTAACGAAGTAAAATCAGCAATGTGCTCTGAATCNTCTATTAGCTCAGCGCGAATNTCAGTTTTAGAAAATTTATCAAATAACAAACCTGCTATAAACACCGCTATAAACCCGCTGCCATGNAAATATTGTGTGATAGAAAACACCGCCATNGCAAAACCTAAAAGTAAAAATGGGCTGGTGCTTTTTGCAAAGTAATGGCGCTGCATTGCAAAATTTAATGCCGGAATAAATATCGCTATAGAAAAACCAGCAATCAATAATGCTAAGCCAAGCTCTCTTGAAAACACACCTAATGTATGTGAAGCAGTAATAGCAGAGTCAGGGTTTTTAGCTAATAAAATAAAAATTAAAAATACTGGTACACATAAGCCATCGTTTAATCCGCTTTCGGTATTTATACCTTCCCTGATTTTTTCGGGCACTTGTGTACTTTGCAATAACCCTTTACTCAAAGCTGCATCGGTTGGTGTAAGTATAATTGCCAGCAGTGCCGATTGAATTAGCGACAACTCTGCAAATAAAAATAAGCTAACACCAATACCGCACAATAAAGTTAAGGGTAGGGCAACGAATAGTAATAGGCTAGGGTATTGAAAACTATGCCTCAATACACCTAACTTAGATTTAGCCGCATCAGAAAATAAAAATATACTTAGCGTTAGCTCTATCAGTGGTAATAAATAATCTATTCCTGTTTTTAATTTTTCGCCTTCATTAGGAAGTAAAAACGCCAAAAACATGCCGCCAATAACAAAAAACATAGGGCCTGTTATTTCTGTGCGCTCTAACTGCCTTATTGAAATTGAATAAACTAAAAATAAAAAACCAATAAATGCTATTACTAAGTATTCCATTAAATTTTCCTTTTAACGCCTGATTTTGCTCGCTCTTTAATATTTGTTTGAATGTAAATTTGATCGGTTGTCGCAATTTTAGAATGGCCTAAATCTTCCGATAAATGTTTTAGCGGTCGAGTTTGCGCATCATGTGTTGCACCCGTGTGACGAAGCCAATGGGCAGTGGCCGCTTCAAGTTGTTCTGCATCATCTTTAAACCCGTCATCAAGTAACGATTGCTGAGCTAAATCAAAACTTTGCTGCACTAAACGCCTAATTTGCCTAACGGTCATCCCACCTTGGCCACGAATTTTATGCACCAATGGCTCAGATTCATCAACGCGAGGTAGGGCGGGTAACCCTCTGTATAATCGGTAACGTTTTAAATACTCAACAAAATCATCACTTAACGTAACATCTCGTAGCTTATTACCTTTACCCATAATTCGTAAAAACCAAAATCCGTCATTATCTTGCCAAAAGTGTGACATAACTGGCGACCACTGCGGGCGCTCTGATAATTCTGATATACGTAAATATAGCCCTTTTAAACACGCGAGCGTAAATAGGTTACGTTCAAGCTCTGGTTTTTTTTCACATAAATCGCGTGTTACGCCAAATACATATTCCCATTGTATGTCACTTAAAGTGTCTGGGATCTGAATTTGAGATTGAACTACCAAATAGGGGCTATTTTTTTTCACTACAGGCACAAAGTTAGCAAACGTTTTTTCTTCTAAAATAGAAAACTTATAAAATACATTTAGCGCAGTAAACATAGCCGCTAATGTTTGCTGGCTCGCAATTGACTCTTTTAATATAAAAGGGCGCCAATTTTGATTTAATCGACGAATGCCTTGTTCATCTTTGTAACGCCATTGCACCGAAGTTGATGCCCATTTTTTATCTGGCTCAGCCATAAAATCAACATACTCTTCAATGTCTTCGCGCTTTAAACTAAATACAGATTTTTCGGCAATTAGCCAAGACCACAAATAAAATCGTTCAAGCTCATTACGAAAACGATTAAATGTTGCCTCAGATTTTCGGCCGTACACATATAAAAATTGGTATAAAAATTTAAGATCGTCCTTTGATTCAGTTACAGTCAAGCCAACTTGCTGTATAAAGGATGCAAGTTCTGGGTATTCTGAGTTTAGAGTACCGTCGTCAAGATGAGCAATTTGGTATCTTAATTGTTTTAACGTATCAACTAAAGCAACAAGCATAATGTATAAATATTCAATAAAATAATAGACTTACAGCTTAACGCTAAAGTCCGATACTGTCTAGTATTGGACATAGTAAAAGTATATTTATTTAAACATTGTTGTGTATTGGTATGAATCTTATTAAGGAAAGTTTTATGAAAAAATTTATAGTGTTAGCCCTACTTACAATAAGTGTATTACTAACAGGTTGTGCTACTACAGGTAGTGCTTCACCTAGCGAAAAACGTGCTTTAGTTCAAAGCATGAAAAACAATACCCTCGACAAATTATACGCACAAAAACCCGATGTTAAAAAACAAATTGCTAATTCTGCCGGTTACGCCGTATTTGATAACGCAAACGTAAATGTCGTTTTAGCTAGTTTTGGTGGCGGGTACGGTGTAGTAAAAAATAACTTAACGGGTAAATCAACCTACATGAATATGGGTGAAGCCGGTTTAGGGCTTGGTTTAGGCGTTAAAGATTTTAACGTTGTTATGGTTTTTCATAACCAAGCGGCAGTAAATAGATTTATTGAACACGGTTGGGCCTTTGGCGGAAACGCAGATGCAGCAGCAAAATACGAAGATAAAGGTGGAGCACTGGTTGCAGAAGCCATTGCCGACCAAGTTACCGTATATTCTTTAACCGAAAATGGCCTTGCACTTCAAGCAGTACTAAAAGGCACTAAATTTTGGGTAGATTCTGAGCTAAATTAACACCTAATTACTCTCCTAAAAGCGGGCTGGTTTGTATAATCACGCTCGCTTTCTTATTGATTAGCTAATTTAACATAACGTAATTTATGGGTATTCATGGTTTCTATCGTTTCCAATTAGGTATTTCCATTATAAGCCCCTACTAGTCTTTTAAAATTAAGACATCCTTCACTTACTAAACTCACAACTTTATTATTTCAGCTAACTATATATATTACAGCAAGTATATACTATTCAAGTAAAGCAACTCCGGCAGTAAAAAACTAGCAGCCATAATATATCGATGATATTTACTTGAAAAAGATGTATGGGCAGTCTGTAAAATATTACTAGAAGATCATATGATGCTCCTTCCTTGGGGAAAGGCAAAGTATTATAGATGTTCAGTAAATACTATGGTATAAATTGTCGTGTAGAAAACTCAAGATTTATACCTCTCCCACTTATAAGATAAGCTACTCATTATTGATGATATACCAAATAGAACAGGAAGTTAATCTTTGAAACTATAAGTAATTTGCTTATATAGTTTAATTTATCGCTCATATATTTAAGGACAGACATGTTAGCAGAAACCATCACTTTAGAAGCCGCGATTAAATTTGCGAAGCCTACGGCAGAAAAGATATATAAAAAGTCAATCCTTCCAGCTATTGAAAACAACTTCAAAAATATTTTTACAAATCGTGTGGAACTTGAAAAATTAAAAAAATATTCAGTAAAGTATATCTCTAAGCTTACGGGTCAATGCTCCACAATCAATACTATTGCTTTCCAGAATACACCTAAAAAACTCACTGACCTTTACATACCATTAACACTTGATGATGGCAATATTTCAACCGAGATGCTTGTTGATGATAATTGTGATATTTTTCAAAACCATAACTTAATTCTTATTAATGATACTGCAGGCATGGGTAAGTCAACATTAGCTAAAAAAGTACTATTAAATATTATCCAGGGTGAAGAGTATATTCCTATATATTTAGAGCTCAGGAAAGTTGATGCTAACCCCTTTGAAGAAGTAATAGCTAATGAGCTGGGTATTAATACATCTCAACCGATGGAAGTAATTGATAAACTCCCATTTGTATTTATTTTTGATGGATTGGATGAAGTTGATAATAACCTTAAAAAAACAGTTATAAATAATATTTTAAAATTTTCTGAGCACAAGCCCAATACAAAAGTATTGGTTACATCACGCAAAGAAACTTATCTATCTGAACTATATAACTTTAAGCGTTTTGCTATTAAGCCCCTAGAAACACATGAAGCTTATGATTTAATAAATAAATGTGATCCTAGTGGTTTAATATCTTCTAAACTTATAGATGGTATTCATAAAAGCCAAGATCAAGGTATTCTTGATTTTTTATCCACTCCTCTTTATGTTTCTTTATTGTTCTGCTCATACCGGTATAAAACTATAATTCCACAAAAGAAATACCTATTCTACTCACAAGTATATGATGCTCTTTTCGAATCTCATGACTTAAGCAAAGAAGTTGGTTTTGTTAGACCAAAGTTCTCAAATCTAGACTCAGCTGAATTTCATTCCGTACTTAGGAGGCTGGCTTTTACTTGTCTAAAAAAAGGAGGGAAAATTGAATTTCAAAAAGATGAGCTCGAGATTCTTGTAGAGCAAATTTTAGAAAACATGAGCAGTATTAGTTGTTCAGCATCTAGCTTTGTAAAGGACTTAACATCGACGGTTCCTTTATTTATAAAATTCGGCTCAACTATAAGATGGTCTCACAAATCTTTGATGGAATACTTTGCTTCAATGTTTATTTGTAATGATGCTAAAACTAAACAAAAAGATTTGTTACTACATTTTTATAATCATGACTCTTGGTCAAGCTATGAAAATGTTTTTGAATTATGCGCGGACATAGATTATGTATCTTTTAAGTCTTCAATAATAAAAGCATCTTTTACAGATTTTATTGCATTTAATGATAAAAATACTTTTCATGATGAACATATTCCTCAGCAAGAAATTAATAATCGTATGGCATTGGACTTTCTCGTAAGAGGTGCTTTTCAATATGTTAAAAGCGATATAATTAATAATTTTAATATAATGGATGCACCAGAAGAAGATTTTAAATCTAGGATTGATAGTCGCTATGACCGTTTTCAACATAATCTTTATAGTCTAAAACATAGACCTATACATTTTATTTTTAGCCTATCTAAAGAAGCTATTTTAAATAATATTATTAAGCAAAAAGAGCCTGGTTTATTTTTAAGTTTTCCTAAACTATCTTTTTCAGACATTGAGGCTATATCTAAGTCAGCACTTCAATCGGACACCTTATACTTACTTTCTGATAACCCGCAAATTTTGTCTAATACTTCAGAAAACTATATATTTATTAATAAAATTCTTCTCATTTCTGATGTAGCTATTTTTGATATAGATAAAGTAAAAAAAGAGCTAGTACGTTTAAACCTCGATTGCAGTGATGGTATAGATTCACTTTTAGATATTTTGTGAAATTGTTTAATTTTATTAGTTCTCATAAATATATTATTTTAAACTCTTTCTAGTGGTGTGGTGTGGTGTGGTGTGGTGTGTCAGTTATTATTCTAATATGATAATAAATCAAATCTCGTATTATTTAATTTCTTGTCAAACGCCTCAGCCAATTTTTCAGTTTCACTAAAAACGGTATTCCAATATTTAATACGTGTGTCTGCATCAAGATCTGTAAAGTCGTTTCTGTCTGGAATTTTTCCGTAAGGTAAACCTGCTATAAATTCTTTTGATGGTGAGATCATCACCACGTTATCGTAATTTTGTGCAGCTACTTTACGTTTTAAATTTTTATCAAACCACCCTGCTTTTGGCTCGCTATTAAAATGCGGATATAAAATTAAGCCTGGGTTATTAATTTTTAAATCAAAGTGGTAGTCAATTATTCCGCCATCGCGATAAATACCGGGTGGCGAGCCTGCAATATTTTTTATGCCTTGCATAACAAGGGGTATAGAGCCCGATGCAAGTAAAGCATCTTTTAAATTTGTTTGGCTAAGTGGTATGTTTTGCGTTTTAAAATTATAACTGTCGGTTATTGATAAATTGCTGTTGGGCGCACCAAAAATAAATCGCTCGTACTGCGAGCCTAATAATTTTCGGTTAACCCGATTAAGCATGTAACTTTTTGATAAACCTAAAAGTTGAATTAATTTATTTTCACTGGCAATAAAGCCATTCGATTTTGCCACTATAAAATGCACTTTAAAAATAGGATTATTTAAAATTTCGGTTACGCCGTGCTCCCCAAATACATCATCTAATAATGCGCGGGCTTTTAGTGTAATTTCAGCAGGTGTTGGTTTATTACTAGAATAGCGCGTTTGCGAATACGATTTTGCTAAACGCTCAATGGCAGCAACAGGGTCGTTTTGTGCAAAACAGGCTGATCGAAATGCGCCAGCAGAAGAACCAATTAAGTTAAGTGGTTGGGTTCGGTTTTTAAAAAATTCACCAAAAATATATTTGTCTAAGCCAAATAATGTAAACCATTTAGGCCCGCCACTTGCCCCTAAAAAAGAGGTAAATAACTCGGGTTTAAAGCCCTGCTCGTTAATAATTTTTGCTGCTGTTTTACCTGCGTGAATGTCGATCATTAAATCAATTTACCTTGTTATTCTTATATTTTAGTGCTGTTCACACAACCTAAGGTTGAATAATTATGCAAAATTAAAAAGCGATTTTATGTTGCCATAAAACCGCTTTTTATCGTTAAAATTGCTTAAAGTACGGGAATCAATCCCAAATGCCGCTTTCGCATTTACCCTGTACTTTTACGTCTTTGACTTTAAATTCGGGCTCTATGCCTTTTTCTCTTTGTGTGTTGTAGTCGCGATTAACAGACAAAATAGTCGGTGTGAGTAATATAATAGCGATTACGTTAACCACTGTCATTAACCCTAATGCTATATCGGCTAAATCCCAAACTTCTTTTAGAGATGCC
>JGI24025J20009_10003212_pt1 | contig 11252 bp, 12 predicted proteins | sample Cruoilmetagenom3_FD_20009 | JGI IMG/M metagenome (IMG submission 20009) | reverse complement strand
TCCGGGATCTGACTACAGGAGATGTCTTCATGGCCCAGCCCATACCTCCGTTTATGCAGGAGTTGATTTCAGATGGGGGATTGATTCCCCATGTGCTTAAAAGTCTGTAAATTTTGAATGTTGAATTTTGAATGCTGAATGTTGAATTAAGGTGGAATTTTTATATATATTTCAATTCACAATTCCAATCGTTTTACCGCAATTCAACATTCAGCATTCAAAATTCAACATTTTCTTCTTATAAAGGATTTAGATAATGAATACTTACAAAATCGCTGTTATCCCAGGGGACGGTACAGGTCCTGAAGTGATAACCGAGGGTGTAAAGGTCCTCAAGGCCGCGTCTAATCGTTTCGGATTTGAGCTTGGTTTCACATGGTATGATTATGGCGGAAAGCGGTATTTGCGAACAGGAGAGGTCCTCCCGGAGGGAGCAGTGGAAGATCTCAAGCAATACAAGGCCATTTATCTCGGGGCTATTGGTCATCCGGATGTAAAGCCGGGTATTCTGGAAAAAGGGATACTCCTTGCCCTGCGATTTGCGCTGGATCAGTATATAAATCTTCGACCGATTATCCTTTATCCCGGCGTAGATACACCCCTTAAGCATAAGGGGCCTGAGGATATAGATTTCGTAGTTGTCCGGGAGAATACTGAAGGTCTATATGTTGGGGCGGGTGGTGTGCTCAAGAAAGATACTCCGGATGAAGTCGCTGTTCAGGAATCTATCAATACCAGAAAAGGTGTGGAACGATGTATCCGTTTTGCCTTTGAGTACTGCAAGCGTCGCAATCAGAAAAAGAAACTGACCCTCTGTGGAAAGACCAATGTCCTCACGTATGCCTTTGACCTGTGGGAACGTACATTCTATGATGTGGCCGGCGGGTACCCTGATATTGCAACAGACTATGCCCATGTGGACGCCACCTGCATGTGGATGGTCAAGAATCCCGAATGGTTTGATGTAATAGTCACTGACAACATGTTCGGGGACATCATTACGGACCTTGGGGCCATGATACAGGGAGGCATGGGGATTGCCGCAGGAGGAAATCTCAATCCGGAGGGTGTCTCCATGTTTGAACCTATAGGTGGCTCGGCTCCCAAGTATACGGGGAAAAATGTCATTAATCCCCTGGCTGCCATATGTGCCGGCCAGATGATGCTGGACTACCTAGGCGAGATCGAGGCCGCAAAGGCTATTGAAGATGCAGTTAAGAAGGTGGTCAGCCAGGATCTGAAGAGCCTTTCTGCCGGCAGGATGGGCTACAGCACGACTGAGGTAGGGGATTTGGTGATTGAAGAATTGAGGAATTGAGTGATTTGGTGATTGGGAAGGAGTTATGGCAAAGACTTTTAATGTTGCAGTAGCTGGTGCCACCGGTGCGGTCGGCCAGACCATGATAAGGGTCCTGGAGGAACGGGATTTCCCTGTGAGAGAGATCCGTTTTTTGGCCTCTGAACGTTCCGAAGGAAAGGAACTCTCATTCAAGACAGAGAAGGTCCGGGTCCGGAAGCTTGATCACGACTCCTTTGATGGTATTGATATCGCAATTTTTTCTGCCGGTGGAGACAGGAGCCTCACCTTTGCTCCTTCGGCTGCCAGGGCCGGCGCGGTAGTTGTGGACAACTCGAACGCATGGCGCATGGATCCCGAAATACCTCTGGTGGTGCCGGAGGTGAACCCCCATGCTGTTTCAGGATACAAGGCAAAAGGCATTATTGCCAATCCCAATTGCTCCACCATCCAGATGGTTGTGGCCCTTAAGCCATTGTATGACTATGCCCGGATAAAACGCATTGTCGTATCTACTTATCAGGCCGTATCGGGTTCCGGGAAAAAGGCCATAGTTGAGCTTGAGGATCAGGTAAGGGCCTGGGCTGAGGGCAGAATTCCGGAGGCCAGGGTCTATCCGCACCAGATTGCCTTTAATTGCCTTCCCCACATAGATGTCTTCCTGGACAATGGCTACACCAGGGAAGAGATGAAGATGGTGAATGAGACCAGAAAGATCCTTGAAGATCCTGAGATCCAGGTCTCTGCAACTGCTGTAAGGGTACCTGTGTTCTATAGTCACTCCGAGGCCGTCAATGTAGAGTTCGAACAGAAGATCAGCGCATCCAAGGCGAGAGAACTCCTTTCCAAGGCACCGGGGATTAAGGTCGTTGATGACCTGTCACGGAATGTCTATCCACTTGCCCTGGATGCCGAAGGACAGGATCTGACCCTTGTCGGCAGAATACGGGAGGACATNTCCCAGGCCAACGGACTTGATTTCTGGGTGGTGGCTGACAACATCAGAAAAGGCGCGGCCACCAANGCCGTNCAGATAGCAGAGTTGNTGGCAGAGAAATATCTGTAGATTGTTAGGCATCCTTCACTTTGTGGTTTACACTTTTTCAACATAGACGGATGCCAGCCATTAGCTGTTAGCCATTAGCCTTTAGCTTTGAAAAATCAAGGCATTACGTTAATTAGAAATAACACCCAACGGGTAAAAGTTTGTAATAATAAAACATCCTGTAACCATTAAACTAATAGCTAATCGCTAAAGGCTAATCGCTCAAATTAGGTATCTGAAAGGAGGTATGTCATGACTGAGAAAGCAGGTCGCTATTCTGCGGATTTTGAGAAGGCATTGCAAGTGGGGCGTCCGCCCAATGTAGTTAAGCTTTTCCCAAACTCAAAGGCCCTTCTGGTAAGTGGTAAGGTCATTGACAGGGCGATGCGGGCCAAAGGCAAGGCCATGACCATTGCAGCTAATGGCAGAAACTATCTTGTCATTCGTGGCGTTTTGGCTGCCGCGCAGAGGGCCGACGCGGCTATACTAATAGAGATAGCCAGGTCGGAAGGCGGCGCAAGCGCTTACTGTGCTGTCAATTACTGGAACATGGCCAGGCAGGTGGATCAGGTCTGCAATGAGCTGGGGATCACAATACCCGTAGCAATTCATGCGGATCACTATGGCATCAAGAAAGAAGAAGATGTTGAGCCGGCCAAGGTAGAGATCCCCACCTTGTTTGAAGCCGGCATGACCTCCGTAGCAATTGATGCATCACACCTCCCGGATGACAAAAACCTCCTTGCAAATCTGCAACTTGCTCCCTTTATCCCCAAATGGGCCGGGCTGGAGACAGAGGTGGGAGAGATCAAAGGGAAAGAAGGGCTTTCAACAGTTGATGAGGCCTTATTCCTGATACAGGGTCTTAACGCCCACGATATCTTCCCGGACTGGATAGCCCTTAATAATGGCTCCACCCATGGTATTGAGGCAAGTGACCTGGGGATACAGGTGAAATTGACCGGAGAGATCCACGAGGTTTTGGCCAAATATAAGGTCTCAGGTGCCCAGCACGGCACGTCCGGTAATAACTCCGACAGGCTGCGGGAGATCGTCTCAAAGACCAACACTACCAAGGCCAACGTGGCCACTGCCCTTCAAATGATCTCCTGGGGCCTTGAAGTGAACGATTACGGCAATGCAGCAACAGACGAAGACGGGAATTTTATCAAGGTCACAGGAGAGGGAATAACAAAGGAACTGTGGGCGGAGATGACAGCCTATGCCCAATCCAAGGGCCTGAAGGGAGGAAATTATAAAAAATTAAACCTTCCTTTTGAGAACAAGATACTTGGTCTATCCGGGGATATAAGGGAGAGGATGGCCAAACGGGTAGAAGATTTTGTCCATAATCTGCTGGTCAATGTGTTTAATGCCCAGGATACCGCACCCCTGGCCATAGATGCCATACTGACTGCAGGGTCCTATGACCTCGGTTCCAAGACAGATCGGCTGGAGGATCCATTAGAGTGGACTGAGAGCAAGATCATTGAACGGGCTGGCACAATCAATCAATAATGAGCCACTTGCAAAACCCATCTTTTGTCCGATGGCTGCATTGCTCGATGGAAAATAGGCGGCTTCGAAGATTAACGTCTAATGCGAATTACCGGAGGACAGGCCCGGGGACGGCGTTTGATAGGGCCCAAAGGCCGCTGTCTGCGTCCCACATCAGATCTTGTGCGGGAGGCTCTTTTCCAAATCCTTCATGCCCGCTTGGAATTTCCCTGGGAATCGTGCAATGTTCTCGATCTCTTTGCCGGTACCGGGGCGCTGGGGATTGAAGCCCTTTCCAGGGCGGTAAGGAAGGTTGTCTTTGTAGATCATCACAGATCGTCCATTGATCTTATCAGGCGAAACCTCAGTTTATGTGGCTTCAGTGAGCGCGCGAAAGTGGTCCGGGCTGATATCAGGACTATCCCGAAGTCACTTGATCGTGTTCTAAAATACGGGCCCTTTAATTTGATATTTGCCGATCCTCCATATTCCCATGGCCTTGGTAAAAAGGCCCTGGAATGGGTGGCTAAAACAGGTGTTTTGGTTTCCGGGGGATGGATGGTTATTGAAGAGTTCAAGGGAGAAGAACTTCCTTACACGGTTATGTCCGGCTCTGAGACTGAGGAGAAAGAACATAGGGCAAAATCATCCCTTCAGTTTGTGGACAGCCGCAGATATGGTCAGACTGAACTTTGGTTTTACAGGTCAATATAATGCAATCACCAAATCACACACCTCGCATAGCAGTATATCCAGGCACCTTTGATCCGGTAACTAATGGTCATCTGGATCTTGTTGATCGAGCACTAAAGCTATTTGACAAGGTAGTGATCGCCATTGGTATAAATCCAGTCAAAGAAAGCCTATTTACCCTTGAAGAGCGTCTGGAAATGGTTCGTGAGACCATAGGAACGAATGGAAGAGTAGAGATAACCAGCTTTGACGGACTTTTGGTGGATCTTGCCGCCAGGTATGGAGCCTGTGCAATACTCAGAGGATTAAGGGCTGTTTCGGACTTTGATTACGAACTCCAGCGGGCCTTAATGAACCGCAAGCTATCTCCTGACATAGAGACTGTATTCTTAATGACCGGGTTCCGCTGGATTTATATAAGCTCTACTATAGTCAAGGAGGCCGCCCGTTTTGGCGGCAGTCTTGATGGACTTGTTCCGCCGTTAGTGGAAGAGCGTTTAAGAAAGGCGTTTAGGGAAAGTGATAGGTGATGTCGGCAAGGAACCAAAAGCTGGCGCCCTTTTCCAGCCGGTTATCCCAAGCGTTGGAACAAATAATTGACAATGAATGTTAAAGTTGTAATAGAGCTATGTGCATCTGTCAAACAAAAAGATAAGAAGGAAATGTATGGCGCTGCTGAATTTCTCGCCAATGATACTGATAGCATTTATATCTATCAGCATAAGGGGAAAAGCCATAATCTGGTAGCAGAATTCACTATTAACAAAGCACGTCAAATAGATGTCGTAGACAGAATTGGAAAAGAATTCAGTTACAATATGGAAAATTATAGTCAGTCAACCATATCGTTTCCCGATAAGCCAACAAAGAAAAAATAAAAAAGATCAGATGTAAATACACTCCTAAACAAGGCCAATATTTATCATTTATTTATTATTTTACAAAACTAAATGGGATACCACCAGCTGAGGCTGATATGCAAGGGTATTTCAAAACATCTCCGCCAACAGTTCATAACATGATACTTAAACTTGAGGAAAAAGGCTTTATGCAACGTAAGCCTAAAACTCCCCGGAGCATAAAGCTTCTATTGCCCCGTTCTGAACTTCCGGATTTGGAGTAGGGCTTGAAAAAGATTTAAAGCGCTAATAAGGCAGTCCGGTGGACAGCCGGGGCCCGGCGTTTATCGGATTTTTGGCTATTAAAAATTCAAGCTTGTTTAGTTGGTCGTTGGTAACCCCGGCTGCCACTGGCCGCCGTCGGCAGACAGACCGGAACAGGCTGAAGCCGGCGGAATGAAACAATGCTGATTCTCTATATCATCACTGTATTGCTCCTGGGCCTTTCGCTCTTGGCGAGTCCCCGCAAGACCGGACGCGCTCTCCAGATAGCGCTTCGCCGATTCTTAAGAATCGCCCCGGCATTCCTCGGCATGCTCATGATGGTTGCAGTGGCCCTCTATCTCGTCCCAGACCACGTGCTGGTGCAGGTGCTGGCTCGCGAGAACAAATGGATAGCCGTGGGAAGCGCGCTTGGGTTCGGCTCCGCGTCTATCATGCCGGGATTCATAGCCTTCCCTCTGTGCGGCATCTTGCTCGATCGGGGGGCACTGTACATGGTTCTCTCTGCCTTCTCTACAACGCTGATGATGGTTGGAGTGGCGACTTTTCCCATGGAGAGGACGTATCTTGGCACCCGGTTGGCTCTCTGTCGAAACGCAGTCAGTTTCATAATAGCAACCTTAGTGGCAATAGCCACTGGTCTCTTTTTTGGAGAGTTGCCGTGAAGGTCGTAAAGATATTAAAGCAGCATCCATGGACTGTGGGAGTCGGCGCGCTATTCAGTATCTTCATGCTCGGCTCCCTGCACACAGGATTCGCGCCAGGAGAGGCGATCGGACGGAACTTCCTGTCATTTCTTGGGCAGATGCTCAGAGTTCTGCCCTGCGTTTTCATACTGATCGGACTATTCGATGTATGGGTCAAGACAGAGACCGTTGAAAAGCACCTTGGCCACGGCTCAGGTCTCCTATCCTATGTATGGGCAGTCCTGCTGGCAGGAACAACGGTCGGTGGTCTCCATGTCGTGCTCCCGGTCGCCCATGCCCTATATGTGAAACGAGCAAAGCTGAGCGTTGTTCTCGCTTTCCTGTCCGCGGCCGGAATCTGCCGAGTGCCCATGACGCTCTTCGAGGCCTCATTTCTTGGGTGGCGCTTCACCTGCATTCGCTTTGCCGTTTCATTGCCGCTTGTCGTGCTCTTCTCTGCTGTGATCGGTTGGTGGTTTGATCGACGGCGATACCGGTTGCCTGATGTCGATGAAATAACGACGGACAAAACAGAAGCCGAATCGGGTAAGGGGGTTGACCTTTCTATGACAGGCGTTTCTTGAAAAACATCTATCCATAGCCGAATGCATAGAGCCGGCTGTGATCGGATGGCGCATTCCCTGTGTACACAGGATGTGGTGACTCATACCCCTACGGTGTTTCTCTTCAAGACGACAAATATTTTCTTTAACGTTGCCAATTAAGATCATACGCTCAAAATATCTATTGACAAGATTTTCTTCCATACCTAAGTTAAAAAACATTATAGAGAATGCTTTGCAATTGGTATTATAATGTTGTTTGATTAAAAAAAGGAAATTTGGATGAAACTAGCGATCAGTGCAACAGGGAAAGACCTGGATTCAACGATAGATCCCGGATTCGGGAGGACCACCTATTTTCTGATAGTGGACGCAAAGTCAGGAGATATCGTCAAAGTAATAGACAACTCGGCTGCCCAAAATGCTGGAGGGGGAGCCGGCATAAATGCTGCCACCATTGTGTCCGGATCAGGTGCTCAGGTGGTCCTGACGGGCCAGGTAGGACCAAAGGCCTCTGAAATTCTCCATGCAGGTGGAATAAAGGTGATATCGAACGTGAGAGGAACGGTCGGGGAAGCAGCAGAACTGTATAAGAAAGGGGCAATTTCGTCATCGGACTGAGGCCACAGTGCTGTAGTACATTCAGTCTAAAACTCTGGTCCGTCCGGTGGAGGTTGCAGCATGGGTGGCGTTACAATGGAAAAATATCCGGATTCAGAAGCAACCAAAGCCTATAACCTGGTTGTCGCGAAAATTATAGAGGGGAAATAAAATGGATTTTGCAGAAATCATCAAGGCAGGCAAAGATGAAGGAAGCGAGAAACATGTACCTTGCATTGAGATCGATAAGGGACATAAATCAGGAAGAAATATCATTCGTGTGGTTGTGGGTCATGATACGCCTCACCCTAACACGCTTGAACATCACATTGAATGGATCGAGCTTTATGGACTGAAAAAGGACAACGATCAGGTGATTAGTCTGGGCCGTGCCACTTGGGCTCCTGTCTATAGCAATCCTAATGTCAGGTTTCAGATTAACCAGATCGTGGATTTTAAGTCTTTCCACGCTCTAGCCTACTGCAATATCCATGGTTTGTGGAGAAATTCCCTCGAGGTCGGGAAACAGCCCTAAGGGCCTGTTTCCCGATCATTAAATAGGATTTATCCATTATCAAATAATCAGTAAGGAGGAAAGTAAAATGCCACGAGGAGACAGAACAGGCCCTAGAGGTCAAGGCCCCGGAACCGGCAGAGGCATGGGACAAGGTGGCGGTGGACGCGGCAGATCCGGCGGCTTTGCCGCAGGCCCCGGAGGAAACTGCATTTGCCCTAACTGTGGTGAACGACTCGCACATCAAATTGCAACCCCTTGCTTTGAGCGAAAATGCCCCAAGTGCGGGGCCGCCATGACGCGGGAGTAACCGTTACCTAAATTGAGCGGTTAGCCTTTAGCGGTTAGCTATTAGTTTAATGATTACAGGATGTTCTGCTATTACAAACTTTCACCCGTTGGGCGTTATTTCTAATTAACGTAATACCTTGATTTTTCAAAGCTAAACGCTAATGGCTAATAGCTAATCGCTCAATTCAGGCGTTATTGTCAGTTGCGTTGCCGGCGAAAAGGAAGGCAGGGGGTTTTCAGACCACATAAGACAGATTCACATTTTTTGCAAAATGAGTAAATGATATGGATTCGATGTATTTGTTACGGGAGTTGCCTCTTGATCTGGCAGAGTTAAACGAGCTGGCCCTCGACCTGCGGTGGACCTGGAGTCATGCCGGTGATGCCCTGTGGCAGAGGTTGGATCCACGGATATGGGAGCAAACCGAAAACCCATGGTTGATCCTCCAGGATGTCTCCCAGGAAAGTCTTGAACAATTGGCCGTGGATCCGGATTTCATGGAAGAATTGCGGCGTCTGGCCGAAACCCGCAAGAACTATCTAAATGATCCCGGCTGGTATGGGAAGACGCATCAAGACGCGGGCTTGAAACAAACTGCTTACTTCAGCATGGAATTTGGCCTGGGTGAGGCACTTCCTTTATATGCGGGAGGATTGGGCATTCTGGCCGGAGATTACCTGAAGACTGCCAGCGACCTCGGAATACCGCTGGTGGGTATTGGGCTGCTCTACCAGGAAGGTTACTTTCGGCAAATAGTGGATGCCCAAGGGAGGCAGCAGGAGGCGTATCCCTATAATGACCCTGCCAGTCTACCTATCAGGCCCGTGCGGGCAGCCTCAGGCGAGTGGCTCCATATTTCTCTGAAACTGCCGGGAAGGATCCTACTGCTCAGGGTGTGGCGAGCGAGCGTAGGACGGGTGTGCCTCTATCTTCTGGACAGTAACGATTCGCTGAACAGCCCCACCGATCGTGGCGTCACCAGCAAGTTGTATGGTGGCGGACAGGAGATGCGTCTATTGCAGGAGATTGTACTGGGCATAGGGGGATGGCGGGCACTGAAGGCGCTAGGGCTCCAGGTCGAAGTGTGCCATATCAATGAGGGTCATGGCGCACTGGCTGTTCTGGAGCGGACACGCACTTTTATGAAACAGAGTGGACTGTCCTTCTGGGAGGCCTTGTGGGCCACCAGGGCTGGAAACGTGTTTACCACCCACACACCGGTTACCAGCGGCTTTGATACCTATAGCCCGCTACTGATCGAAAAGTATTTTCCATATTTCCGGGACTATCTGGCAGAGCTTGGCATTTCATCAAACGAACTGCTGGCCCTGGGCCGCAAAGACCCGCATAACTCGAGTGAGCCCTTCAATATGGCTTATTTAGCCATGCGCGGCTGTTCTACTGTTAATGCAGTAAGCCGACTGCATGGAACAGTAAGCCGGCGAATATTTCAGGACCTTTATCCCGGCTGGCCTGAACGGGAGGTGCCGATCGTCCACATCACCAACGGCGTACACGTCCCATCCTGGGATTCCCCATGGTCAGATGACCTCTGGACGCGGGCGTGCGGCAAGGGGCGCTGGCTGGACGAGGTGGATGCTCTGGCAGATTCGATCCATCGCATTTCCGATGAACAGCTATGGGGATTTTGTGCCGAGGAGCGCCGAGACCTGGTAAACTATGCGCGAGAACGGCTGGCCAGGCAGTTGGGACAACGAGGTGCAGAATCCGGAGTTGTCGCGCAGGCATATACGATCCTTGATCCGAATGTCCTTACACTGGGTTTTGCGCGCCGCTTTGCCGAGTACAAGCGTCCAAATCTGTTGCTGGAAGATCCTGAACGGCTGGCCCGAATCCTCACGAATCCGGAGCGGCCTGTTCAGCTCATAGTGGCAGGTAAAGCCCATCCAGAAGATGAGATAGGCAAACGCCTGGTGCAGGCCTGGGTGGAATTTGAGCAGCAGCCGAAAGTGCGCAACCATGTGGTCTTTCTGGAAGACTATGACATCGCACTTGCCCAGGAGCTGGTACAGGGCGTGGATGTATGGATCAACACACCGCGCTGGCCGTGGGAGGCCTGCGGCACCAGCGGCATGAAAGTACTGGTCAATGGGGGCTTGAACCTGTCGGAGTTGGACGGCTGGTGGGCGGAGGCTTACAGCCCGGAAATAGGCTGGGCACTCGGTGATGGTAAAGAACATCCCGAATCTGGCTGGGATAGCGCGGAGGCCGAACAACTCTACTATCTGTTAGAAAACGAGATCGTCCCCGAGTTCTATGCGCGCGATTCGGAAGGAATCCCGCGATCCTGGGTGGCACGCATGCGGGCCAGCATGGCCCAACTTGCGCCGGAGTTCAGCAGCAACCGCATGGTGTGTGAGTATGTTGAGAAAATTTACCTGCCGGCCGCCTACACATTTCAGCACCGAAGTGCGCAGAACGGTAAGCTTGCAAAGGAACTCCATTCCTGGGCGACAGAACTGAAAAAATACTGGCATGAGGTCCATTTTGCAAATATCGAGGTACTCCAGAAGGAGGATAACTGGTCTTTTTCGGTTCAAGTGTGTCTTGGAGAATTGAAGCCGGATATGGTTCAAATTGAACTCTATGCGGAGCCTCAAGATGGGGAGGAACCTGTCTGTCAACCGATGAAACGAGGAGACGCGATCCCCGGCGCCGTCAATGGCTATTTCTACCACGCACAAATCGCGGCAACGCGTCCTGNCGAAGATTTTACGCCTCGCATCATGCCTTATCATCAGGATGTGCATGTCCCCATAGAAGTGCAGNTAATATTGTGGCAGCGATAATGGTCTCAAAATAAGTCTTAACCTAAGTTAAGCGATNAGCTGTTAGCCATTAGCGTTTAGCTTTGACAAATCAAGGCATTACGTTAATTAGAAATAACACCCAACGGGTGAAAGTTTGTAATAGTAAAACATCC
>JGI24025J20009_10003211_pt1 | contig 11252 bp, 11 predicted proteins | sample Cruoilmetagenom3_FD_20009 | JGI IMG/M metagenome (IMG submission 20009) | reverse complement strand
GGGGGTTTGCCTGAGGGCCCCTCTAATCAAGTCTAAATGGTCAAAGAGATAGGGCACAGACTAAATTTAGCAGGCTATGTGTCCTGCCGTCAACTCCTGTCCCTTTCCTTGACATGGTAGGGGGCAGATTGTTAAACTGTTAACACTCCTGCCCCGGTCTCCAGCTATCTGGTAAATCGGTCTTCTAAATAGGGGTTTTGTTGGTAGAAGAAGGATTAGAGCATAGTCTTCCGGCACCGGAACCTTTATCCCACGGTCTGGTGCAAATTTTTACCGGTGATGGCAAGGGCAAGACCTCAGCGGCCATGGGGGTAGTGCTCCGGGCCCTGGGCCACGGGTTAAAGGTGTGTGTTATTTTCTTTATGAAGGGCGATTACCCCTATGGTGAGCGCCGCATCCTGTCGGAACTGCCCAATGTTACTGTGGTCAGCTTTGGCAGCAAGGGGTTTGTCAACCCGGAGGATATCAAGCCCGAGCAGAGGGAAGCGGCGGGGCAAGCGCTGGCGGCGGCCCGGGAGGCTGTCCTCGGCGGCAACTATGACCTGGTGGTACTGGACGAGGTGAATGTAGCCGTTGCCTGGAGGCTGGTTGAACTGGATGAGGTGATGAGGCTTCTTGAGGATAAGCCGCCGCAGGTGGAGCTTATCCTTACCGGCCGCAGGGCTGATAGGAAGCTGGTCGAAATGGCTGACCTTGTTACCGAGATGTTGAAGATTAAGCATCCCTATGATGAAGGAGTAAAGGCGCGCCGGGGGATTGATTACTGACCCGAACATTTTTAAGGAGGTGACCTGGTGAGAATCACACTGAGCGTAATTAAGGCCGATGTTGGTGGTTATGTGGGGCATTCCGAGTCTCATCCTGATGTGCTGGCTAATGCTGAAGAATGGATGGCCAGGGCGAAAAAGGGAAGGACGCTGGTTGACTATCACGTAACCAAATGCGGTGATGACCTGCAGTTGATTATGACCCATCAGCACGGGGAGAACAATGAGTTGATTCATAAACTGGCCTGGGATACCTTCGTCAGTTGCACTGAAGTAGCTAAAAAGTTAAAGCTTCATGGTGCCGGGCAGGACCTGCTGGCTGATGCCTTCTCGGGTAATGTCAGGGGGATGGGACCCGGCGTAGCTGAGATGGAGTTTGAGGAGCGGCCGGCGGAGACCGTGATTGTTTTTATGGCGGACAAGACATCGGCCGGTGCGTGGAATATGCCGTTGTACAAGATGTTTGCCGACCCGTTTAATACCATAGGGCTGGTTATTGCGAGCAATATGCACGGCGGCTTTGCTTTCGAGGTGCAGGCTATAAAGGAAGGTAAAAAGGTAACCTTCAACGCGCCTGAGGAGATTTACGATTTGCTGGTCTTCATCGGTGCCCCTTCGCACTATATGGTGAAGGCAGTTTATCACCGGGGGAGCAATGAAATAGCGGCTGCTTCTTCTACCCAGCGCCTGGCATTGATTGCCGGCCGCTATGTGGGTAAGGATGACCCGGTGTGTATCGTCCGCTCCCAGGGGGAATTTCCTGCCGTAGGGGAGGTGCTGGAGCCGTTTAGTCTGCCGTTCCTGGTGGAGGGCTGGATGCGGGGCTCGCACCACGGTCCCCTGATGCCGGTGTCTATCCCGGACAGCATCCCGAGCCGTTTCGATGGTCCGCCCCGGGTGACCGCGGCGGGTTTCCAGCTTTCCGGAGGCAAACTTGTCGGCCCGCGGGATATGTTTGCGGATAAGTCGTTTGATAATGCTCGCCAGCAGGCACTTGACGCCGCTGATTTTATGCGTTGCCACGGTCCCTTTGAACCGCACCGCTTGCCCCTGGACGAGATGGAATATACGACAATGCCCGAGGTAATGAAAAAGCTGGAAGGAAGGTTTGTCGATATTTAACCGGCCTGTGGCCAGGCTTCTTCTGGCGACGAATAACCAGGGCAAGATTAAGGAGTACCGCCGCCTTCTCCGCGATGTTCCGGTAGAGCTGGTTATGCTGGCTGACCTTGGTATTACCACTGAGGTTAGTGAAGAAGGGGAGAGTCTCGAGGAAAACGCCAGGTTAAAGGCGATGGCTTACGCTGTTGAGGGCAGGATGATGGCCCTGGCTGATGACTCCGGGCTGGAGGTTGATGCCCTGGGTGGTGAGCCCGGTTCAATGTCGGCTCGCTATGCCGGCGAGAGTGCTTCAGATAGCGACCGGGTTAACTACCTGTTAACCCGCCTTGAGGGGGTACCGTGGGAGAAAAGGTCAGCCCGTTTTCGGTGCGTTATTGCCATCGCTATGCCTGAGGGGAGGATTGAGCTTTGCTCTGGCGAGTGCCGGGGCTTTATTATTTTTGAGCCGAGGGGGGGGAGCGGCTTTGGCTATGACCCGGTCTTCTACCTTCCTGAGCTGGGCAAGACGATGGCAGAGCTGTCGATGGAAGCTAAGAACAGGGTAAGTCACCGCTCGCGGGCGGTAAGTCAGGTACCCCGGCTGCTGGAGAGGCTGGGGTGGTGAGCCGGTGGGCTTGTAAATTACCGGTGATGGCGAGTAAAATACGGGGAAATAAACAGGAGATATAATCTGTGACCGGACTTTCTGATTCCTTCCAGCGCCCGATAAACTACCTGCGTATCTCGGTAACCGACCGCTGTAACCTGCGCTGTATCTACTGTATGCCGGAGGGGGAAATTAGCACGCTCTCTCACCGGGATATTCTTACCTATGAAGAGATTTGCACCGTCGTCAAGGCAGCGGCTGAACTGGGCATAAAAAAGGTAAGACTTACCGGCGGGGAACCCCTCGTCAGGTTGGGGCTGACTGACTTAATCCGGATGCTGGCGGAGATAGACGCCATAGATGATATTTCGCTGACGACAAACGGGACTCTGCTTGGCCACTATGCGGCTGAGCTAAAGTCGGCCGGCCTGCACCGGGTCAATATCAGCCTGGATACGCTCAAACCCGATAGGTTTGAATCTATTACCCGTACCCGGGGCAGAAGTTTGAGCGATGTGCTGCGGGGTATTGATACCGCCAGGTCGGTGGGGCTTAATCCGGTCAAGCTTAATATGGTGGTTATGGCGGGGATTAATGCTGATGAAGTCCTTGATTTTGCCATGCGGACCATTAATGACGGGTGGCATGTGCGTTTCATAGAACTAATGCCTGTGACTGATGGGGAGACTGCCGCTTCACTATTTGTCTCCGCCGGTGATATAAGGAAGCGCCTTGAGGTAGTAGGGGAGCTTGAGCCATGCCTGCCCGGTGTGGGCAATGGACCGGCCAAGTACTTTCGTTTCCCCGGTGCTCCGGGTACCATCGGTTTTATCACCCCGATTAGCGAGCACTTTTGCTTTAATTGCAACCGGCTGCGGCTTACCGCCGATGGCAGACTCCGCCCCTGTCTTTTGAGTGAGTACGAAGTGGACTTAAAACAGCCTCTGCGCGGTGGAGTTTCTCTAGCCGGCTTGAAGCAGTTGATTGAGGAGGCGGTGGCCAATAAACCGCGGCGTCATCATCTGGAAGAGGGCTATGTGCTTCGAGACCGGCCGTTTACCCAGGTAGGAGGTTAGTCGTGGATGAGCTGACTCATATTGATGCCTCGGGTCGTCCCCGGATGGTGGATGTTTCTCGCAAGCCTGATACCCCGCGTGAGGCAGTAGCCAGGGGGATGGTGAGAATGAAGGCTTCTACCCTGGCGCTGATTAAAGGTGGTGCCACTGCCAAGGGCGAGGTACTGGCGGTCGCTCAGCTTGCGGGTATTATGGCTGCCAAGGAGACACCTCATTTGATTCCCCTGTGCCACCCGGTCCTCATTGGTGATGTCAAGATTGAGTTCGAGCTGGATGAGGAGGGTAGCGCTGTTGAGATTACCACCACTGTCAGGAGCACCGGTAAGACGGGGGTGGAGATGGAGGCGTTCACTGCCACGGCGGTTGCTGCCCTGACCATTTATGACATGTGTAAGGCGGTGGACCGGGGCATGAGGATTGAGAATATCCGGCTGGTCAGGAAAACCGGTGGCAAAAGCGGGACGATTGACCTTGAGTAGAATNAGTAGTTTGGTATATACTACACCATTACCAGGACTATAAATTGGGGGGTGTGCCGTGAAGATGTCTTGTCTTCAGGAAAATTTGAGTAGAGGGCTTGGTGTGGTGGGGAGGGCGGTGGCGACCAGAACGACTCTGCCGATAACCAGTAATGTCCTTTTAGCTACCGACCAATCGCGGCTGAAGCTGGTTGCCACCAATCTGGAGATGGCTATTAGCTGCTGGATTGGCGCCAAGGTGGAGGAAGAGGGGGCGATTACGGTTCCCGCCCGCCTTCTTACCGAGTTTATCAGCTCGTTACCTGCGGAGAGGGTTGATATTAGTCTTTCACCCCGGACCAAGACTCTGGAGCTAAAATGTGCCCGCTTTGAGGCGAGAATCAGCGGGGTTGATGCTGCTGACTTTCCTCCTATCCCCGGGGTTGAAGACGGTGTTACTACCAGGGTAGAGGTGGAAGACCTGCGGCAGGGAATTGCCCGGGTGGCATTTGCGGCTGCCACTGAGGAGTCCCGTCCGGTGCTTACCGGTGTTGACGCCCAGTTTGACGGCAATTTGCTGACGCTGGCAGCGGCTGATGGTTTCCGGCTGGCGGTTCACAAGCTGCCTTTAGGTGCCCCGGTCAGTCAGAAGACCGAGGTCATTGTTCCTGCCCGGACTTTAAATGAACTGAATCGGCTCATTGCTGACCAGGAAGAGGCAGTTGAGCTAACGGTGAACTCCAGTAAAGGTCAGGCTCTATTTCGGTTGAAGGATATTGAGCTTGTATCCCAGCTGGTTCAGGGCACCTTTCCCAATTATACCCAGCTTATCCCCCAGAGCTATAATACCCGGGCGGTAGTTGGTGTGGTCGACTTTTTGCGAGCGACCAGGACGGCGTCTATCTTCGCCCGAGACGGTAGTGGCATTGTTCGTCTGATAATAACGCCAGGTGGTGAATTGGCCCCGGGCAAGATGGTGGTTTCTGCCCGCTCCGAGGAGCTGGGTGACGATGTCGGTGAGATTGATGTTGCCGTTGATGGCGAGGAGGCGAAGATTGCCTTCAATGGCAAGTATTTAGCCGATGTCCTCGGTGTGCTTCGTGAGGCGCAGGTAGCCCTGGAGACGACCAATCCCTCAAGCCCCGGTGTCATCCGGCCGGTAGGAACGGACAACTATATCCATGTTGTCATGCCCATGTTTGTGCAGTGGTGAGTTGGCCCTCTTCTTTAGCTTGTTCTCAGTCCTAGAGTTCCTTCCACCTTATCATTTTCCGCACAAGCTGTTATATGGCTCGTTCTGGAGTTGACTTTCAGGTTGGGAGTGATATAATTTGCCTCAAGGCTCTCAGCATATAATCAACCTGAAAAGGAGGCCAAGATGTATATCCGTGATATCATGGCGACCAACGTGGTTACTATCCCCAGCAGTACCGGCCTTGCTGATGCCAGGCGGATAATGGAGGCGCACCACATCCGCCGCCTGCCGGTAGTGGATAAGGGGAAGCTTGTCGGCATAGTAACCGGGAGCAAGTTGGAGAAGGCGTCTCCATCCAAGGCTACTTCCCTTTCCGTCTGGGAACTGAGCTATCTTCTGGAAAAGACCACGGTGAAGGAGATTATGGATAGGGATGTAATCACCACATCACCGGATGCGACTGTTGAGGAGTCAGTGGTACTTGCTCAATCCAATAAGGTGGGGTGCGTGGTGGTGGTGGAAGAGGGCAGGGTAGTAGGTATGACTACCACCAATGACCTCTTTTACAAGATTGTCAATCCTATCCTTGGTCTGGGCGAGCCCGGCACCCGTGTTGAGATTAAAGGGGGTGGTAACGCCAAATCAATGGAAGAAATAATCTCAACCATAAATAAGCTTGGCCTGAATATCATTACCTGCCATATTATAGCGTTACCGGGAGCACCCCAGAAGGATATTGTGGTTCACCTGGATACTGAAGATGCCAGCCAGTTTGTTGCCGCGCTGGAGGGTAAGGGGTATAAGCTGAGCGTGAGGCGGCGCTAATCCCAACCAGGGTAGAGAGTGTCTGGCTGGTGTCGAAGCGGAGAATTGATAGCCTGCTCGTAGATAGAGGGCTGGCAGAGAGCCGGGCTAAGGCTCAGGCGCTGGTTATGGCTGGGGAGGTGGTGGTGGAGGGGAAAGTGGTTATTAAGGCAGGAACCCTCGTGCCTGAGGCAGCGGTGATTACAGTTACAGAGCCGCTGCCTTTTGTTAGCCGCGGTGGTATCAAGCTTGATTACGCCTTGAGCTACTTTAAGCTTGATGTTACCTCCAGGGTGGCAGCTGATATCGGGGCGTCAACCGGCGGCTTTACCGATTGTCTGCTTCAACGTGGAGCCAGCCGGGTCTATGCGATAGATGTCGGCTATGGCCAGCTTGACTATCGCTTGCGGCGGGACAAACGGGTGCTGGTGATGGAGAGGGTAAATGCCCGCTATCCCCTGTCTCTCCCGGAGAAGGTAGATTTAGCTACTATAGACGTGTCCTTTATCTCGCTGGAGAAGATAATCCCATCGGTAGCTAAAGTGGTTAAGGATGGTGGTTATCTGGTGGTTCTGCTAAAGCCCCAGTTTGAAGCCAGGCGGAGGGAAGTGGGTAAGGGGGGAGTGGTCAGGGAGCCGGTAGTGCATGCCAGGGTGCTGGGGAGATTTATCGGCTGGTTGGGTGACCATAACTTCAGGCTTGAAGGGCTGGCGGCATCACCAATACTGGGTGCGGCGGGGAACAGGGAGTTCTTTTTGCTGTTGAGTTGACATAATGCTCAATAAAGCGGTCACTCTAGAGGTGGATGGCTTGCGGATTGTGGGGCAGCTTTTTCTACCCGGTGGGGGTGGGGGGCTACTCCCCAGTGTTTGCGTTTGTCATGGTATCCCCTCCGGTAATCCCCCTGACCCCGATGATGGGGGCTATCCGTCGCTGGCAGAGAAACTCTGCGGTGAGGGATTTGCCGTGTTCATTTTTAACTTCAGGGGGACCGGGGCGAGTGGGGGTAACCTTGATATGCCGGGGTGGACCAGAGACCTCGAGGCGGCTATTGATTATTTGTACGCCCTGCCTGAAGTAGACAGGTCTCACCTGATGCTGCTTGGCTTCAGTGGTGGAGCGGCGGTGTCGGTATATGTGGCGGCGCGGGATAGAAGGGTATCGTCTGTTGTTGCCTGCGCCTGCCCGGCGGAGTTTACCTTCTCCAGTATAGCTGAAGGGCCACGAGCTGTGGTTGAGCACTTTCGCAGTATCGGTGCTATCCGGGAGAAGGGCTTTCCCCGTTCTGCCGGGGAGTGGCTTAAGGGCTTTAAACTGGTCAGCCCGGTTGGGTATGTAGCCGGGATTGCCCCCAGGCCGTTGTTGGTGGTGCATGGCAGTAATGATGAGACAGTGGAATTAAGTCATGCCTACAGGCTGTATGAGAGAGCCGGGGAGCCCAAACAAATAATCGTAATCGAGGGTGCCACCCACCGGCTGCGGCAGAATGATGAGGCGATGACCCGGGTTTTAGGCTGGCTGAAATCCCGGTGCCGGTAAATTGACCCGGGGTGGGAAACTGGTCTATAATATAATCTGGTAAGGCTAGTTAAGGTGAACTCCAACCAGAAAGAGCGTTGATTTTTCTGGGTGCCCGTGAGAGGCAGGCGAAGTTGCACGAGAGCTGCGGCGTTTTTGGTGTTTATGCCCCTGGCGAGGATGTAGCGAGACTTACCTTTTTTGCTTTATTTGCCCTCCAGCACCGCGGTCAGGAGAGTGCTGGCATTGCCACCACCGATGGGAAGAGACTCCAGGTTTTTGCCGATATGGGACTGGTGTCCCAGGTATTCAGCGAAGATTCCTTAAGTCAACTCATCGGAGATGTTGCCATCGGGCATAATCGCTATTCCACCAGGGGTTCCAGCCGGATGGCTAATACCCAGCCCATTGTTGTCGGCGAGGGGACAGATTCTATCGCGATAGCTCACAACGGGAGTATCATTAATGCTGAGCATCTGCACGAGGAACTCTCCGCGCTGGGCTATACTTTCCACACCGGTACCGATACCGAGGTTATTGCCAATCTTATTCTCTCCTCCCGGGAGAAAAGCTGGGTGGACAGGATAAGGTATGCGATGCGCCGGCTTCAGGGGGCGTATTCACTGACACTGCTGACCGACCACGCTTTATTTGGGGTTCGCGACCCCCTTGGGGTGCGCCCTCTATGTCTGGGGACCGTTAATGGCGGCTGGGTTATCGCCTCGGAGAGCTGTGCTCTCGACCACATTGGCGCCAGTTTCGCCAGAGAGATTGAACCCGGCGAGATAGTCGCTGTCACTGGCAACGGGGTTGATAGCTATCAGGAAGAGGTGAGGCGAAAAGCGCTGTGCATCTTTGAATATATCTACTTTGCCCGTCCCGACAGCGTGATTAACGGTCGGCTCCTTTATTCTGCCCGTCTGGCAATGGGAGAGCAGCTGGCTGAGGAATACCCGGTGGACGCTGACCTGGTTATGGGGGTGCCGGACTCGGCTACTGCTGCCGGTATTGGTTGTTCCCACCGGTCAGATATACCCCAGACTGAGGGTCTACTCAAAAACCGCTATGTCGGCCGCACCTTTATCGAGCCTGACCAGCGCATCAGGGACCTCGGGGTAAAACTGAAATTTAATCCCCTGCCCCGGATGCTTGATGGTAAGCGGCTGGTGGTGGTCGATGACAGCATTGTGCGGGGCACTACTACCCCGCAGGTAATAAAGCTATTGAGGCGGGCGGGGGCTAAAGAGGTACATGTGCGCATCTGTGCCCCTCCTATCCGCTACCCCTGTTTTTTTGGGGTTGACATGGCTACTCGCTGGGAACTGATCGCCGCCCGTAAAACCGTAGACGAAGTCAGGGACTTTATTGGCGCTGACTCGCTGGGTTATCTGAGCATTGATGGGCTTATTAAAGCGGTGGGTTTGCCTAAAGAGACTTTCTGTCTGGCCTGTTTCACCGGTGACTACCCGATACCGGTACAGCTTGAAATGGATAAACTGGCACTGGAGACGGAGTCGCCTGAGGAATATAGCCCCTTTGGTTTAAAACAGCGGTGAACTGGAGACCCGGACATTTATAATCTTTGCCTTTTGCCAGTCCCCCTGGCGGTTGTGTTTCTGGTGGTTATTTACCGTTTTATGGTTTGAAGTTGAAACTATTTTTTGGTAATCTAGAGGAAAGGCAGGTTCCTTTCCACGGGAGGCAGGGGCGATTAAAGAGACCTATGCTAATGCCGGTGTCAGTATCAGTCTCGCGGCTAAGGCTAAGAAGCTGATTGAAGGCTATGCCCGCTCAACCTTCCGCCCCGAGGTCTTAAGTGGCCCCGGTTTTTTTAGCGGGCTTTTTGAATTTAAGGGGTATTATGAGCCGGTGCTGGTGTCCAGCGTTGACGGGGTGGGCACCAAGCTGAAGATTGCCTCTGCGCTGGATAAGCACGATACCGTTGGCATCGATATCGTTAATCACTGCGTTAATGATATATTTACCTGTGGCGCGGAGCCCCTTTTCTTCCTGGACTACATTGCGGTGGGTAAGCTGGCGGCGGAGCGGGTGGCGGCTGTTGTCCAGGGGCTGGCTCAGGCTTGCCGTGAGGTCGGCTGTGCGCTTATTGGAGGTGAGACTGCCGAGATGCCCGGGCTGTACGCGGGAGAGGATTACGACCTGGCGGGTTTTATTGTTGGGGTGGTGGAGAAGGGTAAGATTATTACGGGTAGGGACATTTCTGCGGGCGATACCATTATCGGCTTACCTTCCAGTGGACTTCATACCAATGGCTACTCCCTGGTGCGCAAGATTTTCGGTGAGACCAGGACGGTATTGGATACCTATTCCCCGGAGCTGGGCCGAACGCTGGGTGAGGAGCTTCTGGAACCTCACCGCTGCTATTACCATGAGCTTAAGCCGCTATTGCCGCTCATCAAGGGTATAGCGCATATTACCGGTGGAGGCTTGATTGGTAATGTGCCTAGAATACTGCCTCGAGGTTTGACAGCAAAATTTGATGGTGGGGCGTGGAGCGTCCCTCCTATCTTCCGGCTTATTGAAAAGGGGGGCAATGTTGACCGGGACGAGATGTACCGTGTCTTCAACATGGGTATTGGGATGGTGGTTATTTGCCTGCCTGACAGTGTTGGTCAGTTGACTGAAGCCTTGCCCGGGGCTAAGGTTATTGGCAAAATAATCGGGGCTGAGGGAAAAGAGAAGGTGATTATCAGCTAGCCGGGCGGCATTATTGATGATGGTTGTCATTTGTAAACGGAGGATAGCTTATGCGAGCGATTATCAGTGTTTCTGACAAGAGTGGCGTGGCTGATTTTGCCCTGAGCCTGGGCCGGCTCGGTTTTGAGGCGTTTTCTACCGGCGGCACCAGGAAGGCGCTGGCAGAGGCTAAAGTGCCGGTAAGAAGTGTCTCTGAGATGACCGGGTTTCCCGAGATTCTTGATGGCAGGGTAAAGACCCTCCACCCGGCGGTGCATGGCGGCATTCTGGCAAGGCGTGACCTGCCTGGCCATATGAAAGAGCTTGCCCAGAATAATATTGAGGCTATTGACCTGGTGGCGGTTAATCTCTACCCCTTTGTCCGGACAGTTTCTAAGGAAGGTGTCACCCTTGACGAGGCGCTGGAGAATATTGACATCGGGGGTCCGACCCTGATTCGGGCGGCGGCCAAGAATTACCCCAGCGTCATCGTGCTGGTTGACCCTGCCGATTACCAGCCGGTACTGGAGAAGCTGGGGCGGGGGGTGGTGGACCTGGCGGAGCGTAAACGGTTGGCGCAGAAGGCTTTTCAGCACGTGGCTGTCTATGATACTGCCATTGCCCAGTACCTGCGGCAGGATATGGAGGCTCTCCCCGACGAGATGACCATCGCCATGAAAAAGCGCTATGGACTCCGCTATGGTGAGAACCCCCACCAGCCGGCTGCTTTCTATGCGGAGTTGTCACTTGGGGGAACAGAGGTGAGCGGTATCACCTGGGCCAGGCAACTGGGAGGTAAGGAGCTTTCGTTTAATAATATCCTGGATGCTGATGCCGCCTGGAGCGTGGTTACTGATTTTGCCGCCCCGACGGTGGCCGTTATCAAGCACACCAACCCCTGCGGCCTGGCAAGCTTTGATGATATCGCTGAGGCCTACCGCCGGGCTTTCAGCGGTGACTCGATGGCAGCCTATGGCGGTATTGTGGCTTCCAACCGGACGCTTACCCTGGCGATGGCTGAGGAAGTGA
>JGI24025J20009_10003209_pt1 | contig 11258 bp, 15 predicted proteins | sample Cruoilmetagenom3_FD_20009 | JGI IMG/M metagenome (IMG submission 20009) | reverse complement strand
TGGCACCTGGCGCAATTGAAAAGCCGGTAGCTTGCTTGAATCACCATTCCCCTCTGAGCTGAGGGGACTGGACAAACAGAGCTTTTGGAGCAATAGTAGATATCGGGACGATGGCAATGAATCACCGCCATGACCCAGGAGGCCCGGGTAGTAGTATGGTGCCGGGCCTCCACCCTCAGCAAAAAGCTTCACCCTCTTAGAAAACCATAGACGGGTTAAGTAAAGGAATAATAGCTGGTTGGAAGAATTGTTTGGTCTTTGGGGAAAGGAAAAAGACGCCCTGGAGTGAACCCGGCAAACCTTATGCCACAAGCTCAACGACTGCTTACCAGCTTGGGGCTAAGATACGCTTTTCACCAAATAAGTGCGGCTCTCAGGCAACGTTGACAGATAAGGAAAGAAAAAGAACTAAAAGTATAAAGAAAAAAGAAGTCTTTAATCTTTTTAATAGTAATTTATTAACTCATCAAAAACACGTTACATAACTTAACTCAGGACATAACGACCGCTAACCGCGCCCGTTAATTTTGAAAGTCTCTGCCCCGCATATCGCTATGTGCTGTTCTGTAGTTCAGTACCCCGCTTGGTTAGCGGCGGCTGACCTTGTCGTTATACGGGTGAAATAAGGTATATTGAAATGAGAAAAGATATATTCATCTATCTATTGAGTTTGTGTGAACCCTTCACTGAGGTAATAAGGTGATGAAAAAGAAGAAACAAGAGACTTCCTCTCATGAAAACTTACTTAAAGCCTTTTGTAATTTCTGTGGCTCAACGGTTGGTCAGATTAGTGAACGTACAGAGAATCGTGTAAATGCAGTATATGATTGTCCCAAATGCAACGTAAATTATTGTGACCAATGCAGTTATGAAAAGGAAATTGATGGGAAGTCAGTGCAGTTGTGTTTACGTTGCGATAGTCAAATAGAAAAAGTAATGTAAAAAAGTAAGTTGTTCGACAAAAGTTGTACCTAACGGATACCATTCGTAGCCCGTTATACTCGAATTGAAAATTAATGGCGAAGAAAAAGAAAATACCTATAAAGGATCAAATATGGATAGATGCAAGGAAGCGGTTTCGGCTTTCTGATGCCCATATTCAAATGGCTCGTGAACTTGGTATGAATCCAAAGAAATTTGGGAAATTAGCGAACCATAAACAAGAGCCATGGAAATTGCCATTGCCAGTATTTATAGAGAAAATCTACTTCAAACGTTTCAAAAAGTCTAAACCTGATATCGTCAAATCAGTTGAACGGATTGTGAATGATCGCAACAAGAAACGCCAAGAACGAAAAACACATAAAATTCAATTGCAAAGAGTTGAAAAGCCTGAGTACGAACTGGGTGAAATTCCATTTTAGCTTTGCCTCGTGGGAGATCATTTGAATAATGCCAAAATACAAGGTGATTTATGAATCAACAGAGGAAATTTATGGTATTGTTCCAAAGGCTTATGATTGGGTCCACTATTCAAGCATCTTGAGTATAAAGGACGGAGGGAAAAAACCAGTTTCTCTTGAAATGATATTTGTACCACCACATCCGTTTATGTGCAATATGCCGGAAAAACATTCTATAAAGGCTGAAAGCATTACCGATGTTTATGCAGAAGTTGTTAACTTCTTCAGTAGTTATGGAATTGAATTCCGCAATTGATATTGGCCGCGAGAGGGTGCAGAGCGTATAACAATCGCATTCACCTTGACACCCAAAGCCGGGGCGTTTTTCGCTTTTGCCATTTTTAGTATAAAACGTCGCTTTATCTAAGTCCTCATTGGCTTTGGGTGCAGGTTATGCAAATCGTTGGAGAGGAGATCAATATGAACGACACCGATATACAAATTCAATGGCAGGAAGGCAGCGGCGAATCCGTAGAAATCGGCTACCTGAATCCTCACGGCCAGCAGTGCTGCGGTCATTGCGGAGTGCCGGGGACCGATCATGGGCAGTATGCGTACAAGACCGAATGTACCATCTGTGGCTATGTGTATGGAACAAATGGATCCGACATGCACGAAAGGCGGTGTCCCGAGTGTCAAAAAGGGGCTGCGGGGATCAAGTACTGGAGGATTCCCAAAAGCTGAGCGCATTCGATTTCGGCAAATCCGTTGCGGGAGAGAACCAGAGCGGTATCCATCATGGCAAAGCGCAAACGAAAACTCACTGCCGCTGAAAAGGCGGAAAAGAAGCTGCGGCAGAAGGAGTACATGACTATCTTCATCAACGGGAAACAGAAGCGAGTCAAGCGACCGCCAACCATCGACGATATGGATGTGGACGAGTTCATCCGAAGGAATGCAGATCCCATCTGGTTGCATCAAAATGAGATGTGGGAGTATATGACTGATGACGAGGAATCATGACCTCCCAATCAAGACGGTTGCACTCGGACGGCTAGAAGCGGCGGTTTCTTGAGGCATAGCAGCTACGAACAAACATCGGTGGCTTCGGAAACGTATCGGTTCCCACCCGCCGTCGGTGAACCGCGCGCGTTCGCACCTGAATAGAGTGTATCTGTAATACCTACTTTTCTCGCAATAACGCCTTGCATTATTATTAGTATACGTTAACATATTATTATGATCAAGTCATTCCGTTGCAAGGAGACGCAAAAAATCTTCTCAAGACGATTTTCGCGTAAATTGCCACAAGATATCCAAGGAAAGGCAAGGCAAAAAATTGGTGTTTCTTGATGCTGCAACTGACTTGAACGACTTGCGTATTCCACCTGGAAACAGGCTTGAAGAGCTGAAAAAAGATCGAAAAAGCCAACACAGTATTCGTATCAATAATCAATGGAGAATTTGCTTTGTCTGGAAAGATGGAGATGCTTTCCAAGTAGAGATTACAGATTATCATTAGGAGATTGTCTAAAATGAAGCAAAAGAAATTAACTCCTATTCACCCAGGGCAAATACTTTTTGAAGAATTTTTACAGCCAATGGGCATTAGTCAGTATCGCCTGGCAAAAGATACAAGCGTTCCTCCAAGACGTATCAATGAAATTGTGCATAGCAAGAGAGCTATTACTGCGGACACTGCCCTTCGACTTGGAAAATTTTTTAATATGTCTCCACAATTCTGGATGAACCTTCAAAGTCGATATGAATTAGAACTGGCTGAAGATAAATTGGAAGATAGGTTGGGAAAAGAGGTACATACATACCAGGCTTGCGCTGCCTGACTTTGGTCACAGGGTATACAAAGAAAGATTTCTTGGGGAGGCGAATCGGGTAAGGGAAGGTTTTTCTCCTCCCCTCCCCACACCACCCCGCTTGCAGGTCCGCACTCCCTGGGTTGCCCCAAAAAGTGCTTTTCGTATCGGTCCGCCTAACATTTCCCTAGTCTGCTTCCCTTTGTTTCGTTGCATCTTCCTCGCTGCCAGGCAAAAGCTGGTCCTGACAGCGCCCGGACTTGGTAAGCCGGTGGCCCTACCGGCATTTTCACTGGAGAAAGGGACGGCTCTCTGCAAAAGCAAAGCCAGACAGGTCTCCCCGGATAAGAACGTTCACCCTGTTGAATTTCCCGAAGGGAACCCTATTCAACAGGGTAAACTTTCACTACACAACCGCAGCATTTACCCTATCTCCGTATACAAATAGCTCCAGCGGACAGCAAAAAACGACGCTCCTCGTCGCTCTGCTTTTTGCTGCCGTTGAGCATGGCGTTCGATGCATAAGATATTCATGATTGATAAAAATAAGAAGTATTATTATTACCAGTATTACACATTACTGGAGGTGCAATCATGAGAGTTACCATAAAAGGACAAGTCACAATTCCACAAGAAATTCGGGAAAAATTAGGAATAACTCCTGCTGTTGAAGTTGATTTTGTAGAAGAGAAAGACCGAATTTATTTGGTGAAAAGGAAAGGCGAACCCCAAAAAACATATAAATTCAGGAAATTGAGGGGAATAGCCAACGTTAAAATGACAACTGATGAAATAATGGCCCTTACAAGAGGAGACAAATGAAAGGGGTTCTCGTTGATTCGAATATTGTTTTGGATGTTTTTCTGAATGATCCGAAATGGGCTGATTGGTCTGAATCAAAACTGGACGAATATGATCAATTGGGGATTTTGTATATCAACTCGATCGTTTATTCTGAAATCTCCATTGGTTTTAAGCGGATAGAGGATCTGGAATCCGGAATAGCCAAAGCTGGTCTCCAGATGTTGGAAATCCCCAAAGAGGCATTGTTTTTAGCTGGAAAAGCTTACTTTAAATACAAAAAAAGAAAGGGCACAAAAAGAACTCCGCTCCCGGATTTTTTTATTGGTGCACAAGCCGCCATCCAGAATTTGGATTTAATTACGAGAGATGTCTCTATATATCAATCGTATTTTCCAACTGTAAAATTGATAACTCCATAAGATTTGGTCTTCCCAGCATCGAACCAAGCAAATGCAGCCGATGATCACGTATGATGATCCATTTATGTTCGGTCAAAATATTTTTGACAAAGTACCATAATTTGGTACTATATAGTGAATGAAACGGAAGCATCACAAGATACTGGAACTTATTTTCAATCGACCAGTAAGTGGCAGTATCAAGTGGGATGATGTTGAAGCATTATTCGTTGCTCTTGGCGCTAAGGTGAGCGAACGTGAAGGTTCCAGAGTGGCGGTTGTTTTATTTAATGAGGTAAGAGTATTCCATCGGCCACACCCAACGCCAGTCACTGACAAAGGTGCGGTCTCAAGCATTCGCAAATGGTTGGAAAGCCACGGAGTTACACCATGAATATCATGACAGTTGAAGGGCGTAAGGCAAAAATAGAATACGATCCCGAGTTCGATATATTTCGGGGTGAAATACTTGGGCTCAACGGGGGGGCTGATTTCTATGGTAAAACACCGGATGAGTTGCGCTTGGAGTTTAAAAAATCATTGAAGGTATTTCTTGATGTCTGCAAAGAAAAAGGTATCGAACCATATAAAGAATATTCTGGCAAATTCAACCTTCGCATTTCTCCTGAAATGCACGCTGAAATAGCATCAATGGCTTCGGCAGACGGCAAAAGCCTAAATCAATGGGTTGTTGAAACGTTGGATCAAATTGTTCATGCCAATTAGAACCCTTGCATTTAACAAGTGCATCCAGCTAACGGAGATCCGCCTCGTACTTCAATACCTCTCTCATGGAAAAGCTTGCGAAGGAGCAAGTTGAAAAGAACTATCTGCGTTTCCTTATCCAGAAAATGAGAGCAGACTCTGCCAGGAACTCCCTGCTTATGTTTCGATCCAGCAGCCATTCCACTTTATCCAGCCATTGGCAATACTCGGCTAGGTCCTGAGAACTAAATCGATGAGAGATCGCCTGAAGCTCATTCTCGTAGTCAGGGTTGAAAAGTATCTGAACACATAGTTCCTCTGATTTTTTCCTGCCGACACTCAGGAGCCCTTTAAGCATCATCAGATCCCTGAGAAAAGTGCGGATTACCTGTATAGCAAGGAGGATATTCTCCCGTTTATTTGAAATCCGCTTTGACAGGACAAATAGCAAGAAAAGCGCCTTTTCCCTCTTACTTTTTAGAAATCCAAACAAATCTTCCCGAACTGAAAAAATATTCTGCTCAAGCAAATCTTTGGCCTTTGAGATGCTGCCTTCTGAAAAACAGGCCAGGAATTGGGCTGAGTCAGAGGGACAAAGACTTTCTTCTTTAATACGCTCCACAAGTGCGCTGACTGACAGGCCTTCACAATGTATCACCTGGCAGCGGGATACAATAGTAGGCAGGAGGGTCCTGACCGAGGTGGCTGTGAGGATAAGGTGGTTTCCGCCAGGGGGTTCTTCCAGGGTCTTCAGAAGGGCATTCGCAGCTGGAAGATTTATTTTTTGGGCCTCCAGTATGAGGCATACTCTGCGTTGAGAATCCAGGGGGGAAAAGGATAAGGCCCTTTGCAGATCACGGATCTGGTCCAATTTTATCATTGTCCCTTGAGGCTTCAGGACTACAAGATCAGGATGGGTCTGGTGCTCAAACTTGATGCACCCCGCACAACTACCGCATGGGCTCGGGAGATCTTCTCCGAGATGCGGGGCTTCACACAAGAGCAGCTTCGCAATGGAAAAGGCCAGGGCCTCTTTAGCGGCTCCGGGAGCTCCCACCAATAAATAGGCATGGGCCAAAAGGCCCTTTTCCATCATGCGGCCGAAGACCCGGATGGGCCTTTCCTGGCCTGAAATATCAGCCGGCACTTGTCTGTTCACACTGTTTTTTACTTGGACCACAGGCTGGGTTGGGCCTCTGGCCGGTCTTCTGCGCCGACATCTTCCATTGCCTCTTTCCGGGCTTTGTCCTCCACTACTTCGTCCGAACTTGGAAGGTAGAAGTAACGTTCAAAGAGCCTCTGGTACTCAGTCCAACCATAAGTCGGCCCGGAAATATCTTTTTTCAACTTTCCAAGATAGTTCAGTTTGGCATCTAAATCATCTATATAATTCAGTGCTATGGCTTCCTCCATCATAGGAAGCACAGGCGCGCCAAACTCCTTCTGACCGTGATGGCTGAGTACGAGGTGTTTCAGGGCGACTATCTGCTGAGAGGAGTCCTTTATACCGAGTCTTGCAACAAAGCTGTCAATAATAGAGATACCCAGTACAATATGACCAAGGAGTCTGCCCCTGTCTGAATAGTCTATCGGAGGGCGGGAAAAGGTAAATTCCTCTATTTTCCCAATATCGTGAATCAGGGCTGCTGACACCAGCAGGTCCCGATCAAGGTAGGGATATAGCTTGCATATGGAATTTGCCAGCCTCGTCACCGAAACGCTATGCTCCAACAGTCCACCGATATAGGCATGGTGCATCCTCTTTGCTGCCGGTGCCAGTTTAAACGCCTCGCTGATCTTCCGGTCCTTGAAAATTCCATTTAACAAAGAGGCTAAGTCATCGGATTTGATCCCCCTGATGAACTTCCTGAAATCTGACCAGAGTTCATCAGTGTCGGCCTGAGTAACAGGGAGAAAAAGGCCAGGATCCACGCTATCATCCCTTACTGATTCCAAATGAGTGATTTTTAACTGAGTGATGTCCCTGAATTTCTGGGCTTCTCCCCTAATCCGGACGTAATCTCCCTGTCCAAAGACAGTGTCAAGCTGTTTAGCCCCTTCCCAGACCCGGCCCTCAATCTCACCGGTCCGGTCAGTGAGAGTAATGGCCAGATAGGGTTCTTTATTCCTTGTCTCAAGCATTCGCTTGGAACTGACACAAAAAAGCCCCTCCACGGAAGCAGCAGGCCGGATTTCCGATATAAAAATTCCTTTTTCCAAAACAATTCCCAACTCTTAACTTTTAATTCTTAACTCTTACTTGTCTCCCATATCCATGGCAAACCGGATACCTGCGACCGTACCCAAAGGCCCTGGTAGTAACCCTTGGGCCCATAGGGGCCTGATGACGTTTGTACTCGCTACTGTCAACCATCTGAACAATTTTATATACTGTATCCGGATTAAAACCCTCTGCGATTATCCGGTCAGGTGAGATGTTCTGTTCCAGATATTTTTCAAGTATTGCATCCAGGATGTCATAGGGTGGAAGATCGTCCTGGTCCTTCTGCCCGGGCCTTAGCTCTGCCGAAGGGGCCTTTGTCAGCACCCGTTTGGGGATTATTTCTCCCTCTGAGTTAAGATATCCGGCCACTTTATAGACCATGGTCTTGGGCAAATCCGAGATAAGGGCAAAGCCTCCGCTCAAATCCCCATAGAGTGTGCAATACCCAACTGCAAGTTCCGACTTGTTGCCAGTAGAGAGTACCAGGTGGCCGAACTTGTTGGATATGGCCATGAGCAGGTTGCCTCTGATCCTGGCCTGTATGTTCTCCTCAGTAATATTCCGCTCTTTTCCGGAAAAAACCGGCTCAAGGGTCTTAAGATATGAATCAAAGATGTCTGATATGGGAATTGTAATGGTCCGGATTTCTAGGTTTCGGGCCAAGGCCTCTGCGTCCTCAATACTTGCCTCTGATGTATAAGGAGACGGCATTATTACTCCCAGCACATTTTCAGGACCAAGGGCCTGTGCAGCAACAGCGGCGGTTACAGAAGAGTCTATCCCGCCGCTCAGACCCAGCACGACCTTGCTGAAACCGCATCTGGTTGTGTAGTCTTTCAGACCCAGCTCCAGGGCCTTGATCACAGCGTCTTCCCTAGAGGCCGAGACTATGCGTATTTCACCTTGCAGGTCGTCTGTATCGACTGTGACCAAATCCTCTGTAAAATTCTTTGCCTGGGCCATGATCTTCCCAGTATGATCAACGGCAATACTGCTACCATCAAATATCAGACAGTCCTGCCCTCCGACTGCATTGATATAAAAAAAAGGCCTGCGGTATTTGACGGCAAGGTGACTCAAAATATGATAACGAAAGGCGACTTTTTCTATGTCAAATGGAGACGAATTTATTGTGATGAAGATATCGGTCCCCTTTTCTGCCAGCTCAGCCACAGGGTTCACAGGATAGTTATGTTCTGGGAAGATGTCGCTATCGTTCCAGATGTCCTCGCATATCATAATGCCAAGAGAGAGTCCTTTGAAGGAGACCGGCATGCTCTCGGTCCCTGGCTCAAAGTACCTGGTTTCATCAAAAATATCGTAGCTGGGGAGGAGCCGCTTGTGCACCTTGGCCAGGACTTTTCCCTCTTCAAACAAGATGGCCGTATTGTGTATGGGTTTCCCGGCCCTTTTGGTATTCGGTGAAACGCAACCACACAGGACGGCAATCCCTTTCACCTCGGATATCAGCCAATCCATGGCCTGCAGGTTGTCCTGTATAAATTCTTTACGTTCAAGCAGATCCCGTGGGGGATAACCACATACTGCAAGCTCAGGGAATATAACCAATTCACATCCTTTATCCCTGGCCTTTCCGGCAAGTCGAACTATTTGGGCCACATTGTGCTTAAAGGCCCCTATTGTAGGATCGTACTGTGCCAGACCTATTTTCACTTCAATCACCAGAGCCGCTTGCAAAACCCATCTTTTGTCCAATGGCTGCGTTGCTCGTCGTCAAAAATGCTCACGAACCAAAGTACGCTCCGCGTTTTTTCCTCCTCGCGCCTTGCCCTCGAACAAAATCTTGAGTTTTGCAAACGGCTCATCCAATCACCAAATCACTAAATCACCCAATCCCTACATTCCCTTATGACACTCTTCCACAACTTCCTGCAGCTCTTTGTTCAGCTCCGGGGGCAGACCGTTGATTTTTACGTCCAGGAATCCCCGGACTATGGTGGATGTAGCCTCTTCTTCATTAAGACCCCGGGCCATGAGGTATTCAATCTCCTCTTGGGCGATTCGGCCTACGGCTGCTTCGTGGGACATATCCACATCCGCCACATGGGCCTCAAGCTCAGGTATGGCGTGAATCACGCCGTGTTCCGACAATATCAGGCCCTGGCATTCAAGGTGTGCCTTAATATTAGCGGCAAGGCCGATAAGGTGTCCCCTGGCCACTACCCGGCCACCGAAAGATATGGTCCTGGATATTATCTCGGATCTGCTTCCAGGGGCCTTAAGTATGACCTTGGCACCAGTATCTATATCTGAGCCCTCATGGGCCACGATGACCGAGTTAAAGCGGGCCAGGGCATTTGGACCGGCAAGAGTGGCTGTTGGAAAGGTCTGAACGGACTTTACCCCCTTAAGGGAGATGTAGTTAGAGAGAAAGACGCCGTCCTCCTCTACCCTGATACCCGTACGGGGCCTCACGTAGACATTTTCACCCCAGTTATGGACCATGGTAAAGGTGAGCTTTGCCCCCTTCTTGACATAAAATTCAGATATCCCAATGTGCAGCCCTGACGTCAGATGGGGATGTGTGGAGCATCCTGTGATGATATGTAGCTCAGAACCCTCTTCGGCTATCACTATGTTGTGAACGCGCTGGGCTACGTTTTCATCCCGTATGTAAAGGCAGGTCTGGAGTGGATAAATTACCTTTTCACCAGGAAGAGCCCTAATAAAATAACCGTTATCGAGTTCCTGATCAGCTTCCCTGGTAAAAGTATCTTTCTCTGCTGATATCAGCTTCCACCAATAGTCCTTGAGGCCGTCGTATTTCTTGAGCGCCTCTGTGATGGGAAGCAGCTCTATGCTCGGTGACTCACAATCACACTTCAGGACACTTGAGTTTGTCTGAATAAAGGTACCTGTCCTATCCGGAGTTGTAAGATCGATTCCGGTCTGTTTGAGTCTTTCAAGTTCTTCTTCTTCAAACTCCCCTATATCTTTTGGTCCTTCTACCTCAGAGGCGGGCGTGAAGGTCTCCAGCAGGTCCTCATCACTTAAGTCCTTTGTATCATAATAGTTTTCTGAATAATTCATATCTTAAAACCTTGTTCGAATAGACGGCATCGGGCGCACTCTTCATAGCCATAATTCTTGATTCTCTCAAATATATCCCGGGGGTTTCCATGGCAGTATATCTGCCCGTTCAACATGACATGCCCCCTGTCAGCATTTACGTAGTTGAGTATAAGTCCGGTATGGGTAATTATCAGACCGGACTTCTGGCGGTTTTTGCGCAGTTCTTTTTGTAACAGCTTGCGGATCATCTGACATATCACATCCAGATTCTCAATATCTACACCGGATTCCGGCTCATCAAGAAGCGACAGATCAGGACCCTGGGCCAAAAGCTGGAGCAGTTCGGATTTTTTTATCTCACCACCGGAAAAACCGAGATTCACTTGCCTTCCCAGGAAATCCTCAAAATTATAAGCAAGAGCTAACTCGCTCCCGGCATCGACTTCCTTGCTGTATAAGGCCAACAAGTTCTTAAGCTTTACGCCCCTCAGGGTAGGAGGGCGCTGGAAGGACAGCCCGAGGCCAAGTTTGGCCCTTTCGTTAATTGGCAGGTGCGTGATATCCTCTCCCTTGAAGAGTATGCGACCGTGCTTGACCTTGTAACCGGAAAAACCCATCAAGGTCACGAGCAACGTTGTTTTCCCCGAACCGTTTTTACCAAACAGGCAGTGTGTCTCGCCCGGACCTATCCGGAGGTTGATCCCCTTGAGGATCTCCCGGCCCTGTACTTCTACCCAAAGATCTTCTATCTGTAGCATAAAACGCCTGACCTCCTCAGTAATTTGCCAGAACGAAAATCAAATACTTACAAAATAATAATGTAACTTCTCAATAAGTCCGGGCAAATCATATTTTGCGACTATCCACTGGATTCCCGCCTTCGCGGGAATGACGATTCGGTCTAAGTGCCTGTCATTCCCGCGAAGGCGGGAATCCA
>JGI24025J20009_10003207_pt1 | contig 11261 bp, 4 predicted proteins | sample Cruoilmetagenom3_FD_20009 | JGI IMG/M metagenome (IMG submission 20009) | reverse complement strand
TTACAAGGTTTTGACGAAAACTTATATGTAGATAATTGTAATGCAAATGATAGAAATATTAAAGATATTCTTGATGAATATAACCACTTAAGAAAAGCAAGTATCTCATTATTTAAAAGTTTCTCTGATGAAATTCTAAAAGTAACTGGCATAGCTAACGGAAGTGAAATGAGTGTTAGAGCATTAGGTTTTATAATTGCTGGTCATCAATTGCATCATTTAAAAGTAATTAAGGAACGGTATCTTTAAAACAATGTTTATTAAAAACCCCATAAAATTTAATTTTACGGGGTTCTTATTTTTAAATTTAATTTCTATCCTTATTCCACTAATTCAAATTCTCCTTGAGCAGTAAAATAAATGTTACTGGAATAACCACTTTCAACTATTTGAGCTGTGTTTAAACCATCAATAAGAGTTACAGGATTTAATTGAGTACCTTCTTTTAAAAAAGTCATAGTTTTTAAAAATCCATTTACTGTATAATCTACACTAATCACCTTATATTTACCCGAACCTTGTGAGGTAGTTTTAATTCTTACTGCATATTTTCCATTAGGATTAATACATTCATTTATAGGTATTTCTGTTCCGTCTTGATGAACAAAAGATATGTTAGCAGGTGAAATAGTTTTAAAATCTTCGTCTTTAGAACAGCTTACAAAAACTACTAAAAACACTAAAAAAAAGGTATATACTTTAAGTTTCATAATTATTCTTTTAAATTAATCTCAATTTCTTTAACATTACCCCCAACTTTAACTTTATAGGTTCCTACTTCTAAATTTGTAAAAACCGCCTGTCCGTTAGTAATTGTTTGCGTAGCATATGTAGTATTTTCTTTTGATAAAACAACTTCGTAAGAATTTTCAGTATATAATACTTTAATAGCTCCTCCTTCATAACAAACAGCTTCTTTTTTATAATACGTTGCAACACCTTCACTTAAATTAACAACTACTTCCCATTGTTTTAAAACTGATTGATCTTCGGACAGTACTTGAAATTGAATAGGATTACTAAAATCAATAGAATTATTTCCAGAAGCTTGATTTTCAGTTCCTAAATATAGTTTTGCACCTGAACTTAATGTATAAACAGCATTTAAATTAGTTACATTTACACTATTATTTAAATCAATCCTGATTTGACTTCCCGTAAATGATATATCATTTAAATCAATACCATTAAAATTAAAATCTGTTATTTCAGCATCATTGTTTAATGCTGGATTTGCTAAACTAAAAGCTTGAAACAAGTTTCCATAATGTTCATTAATTTCAAAATTTATTGTTTTTGCAACATCTTTAACTTCATCATTTTCAGAATCGTATATTTTAAAATTTAATGCTTCACTATTTTCATTTGAAAAAACTGTTAAATATGCATAATAACTATCTTCACTAGCTATATACGTTAAATTAGTTACACCTCTGCATTCACCATTTACAAAAGCTGCTACTTTATCGTTGACATTTGATAAATTAGTTCCATTCACATTCACAAATGCTACAAATGACATCGTATACTGAAAATTATTCTCATTTACTGACCAACTTGGTGATTGGCTATATGCATTTATTACTATAAAAAACAGTACTAGCGTACTATATATATAATTTTTCATATTTAGAATTATTAGTTTAAGAGTAGCACTTATAACATTTCAAATGAAAAGTTTTAAGTACTACAAATTTTAATACTACTTTTTAACGACTTTACTTATTGAAGTACCTTCTTTCATTTTCACTTCTAATAAGTAGGTGCCTGTTGCTATATTAGGCAAAATTGATAATACATTAATTCCTTTAACTACTTCAAACTTTTTACTAAGCAATAATTGACTTGTTAAACTATAAAGTTTAATAGTTACTACCTGACTTTCTGAAACATCAACTTTTACAGTTAAATTATTTTCAAACGGATTTGGAAATATGTTTATATTATTTGAAAACACTTCTAAAACTAATGGTTTAGCGATGGTTCCTAGTACACTATTAACTTTAAAATTAATTATCTTTGTCGTTGCTTTTTTATTTCTTCCATCACTAACATAAAAAACCAATTCCTCAGGCGAATCTCCATAAATAGTTATAAAACTTAACGATTTATTATTAATCTCTTGATTGTTCGCCTTTCCTTTTAAGACACCTTTTGCATCATACACAAATAATTCATTATAGTCTTCTGGCAATGAAACAACAGCATTCATATTGTCTGAATAGCTCTTAAATTCATTCGAAATTTTAGCTTGACTTTTATTTGCAACAATATCACTAGGCTTTCCACTTTCTTGTTTCCCCAAATAACTAGGATAAGTAAAGGTTTGACTTTTACTAGATTTTATCATATATCCTTTACCTGCTTCCAAATAATTTAAGGTCCCGTTCCAACCATTAATTGGGTCATAAATTGCAAATAAATTTTGAGATTTAATGACATCTCCATCAACAGCATCAAAGTAAGCCAATGCTTCATTTGTAGGCTGATTCCCAAGTAATGGATATGGCAACCAATTCCAATTTTCTAATATTGAGAAACTCCAACTTGAAATATCTACAGGAATACCCCTACTATTTAATGACTGCTCAAAATTAAAATTGACTTTATACATTTTAGAAGTTGATAAACCTCCATTTGCACTTATTGAACCCGACCAAGTGCTATTTACTGAATTAGATTCGTCTTTGTAATATGTTTCTAATTGAGCTGGTGAATGACTTAATATCCTATCATTTGTATTTAAGTTCATATCTTTAGTAAGTTCATTTAAGTCTGAGAATTTAGAATCGTTGACATTTAAAGAAACCCAAGTCCAACCTTGATTTAAATCAATAGTTTGCGCCAATACATCTGAATTTTCAAAAATTATAGGGCTGGTTAAACTTCCCATCACTTCATTTTCTTTAAAAATGCTACTTGTATTAGTATCAATTGTTGCTTCTAGTATTTTACCTTGAGAAGCATCCCAAATACTAAATTCAATTTCTTCTCCATACACATTATTGCTATAAATTGTTAAGTATGCGTAATATTCCTGAAAAGATTCTAGGTAAATTAAATTTACTATACCTCTCACTTCTCCGTTATAAAATGCAACTATCTTATCATAAGAATCTTCAGAAAATTTACTGTCAACTTTAATTCTACCAACAATATTCATACTATAATCAAATTCAGTTGGGTCTACTTCCCAATCAGGCTCTTGAGCTAATACTCTTACTTTAACTTGTAACTTTTCATCATACCCAAAATCGGTTTGCAAATATAAATTTTCCAAATACTCACCTGGAGTTAATTCTTGATCTATTGTAGCTGTAATTATAACCCTACTATCTGGTGCAATGGTACCAGTTGTACTACTTAGGTTTAACCAACTTGGTATATTATTTATAGAGTATGGTTGCCCATTACCTCCTTTATTTAATAAGGTAATTTCAAATGATTTTTCTTCACCGCTATTTTTTACAATATCAACTATTTCATTATATCCGTCTACAAACCAACTTACTTCATTTCGTTTTACATAGGCCGTCCAAGTTATTGGAGATTGTTGTCTATTATTAGCACTATCAAACATTCTATGTACCGTAATATCTAATAGTTGACCTTCTAAAGATGCCCAATCTGTAACAATTGGTTCTAGTATCATTTCATCTTCATTAATTACATAATTAACTTCAAATTTAATCAACTCTCTTTCTGGTTTTATGGTTGGAACATCGTCTGAGTAGTTCACTTCCCCAGTATTTATAGTTGCTAAACTTGCTGTAATTGTTTCGTTAGCAGCTGCATGAAAATATCTTGGGCCAGTTCCTGTTAACGGATCTGGAGCATTCATTCTTGCATACAATTCTAAACCAATACTTTCAACTGCTACTTCGTTAAAACGATCTCGATTAATTTGCTCTACATTTCTTAAGGTATTCCAAACACGAAATTCATCTATTTTCCCTAAATAAAAATTATCTACAGTTTCAATACCTCCCATATCTTTTAAACCTCTTGCTCCTAACCAAATTTTATTTCCTGAGAAGCCTCCAATATTCGCCATTTGATTTGAAGAAACTTGTTCAGCATCAACATACGTTCTTAAGGATCCAATTCTATTAAACAATAAAGTTACATGATGCCAATTATTATCTGCAATAGGTTCACTAGTTAATAGATACGAATTCCCTTCACTTTCTAGTGTTAAATTTCCACTAGATGTCATATTAATCGCCCATTTATTAGCTAGTCCATTTGATTGAATAATATCAGAACCGTCTCCTCTTCCATTTGAAAATAGCGTTGCATTTTGAGCTGTACCTGTTTTCATCCAAAATGAGATGGTAGCATCCATTTCATTGGTTAACTGAACAAACCCAACATCATCGAACTCTAGATATTGATTATTTACAAACTCATAAGAAGTTCCTTTAGGCTTAATATCCCAATCTGCGTTCACTTGTGCGTGTTTAAACCTTGCCAAGTCTTTCGCAATATCACCTCTTCCTTCATCCATTGGCCAATATCCAATTAAGTCAGCTTCATTACCAATTAATTTATCGTACATACGTGCATATGCATTTTCTAAACTAATGGTTTTATTCCACAAACGTAGATCGTGCATATTACCAACAAAGGTATTTCCACCAATAATTAGTGGGTTATTATTTGTAAAATCTACATTAGAAACTCCTGTACTAGCAGCAATTTCTGTATCATCTTGATAAATACGTAATTCACCTGTACTATTTTTATGCGTAAATGTATAATGATGATATAAGCCATCATCAATAATTGCCCCTTGAGTGGTTTCATCTCCTAAAGTGAAGAAAATTTGACCATTGTTTAGCCCAATTTTTAACCCAGCTTGTTGTGAAATTATAAGTGCATTTGAATCTACTGTGCTATTGTTCATCCAAAACTCTAAGGCTAAATCACCTGAAGTAATTCTTGGATTATTAATAACAGCTGTATTATTTGGCCCTTCAAAACGAATAGAAACATTGTTATTTATTGGCAACTGATTTGTTTGCCCTTTAATTTCAATAGTACTAATTGCTGAGTTATAAAAAACGGGTTCGTTAAAACTTACTTTTAAGTCTTCTCCAACTCCCAAAATACCATCAATTGGTAAAGGTGTACCAAAACGCTGAGGGGACGTTAGGTCAATTCTACCTGAGATTATTTCTGAAATATATTGAGTATCATTTGTACAAGTGCTTTTTGCTCTTAGCTCATAATTACCATCAGATAATTGCAAATCTACAATGTTAAACAAGTAATTTAATTCTGAACTTTCAATTAGAGAAATTTCTGTTTCATTTTCTAGTACAGCAGCATCATACATTTCCTGACTACCATAATAAGTTTGTAACCTAGTCCAAGTTGGTGACGATGCTAGACGGTATTCTAAATCTATTTTCTTAAATGTATTAAAACCTACATCAAAACTTGCTAATTGTATTGGTAAGGTGTTTATAGTACCATCTGTATTATACGCTGAATTATTGTTAAACACCCAATTGTTTAGTGGTGCACTTAATTCTACTTCAGAACAAGAAGGAACAAAGTGAGCAGATACAAATACTTCAGAAAACACATCATTATCACATCTAGACTCTAATACAATTCTAATATCCTCATAATCATATACGTCTGATATTGATTTCCCTAAAGTCATCGCATATTCCACTTTTTCTCCATAAGGCACAAATACTACTGTTCCGTTTTGTTCAATATTAATTTCGGCATTGTTTGGATTTGTTGTATTATCAACATATAATGTATAATATACATCTGTTTCTGAAACGCTATTATTTTCTAACAATAAAATAAACTCTGCATTGTTACTCTCTGGAATATTGCTTACGTCTGCTTCTTCAACCGTAATTAAAGGAACTTCTACAGCTTGAGTTGCATAACTTAATTGTTCTCTTTTATCCTCTGACAATTCAGAAATTATGGTAGCATCTGAATCATAGTCTGCATGGTTATAAAAAATGGTTAGTTCTGGGCCTTCATACGGACAAGAAGTTACACCTCCGATAGTAGTAAATACTGGACCGTTTCCATCAAATAAATTAACGACATCTACACTTAGTAAATTATCTTTATCATTATCTTTTAAGGTATAACTAATTGTAACTGTAGATTCTTGTTCTTCAGCTAAGCTTCCATTAATATCTTGCTCAAAAGTACCTGTAGTAGTACTAATTAACCCAGTTGAATTAAATGCAAAACCCAATTCTACTGCAATGTTTTCCTCAATATTTACATTAAATGCTGTGGTAGTTCCTGAAACCACTGTTGTTTCAACACTTCTAGTAAATTCTCCAACACCTGCATCAAATGAAATATTATCTTCAAAATTAGTGTCTAATAAATTTTTAACATTATTTGACAGTGCTAACTTTTGATTTAAAACCCATTCGCTTTCTGGCGTTAGATTTCCTGCATTAATTGCAGTAGCTATTTCGTTATTAAAATTGTCAACGATTGCAGTAAGTCCTTCTTTATAAGTAGCTCTATCATTTTTAACTAAATACTTACTTCTTTCATTATCTAAAATTACCTTTTTCCATAAATTTAGTTGTTGCTCGTAATAATTTAAAGGTTGAATTCCAGGATCGTTTTCTGTAACAACTCCAATACTATAATTATAAATGATTAATTCTAGTTCAGGAATTAGTGATTCTAAAATATACTTTTGAGAAAAAACGAAAAAAGTTTCCGATGGTTCTTCTACAAAATACATGGCTTTTTGTTTACTAATAAAAATACTTTCTCCAACAGAATTTGTTAATTCAAAATTACTAGCTGTATCTTTTGGAGCAACTGATGGTTGTACATCATCATAAGAGCCATAAAAATAATTTTTAGATTGTCCAATGTATAAATCTCCATTAGAGCCTACATAATCTGGATCATCACTTGTTGAAATAGATTGACTAAAATTGTAGGTTTTAGTTAAACTTTTACCATTTGTAGAAGTTTTTGTAACTCCTATCCCTGCTTGAATATTATCAGTAGTTTCTGTATCAATTACTGGTCCAGCTAAGCCTCCACCTGTTTCAAAGGTAACTCCTAACATTAACTTTAAATCTTGTGATAATCCTGACGCACTACTAAAATCGGTTTCAGTTGTAAAAGTAATGCTTTCACCGCTTTCAATTGAAGCAAAACTATTAGATCCTGGAGGATCTCTTAAAATAATGTCTGGAACATCAGGTGCTGCAGTGGTGAACGTTTGACTTCCATCAGATTGACCTCCAAGAATTATTCCTTGTGTTATATAATTTTCTGCTTCATAATCTATACCGTTAATCCTATATTTAATATCTAAAGACCTTGTAAATGGTGCTGAAATCGATGGTAAACCTCCTTTAAACCTATAAATAATAATACTTGAATCATTTCCATCTCTTTCAGTAGATTCAGACCCTGGAAGTGCCAAATTATTTGTTGGCTTAAATTCACCATCAATAATTGGAACAATATCTTCAACTAAACCATCATCATAATTTACATACGGCTCAAAACTTTGCATTACAATTTGATAGTCTCCAAATTGATTGTACACAGGGTATTGAAATCCTACAGTACTTATTTTTTCGTCATCAACCTCTACTTCTGATGCTGAAGTTTGACTTAACACTCTTAGTACTGGCGTACTTCGATATACAAAACTCTTTTCATAATTATATGGTTCTCCAAATTCGAATGTTCCATCGGGATATTCAAACTCAGGGAGTGTTACTTCATTTACTTCAGAAACATTCACAATTTCATTTGCATCTAATAAGGTAATATTATCTTGGGTATTTATAATGTTAATTCCTGTTAATTGATCTATTTGGTATTTTAATGGCATTACTGCCACTTTATATTCTCCAGTTTCACTATTGGTAGTAAAATTAAATTCTGTTTCAATTTCACTTACATTTGCTCCTGGAGGAATATAACCCAATTTAATAGTCGCAATACCAATATTATTTTTTGAACTTACGGTAATCGTTTCTGGATTTCCATCAGCATTAATAATTTCCTTTTGATATATCCCGTCAAACCCAAAACCTGTTGATTTTGCTGCCTCAACACTTCCTCCAACTACTTTTCCTATTAATGTAACTCTGGTGCTATCTATAAAAACAACAGCTTCATTACTATCTTCAAAAAATTCTTTAAATGTACCTGATTGGGCAGGGAATCTTCCTTCAAAACCAAATTCATGTCCATTTTTTCGGACAGATATATAATGATTACCAATAGGCACTTGAATATCAAAATAGCCATTCACATCAGAAACCACTGGAATATTATTTTCATCTAAAACAATATTACCATCGATATAAACATTTACTCCTTCAGAAAAAACTTTGGCGTACCGCTCTAAATAATCATCACTATCATCTGTAGGAGTTCCGTTATCATTTCTCCAATATTCTCCTTTTGATTTTTTTCCATCGCTTAAGGTTTCATAATAATTATATCCTTCTCCAATAATATTAGACCAAGTTACATACTCATCTCCATCAGTTAACCCCGAAAAGTTTGGCGAGTCATCATTACTATTTACCTCTACAAAAGATTTAAAAACACCACGTGTATCATAAAATACTTTACCTTTAAAGCTAAAAGAAGATATATCTACAAAATCAATTTTATTTACTACTTCTGATCCCTCTCCTAAAAAAACCAATTGTTGTGCTGGTTCAAATTGATGAACTCCATACAAAGGTGTAATATTAAATGATTCACCAGTTCCAGAATATGGAATGGCAGTTATCTCATAATTTCCATTAATATCAGTAACCCCTAAAATTCCTAACTGGTCTGAAGTTGGGTGATTTCCAGTTCCGATAGCCCACAATACTTTATTAGAACTTGGTGTTTGGGTATTCCATAATTCTCCGTGGTTATTATTATAATTAAACCCATTTCTAGATAAATCGTATGCATAAGCTCCAACTTTTTCATTGGCACTTAAATAGGATACTAGTCTCGAATCATTACCACTTATATATCTTGTATAATCTGTTCTAATACGTTCTGGTTCTAGATGGGCATTCCAAACTCTAATTTCATCAATTAAAACTGCATTACCACCACCAATATATAAGTCGTTCCATTGGGTTTCTATACCTCCTAAACTAAGTGTAGTTATTCCTGAAGGCACTGTAACTGCAAAATAAGGTGCTGTATAGGTTTCATCAACATCAATTAATTTATCGTTGGTTATTACTGCATATTCAGTTGTTATTTCTCTACCATTGATAAATAATTTTGGTGTTTCACCATCTTTCATAAGTACTGAAAAATGGACAAAATTGGTGTTAAATTCACTTACTGGAATTAAAATATCATCGCCTCTAGTATTTAATTTTCCTGATGGAATATAATTCTCCAATCTATATTCATTACCATCAATTATTACAACTAAAACCTTGGAAGTCTCTAATAAGTTAATGCTTACATCAATAAAATTACTATCTAAATTGGCTAATTGAACTAAATCTATGTGTGTTCCTGTATCATTTATGAAAGGTTGTGCTGGCTTTACCCATGCCTGAAAAGTAACTTCATTTAAAATTGGATTGTTTAGTGCCTCAATTTTCACTTCACCTGTTTCAGGAATAGCTAACGAGCTTCCTCCGTTTACTCCACTACCATCTGAACTTGCAATAACTGTAACATCTTTTACAGGATTTCCTCCTTTATAACTTACGTTACCTGTTACCACCGCAGTTGGATTTCTATATCCAATACCTGTAATATAAGTATCGTATAAACTTTCAATAGCACTTACCCCATCTGCAACAACTTTATATTCGTACAAAACACCACCTTCTACGTATAAATCTTCGTATTGTGTAGTAATAGCTGAGGTATTTCCAATAAGCTCAAATTCATTTGCATTGTTCTCAGTATACTCTCTTCTGTAAATTTTTATATTTTTAATAAGATTTATATTGTTTCTTATTGTCCAATTAATCAAAACCTTATCACCAAAATAACCTTTAGATACATCAAAAGATTCTTCTGCAAACGTATTGAACAAATACAAAACATCCCACGGAAAGCGAATATCTAAAGGGTTTGTAGCACGGTCGGTTTCGTTTAGATTTTGACCTAGAAAAGGAACACCTACTTGTATTGTGTACCCTTGACTCTGTATGGTTTGCGATGCTGTGGTGAGTCTGGCGCCGTTATTTTGCGCCCACAGCCCTGTTGCCAGAAAACCCATCAAAATTAGTAGAATTTTTCTCATAATTATATCCTTTATAATTTAATGATATAGTTTACACCGTAGTTTAATGGTCTGGATTCTGTACCTGATCCCCCTGACCAACCCTGAGCGTTGTGGGAATGATCTCCTGCTGGTCTAGTTTGTCTAACAACTGTATATGCTGCAACTCCATCAACATTATCAACATCCATAAAAGGTCGTCTTCCATTTGGAGCATCAAAAGAGGTAGGAATAGTGTTAAAATTAATATTATGTTGATGATTCCCTGCTGAATTAGTATTTAAATTAACATAGTGCGCATGGTTTCTATTATCATCTTCTTGTGGCTGATTTAAACTTGGTCCTGCAAAAGTTCCTCTGAAAATAGTTTGACTACCAGTTCCTCTTAAAAACATAGCTTGAAGATTAGGAGTGTTGTTAGAACCTAACAAATCTCGTAAAGGTTGAGACCCTGGAATAGTAGTAAGTGCACGTCCATCACATAACACCCAACCTGGAGGAGCTGTAGTACCAACAAAAGGCATGATAGAGCCTGTTGGAACACCATTATTAGCAGCAATTGCATAAGGTACATGCTTTAACTTTTCATCAGAAATGATAGTTGCCCCTTCACTTATTTTTATATATGCCTGATTGTTTGCAATAACTGCATTGTTTGTTGCTCCAGGATCAACTACATGCGAAAACACACCAAAAGCATCAGTTTGTAAGGTTACGTTTTCAGAATAAATTGGAACTGCCTTATTTGAGTTACTCAAATAATAGATTTCAAAAGCTAAACTAACACTTGTATTTATACGTGCTGTATTATTAGCGTCACGTGCTATACCTTGCACTGCAATACCAGCTGTATTAGCAGATGTTTGTGAATAACCTGTTGCAATAGTTAACAACATTAAAAATGATAGTAAAAGTAATTTTGTTTTCATAGTAAGTAGATTTAAATTTCGTATATATTATTTATGTAACTTTTATTACATTTCCAAATATAAATAAAATTTATTACTATTTTTAATTACAGAGT
>JGI24025J20009_10003206_pt1 | contig 11263 bp, 11 predicted proteins | sample Cruoilmetagenom3_FD_20009 | JGI IMG/M metagenome (IMG submission 20009) | reverse complement strand
GTATCCGGGGGAACCCGGGAAGAACGTCTTAAGTCTCTTCGTCTGCAGCTTATCAACCTTCAGACCAGCTTATCAGACAAACATCCCGATATTATAAGGCTAAAAAGAGAGATTCATGAACTGGAAGCCCCGACAGAGGAAACAAAAGTCTCTTCTGCTGATACGGAACGGCTCAACGATTTAAAGAATCGTCTTGTAACGATGAAAGTTCAATTAGGCCCACAACATCCTGATGTTGTCAAGCTTTCAAGAGAAGTGGCAAGCCTTTCCAGAGAAATACAAAACTCTGAAAAAGGCAAAACGGTATCCAGGCTTGCTCAAGAGGAGAGAAATCCCGCCTATATGAGTCTTAAAACACAGATAGAGTCTATTAATATAGAGATCAATCACCTCCTTGATGAAAGATTCCGTATCAAGAAAAAAATGAACTATTATCAGAAAAAAATCGAAAACGCTCCACGTGTCGAAAAAGAATATGTCAGTCTGACCACTGATTACGGAAATGCCAGGGAAAAGTACAATGAGATCATGAGCAAGTTGATGGAGGCGCGAGTGGCCAAGGGAATGGAAGAAACCCAGCATGGTGAACGTTTCACGATCATAGAGCCGGCGGCGAAAGCTGAAGCTCCCGAAAAACCCGACCGGCTTAAAGTTATGCTCATGGGGCTATTCCTATCCTTAGGCGTCGGTGCCGGTCTTGCGTTCCTTCAGGAAAACCTTGATCATTCAATAAAAACGACAGCCGATCTTGACAGCCTCGGAGATGTCCCCATGTTATCAGCTATCCCTTTAATTGAAAGCGAAGAAGATATAAAGCGTAAGCATAAAAGGATAATTATCGCTGTTTCGCTGGCTATCGGTGTCGTATGCGTGGCATTGATCGTTATTCATTTTTTTATTATGCCAATCGACATCCTCTGGTTGAAAATCCAGCGGAAATTGATGATACAATTGTAAACAATCGGATTCCCTCTCCCTCGAATAAAGGTTGCAGGGCATAAATATCAACAAGAAATCCCCTCTCCCAATGAGGGAAGAGGGTGAGGAGTGTATATCGTAATTCAAATGTAACTACTCAGGTAGATAGACTGAAGGCTGAAGACTGTTAGGAAAAGCGGTAATATTGCACACTTTGAAGCCATGTTTGATGCAAAAATCTGCTGTTTCTCCGCCAAAGCGCCGCAATTGCGCTCTTCCGGCCCCTTCAGCCTAAACAGCTTCAGCCTGACTACGTGAGTAGTTGCATTCAAATTAACTAATATTTTTAAGGAAATGTGATCATGAGTAAATTAAGAAAAGCCCTTGATAAAGCGAAAGAAGCCAGAGAGGGTCTTGCCGAGGATATTATAATAGACGACAAAATCTCATCTCCGTTGAGAACTTCGCCGGCAAAGAAACAGGAACAGCGTTTTGAAAAGATCAATCCTGTCTATCACTACACAGCAATTAAACAAATTGATTTTCAAAACCTTGAAAACAACAAAATTATCTCCATTTGTCATGGAAACGCAGTTGCAGATCAGCTAAAGATTCTCCGGACCCAAATTCTCAGTCAGTTAAAGAAACTACAGGAGAACAGTCTCCTCATCACCAGTGCGAATCCCGGTGAAGGCAGAACAGTCACCGCTATTAATCTCGCCATCGCACTTTCTCAACAGATAGATGGTACCGTTCTTCTTGTAGATGCCGATCTGAGAAAACCTTCCATACATAGTCTTTTGGGATTTGATGCCGAAAATGGTCTTTCCGATTATCTGCGAGGCAAAGCAGAAATAGCTGATCTTCTGGTAAATCCGGGGATGCACAGGCTGGTAGTTCTTCCCGGCGGTAAACCTATACCAAATTCTTCAGAGCTTTTAGGATCACCCCGGATGGAGGACCTCGTTAATGAACTGAAAGAACGTTACACTGACAGGATTATTATTTTCGATAGTCCTCCCCTCTTGACGAGCGCCGATTCATTGGTTCTTTCTCGTTTCATCGATGGTATTTTAATGGTAGTTGAAGCGGAAAAGACCACCAGGGAGGATCTCAAACGTGCTATAGAACTTCTACGGGACAAACCGGTTATCGGAACTATACTCAACAAAATACAACAGTAATTACACAATATTACTTTATGTACAAATCATTTTACGGCTTCAAAGAAAAACCTTTTAATCTTACACCGGACCCCGACTACTTATTTATGAGTCGCGGCCATGAAGAAGTATATACCCATCTCGAGTACGCCATCAGAGAAAACAAAGGATTCATTGTAATCACGGGAGAAATCGGCTCCGGCAAAACAACGCTGATTAATTTTCTCTTACGCAAACTGAAGTCAACTATCCAGGTCGCCGTTGTTAATCAAACCCTTGTTAGTCCTAAACAATTTATAAAAATGGTCTGCCAGGAATTTGAACTTTCCGTAAACGCCATGGATAAAGCTAAAATGCTTGATGTTTTTCACGAATTTTTACTAAAACAATTCGCCGAAAAGAAACGCGTCACGTTGATAATCGACGAGTCTCAAAATCTACCGGATAAAACAATTGAAGAAATAAGATTACTCTCGAATCTGGAATCCGAAAAACATCATTTAATACAGATTTTGCTCGTTGGGCAACCTGAATTAAAATATAAGCTTCAACAGAAAAATCTGGAGCAGTTCATACAGAGAGTTACTGTTTACTGGCATCTGGGTGGTCTCGACAAAGATGAATTGAATCAATATATTCGTCACCGGTTATGGGTTGCGGGGACAGAAAACCTTGATATTTTTGATCAGGAAGCCGTTGAGGCTTTACACAAGTATTCCAGGGGGATTCCCCGGCTTATTAACATCTTGTGTGATGCCGCCCTTGTTCATGGCTATGCCGACGAATTAAAAGTCATTGGCAAAAATGTAATTAACGAAGTAGTAAATATTAGAAATATAGGTGGAATTCTTACTGAGAATATAAAGGATGGGAGGGAAACACGTCACTCTTCTTCTAAAAAAGACCCCCTTAAACAATTAGATCGTCGGATACGAACCATCGAAAAGAGAATTGATCTATTTGAAAAAATCTTTGTTAACTTAAATCAATCATTAGACATCTTTTCTTCGGCTAAAAAAAAGAGGGACAAACTCATTCTTGAACTCACAACAATGTTAAAACAGAGCATGGAAAGTCAAACAAAGCTGATGTTGGAAATCATTGAGTTAAAACATAAACAAAATGGTGGCGATATTATCAATCATTCAAACAGCCGGGCAGCGCCCGTATCATATCCATCTCCAAACCAATCCCAGTACAATTCCAAGGATTAGCCAGATCGGAATAGAGATAATCAGTCCCCACATCAGTCCATTTACCCTTTTCAGTGACTTTTCCAAATTTCTAGCATATAATCCTCTTTCAAGTTTTATTTTCACATCTTCAAATTTGAAAGGCTTGGTAACATAATCATACGCTCCGGCTTTTATTGCTTCGATCGCACTTTCAATACTTGGATATCCTGTGATCATTAGAAATACAACATTTGTATCCTTTTGCCTTATTTGCTTTAATAATTCCATACCATCCATTTTCGGCATCATAAGATCTGAAACAACACTATCGAATTTACCGGGTATGAATTTCTGAAGCGCATCTTCACCGCTATCAGCCGTTACCACAACATATCCAACGTTTGCCAGATATTCTTTTAATACAGAACGCACACTCTCTTCATCGTCCACAACCAATATATTTCCTTTAATCATGATCCCCCCCCCTCGCCCATACTAATGTGGGCTTAAATTTAACATCTTTTGTGTTTTTCAGCAAAAGATTCTTAACTTTCCCATTTATTTCATTATACAGCGCCTAATGCTATTAACTTAGGATATTGGCATTTGTGATCATCATATCTTAGCGGCAAAAACGCACCAACAAAATATGTAGATCATATCTCGCACCAGCATAAAGTGCAGGATTGTAAAAATACTTAACATAGATGGCATCATTTTAAATCAACAAAATATGTAGGATCACAATATATACCAACACAAAATGTGAGGTTGTGCTTCAATATACCACATTCACAGGTTCCAATACTACTTCGACTTTTGAACCCTATATTCACGCAATACAACTATTTGATTTAATTACATAATAACTATTATATTTTTTCTCATCCCGGTGGCATACCTCATGCAGTAATACATCAATAGTATATATATGCTGACAAAACTAAAGTTGCAGGATACAATAAAGACACTACCGTAAAAAGTCCAAAATGCCCCCTCCCCTTTATCCCCTCCCACTAGGGGAGGGGAAATTAGACTTTTTACGAAGCCGTCAAAGTTGCAGGATACAATAAAGTAACGGAGAAAAATATGATGCCGAATCACCGCAAGCTTAATAACAACAAAATTATTAACCTCAATGACTGGGTGGATTTTGAGCAGAATTTCCACGATGAGGATTACTTTCAGGAAGCGCTCCGTATAGAGCGAAAGAGATCAGAGCGTTCGGGAAAACCGTTTTTGTTAATGCTGGTTGATATCAAGAAACTCATCAACGGCAAAAACGGAAAAGTAATATTCAGAAAAATGATATCTCAATTAAACTTACATACAAGAGAAACCGATATAAAAGGCTGGCATATTAACAAATCTGAGATCGGGGTTATTTTTACCGAAATAGGCGGACAGGATAAGGATTTTATATTTGAAAAAATAACACACAGAGTTCAAGACAGTTTATTTTTTATCATTGAGTCAAAATATTTCCACAAGATAAAACTCTCTCTTAAATGGTTTTCAAACGAAAGTAACGGTGAAGAAAATAACTATAAACCTGATCCCGTCTTCTATCCTGACATTGTTGAAAAGGCTCTTCATAAAGTCTTTTTCCTTTTCACTAAAAGAATCATTGATATTATCGGCAGTATTTCGGCAATGATTGTGTTTTCGCCGCTATTTATCCTTATCCCTATTTTGATTAAAATTGATTCAAGAGGTCCCGTTTTCTTCAGACAGGAGAGACTGGGCCTGTTCGGAAAAAAGTTCGCCTTTCTAAAATATCGATCTATGCGCGCGGACAATGATGATAGTCTGCATCGTGAATACATCAAGAATCTGATTACAAGTGAAAATGTTGAAAACGGAAATGGTGATAACCCAGGGGAAAACGGCCTTTATAAAATACAGGATGATCCACGCATCACTCTTATAGGAAAGGTTTTACGAAAAACAAGCCTCGACGAACTACCGCAGTTCATAAACGTATTTAAAGGAGACATGTCTCTTGTAGGGCCAAGGCCCCCAATACCATACGAGTACGATGAATATAAAATCTGGCACATGCGGCGCGTCATCGAGGTAAAACCCGGCATTACAGGACTCTGGCAGGTCGAGGGAAGAAGCTCTACCTCATTTGATGAAATGGTGCGACTGGATCTAAAATATGTAAAAGAATGTTCCCTCTGGCTGGATATAAAGATTATCCTTAAAACACCCTGGGTGGTATTAACAGGCAAAGGAGCTTATTAATCAAAGGACAAAGGTTCAAGGTTCAAGGATAAAAATAATTCTTAATTCTGAATTAAGGAACAAGGTGGGTGGCATGGACAAACTCGTTTGTCCGTGGATGTTTAATTTTGAATTTGTCGCATCCCGGGCCGACAAAAACGGGCCGATGGGAGCATCGGCCCCTACGAAGGATACACCCTGAACCTTCATGGTGAGCTTGTCGAGCCATGTCGAAGGATACATCCTGAGCCCTTCGATTACACTCAGGACAGGCCTGTCGAAGGGTACATCCTGAGCTTGTCGAAGGACACATCAAAAAAGGAGGACTAAGAAATGTTAAACATAGGTGTTATCGGTTACGGCTACTGGGGTCCTAATTTAGTAAGAAATATCGGTGGTATTGATAGTGCATCTCTTGTATCTGTATGCGATTTAAACCCCGATTCGCTCAACAAGGTAAGCAGGCTTTATCCTAATATTGAAGTAACTACAGACTGTAATGAAATCATATCGTCTCCGAAAACTGATGCTGTTGCCATCGCAACCCCTGTTTTTACTCACTATGAACTGGCCAAAAAGGCCCTTGAAAACGGAAAACATGTATTTGTGGAAAAACCGTTTACATCTTCCGTCGCCCAGGCAGAGGAATTGATTGAGCTGGCGGATAAGAAGAATCTGACAATCATGGTTGACCATACCTTCCTCTTTACCGGCGCGGTGCGGAAAATCAAGGAACTCATCAGTGAAGGTGTCCTGGGCAATTTGTATTATTTCGACTCGACGAGGGTCAATTTAGGACTTTTCCAGCACGATATCAATGTGATATGGGATCTCGCACCCCATGATTTCTCCATCATGGATTATGTCGTTGAAGAAAAACCCACGGCTGTCGCTGCAACCGGTGTGTCACACTTCAATGGAAAGGAGAATATTGCATACGTTACGGTTTATTTTTCTAACAGCATGATTGGACATTTTAACGTGAACTGGATGTCCCCCGTTAAAGTAAGGAATACCCTCATCGGCGGTGACAAGAAAATGCTCGTATGGAATGACCTTGAATCTGATGAAAAAATAAAAATCTACGACAAAGGTGTTGAGGTAACAACACCGGAAAGCATATATGACCTCCTCATCAGCTATAGATCCGGAGATGTCTGGTCTCCAAAGATCAACCAGACCGAGGCGCTCAAATTGGAAGCAGAATATTTCGTCGACTGCGTGGAAAATAATAAAACCCCCTTCAATGACGGGATGGCAGGTCTGAGAGTTGTCAAGATCCTTGAAGCAACCAACAAATCACTGAGAAAAAGAGGCGAAACAATACCATTATGAAAGGTGCAAGGTGGGTGGCATGGACAAACTTGTTTGTCCGTGCAAGGGAACTAACATGAAACAACAAAACTGAAGATGAGCTTATTGACAATATTGTTTATATTCATACTGATCCGTTACTCATCACGGACAAACAAGTTTGTCCGTGCCACCCATTGTAATGCGTTAATCAGATAGGAGGGATATCGGCCCTTACAAAGGATACATCCTGAAAATAAATGGGAACAATTACAATACTGTACGGTATGAATATTGCTCCCTTTTGTAGGGCCCGTTCCCCGAACGGGCCGATAGGGGCATCGGCCCCTACGAAGGATTCATCCTGAGCCCTTCGATTACACTCAGGACAAGCCTGTCGAAGGGTACATCCTTAGCCTTCATGGTGAGCCTGTCGAACCATGTCGAAGGATAGCAACCGGAGAAAAAAAATACCCTTATGAGTGAATATCTTAGCATAGCCGATGACGTCAAGCTCGGAGAGAACGTTAAACTCTCCAAATTCATTAACCTGTACGGTTGTTCCATCGGTGACAACACAAAAATCGGCGCCTTCGTCGAAATTCAGAAGAACGCAACAGTGGGCAAAAACTGCAAAATTTCAAGCCATACATTCATCTGTGAAGGAGTAACCATAGAAGATAACGTATTCGTGGGACACGGCGTAACATTTATCAATGACACCTACCCGCATGCAACAAATCCCGACGGAACATTACAGACGAAAAAAGATTGGCAAGTCGAGCCAACTCTGATAAAAAAAGGCGCTTCAATAGGATCAGGCTCAACTATTCTGAGCAATCTGACGATAGGTCACAATGCGATCATCGGCGCCGGCAGCGTCGTAACAAAAGACGTACCCCCCAACACCATCGTCGCCGGAAACCCGGCAAGGGTAATTTTTAATTCTTAATTTTAAATTTTGAATGAAGGACCAGGACAGGGCAATTTTGAATGAGAGAAAAGCCTAATATTATTAAGGATAAAACGTATAATTTTGCGCTAAAGATTATCCAGCTATACCAGGAACTGCGCAATCAGAAAGAATTCGTCCTTTCAAAACAGCTATTGAGATCAGGAACCAGTATTGGTGCCAATGTTGAAGAAGGTACAGCTGCTCAGAGCAGAAAAGATTTTATCTCAAAAATGGCGATAGCGTCAAAAGAGGCAAGGGAAACACATTATTGGCTAAGGTTGTTGCGTGACAGCAAATTTTGTGAAAATATCAATGTTTCTAGCCTGATTGAAGAATCCGAAGAGATTATCAAGATTATTACAGCAATCGTAAAAACAACGCAGAAATAATTCTAAATTTGTTTTTATAATTAAAAATTAAGAATTCAAAATTTTTCTTAAGTTTTTGTACTTCAATGAGCGGAGCTGTATCTAAAGTACACTTTTTAACGTTCAAAATTAGAATTTCCCTTGTCCTCAATTCAAAATTAAAAATTAACAATTCAAAATTATTTTTCCCGGAGGAAAAAATGAATGTTCCATTTCTTGATTTGAAAGCCCAATATCTGACCATAAAAGACGAAATCAATGCGTCAATAAATGACGTAATCGACAAAACCGCCTTCGCCGGTGGTCCTTTTGTTGCACAATTCGAAAGAGAATTCTCTGACTTCTGCAACTGCGGGCATGCCATTGGCGTCGGCAGCGGAACGGAAGCGCTCTGGCTTCCATTGCTGGCCTCAGGAATAGGGACGGGGGATGAAGTTATCACAGCGCCAACAACCTTCATCGCAACGGCGGAAGCTATCAGCTTTTGTGGCGCCACACCTGTGTTTGTGGACGTGGATGAACAGACTTACAATATGAACCCGGACTTACTTGAAGCAGCCATCACACCGAAAACAAAGGCAATTATTCCCGTTCACCTCTTCGGCCAAACGGCCGACATGGACCCTATAATAAAAATCGCGAGAAAGTATAACCTCGTTGTAATAGAAGACGCCTGCCAATCCCACGGAGGTGAATATAAGGGTAAACGATCGGGATCCATCGGTGACGCGGGCGCTTTCAGCTTTTACCCGGGGAAAAATCTCGGAGCGTACGGTGAGGCCGGCGCTATCGTAACCAACAATGCAGAGCTGGCAAGCAAGATACAGATGTTTCGTGATCATGGACAGTCAAAGAAATACTACCATGGAATGATCGGATGGAATGCCCGCATGGACGGGATACAGGGTGCCATCCTCAGCACGAAACTCAAGCATCTCGAATCATGGACTGAAGCACGAAGAAAAAACGCAAGCTTATACAACGAACTTTTATTAAATATTGACGGTATCATTACTCCTTATCAAGCCGGTTACACCAGACACGTATATCACATCTATGCCATTCGAGTAAAAAACCGCGATAAATTAATAGAGAGGCTTGCACAAAAAGAAATATTCTGCGGAATCCACTACCCTGTTCCCGTTCATTTGCAAGAAGCGTATAACTTCCTCGGATTAAGCAAAGGCAGTTTCCCCATAGCCGAAAAATGCGCCGAAGAGTTCGTATCGCTACCCATGTACCCCGAACTAACCGAAGCCCAGATAAAATACACCACAGATGAAATAAAGAAACTACTTTAATTGCTTTTACCTTGAACCTTGTTCCTTCGTCCTTTGTCCTTCATTCAAAATTAATGGACTCGTAAAAAGTCGGATTCCCCCTCCCCTAGCGGGAGGGGATTAAGGGGAGGGGGATGTAAATACGTAAAATAACGCTGTATTCACCCTCACCCCAACCCTCTCCCTTCAAGGGAGAGGGAGCAATTTGGACTTTTTACGAATGCATCAAAATTAAAAATTGTCTTTATATCCTTGCACCTTGAACCTTGTTCCTTGAACCTTGTTCCTTGAACCTTTTCCCTTGAACCTTTTACCTTGTTCCTTTTACCTTTTTCCTTTATCCTTAAAATCAGACCATGGAAGACTCAAAAAAGATCCAAACAATTGTCACGGATTATTTAAGCAAGTATGCTGACATACGACTCGTATTTCTTTTTGGGTCAATCGCCACGGGACATCATACAGAGACAAGCGATATTGATCTTGCCATATTATTTCAGACCGAACCCGATTTTTATTTCCTGGATGATATCAAGAATGCACTTTCCGGATTCATTAAAAAAGAGGTAGACATTGTTGTGCTCAATGATGCTTCCCCTATCATCAAAATGCAAGCGCTCAAAAAGGGCATTCCATTGATCAGAAGAGATAAAGTATATGAGGAATTTTTCACCCGCACCGTCAACGAATATGCTGACTTGAAGATTACAAGAAAAGAAATAGAAGACAAAATCCTCAATGGGAGATTATATGCCTGATAAAGACATCATTATGGCAAAGACAGCAATCGTCCAGAGATGCTTACGGCGAATCAAAGAAGTCACCGGCCTCGATCCGAACAGCCTGGAGAATATCGATAAAGAAGACATCTTCATTCTTAATTTACAAAGGGGCGTTCAGGCGACTATTAACCTTGCAACACACATAGTGGCTTCAGAAGGTCTGGGGCTTCCTGAAACAATCAAGGACAATTTCTCGCTTCTGAAAAACGCGGGTGTAATTGCCCCTAAAATTGAGACCAGAATGAAAGCAATGACAGGGTTCAGAAATATTGCAGTCCACGATTATCAGCAGATCAACAGGGACATATTAAAGTCAATTCTGCAAAATAACCTGCAAGACCTGGAAGAGTTCTACACAGCCGTGCTTCTCCACTTCAGTTTTACCAAATAAACCAGAAAATCATCTTCCCCTGACTTTTCAAAATTGCCCTTATGTCCTTGTACCTTGAACCTTTTACCTTGAACCTTGTTCCTTTTTCCTTATCCCTTGTCCCTTGAACCTTCGCCCTTATAAACATGCCGCCCTTAAACCTTAAAATTATCGATCCAGCCGAATATCCAGACTGGGACAATCTAATACTTTCAAATGATAATTGTTCCTTCTTCCACACCAGCGCCTGGGCAAAGACAATTTGCGAATCATACAATTACAAGCCCATATATTTTACACAACGTAACGGGAACCGGCTGCCGGTTTTGATACCAATAATGGAAGTAAACAGCATTTTAACAGGGAAAAGAGGCGTCTCCCTCCCCTTTACCGATTATTGTGAACCCATAGTCGATGCAAGCATCCCGTCACAGAAGGTTTTTGATTATATAATCACTTATGGTAAAAAAAAAGCCTGGGAATACATTGAATTACGAGGAGCGAAAAACTTCCTGCCCGATGTAACTCCCTCAACCCAATTCTTCAGCCACATTCTCGATCTGACACAAGAGGAACAGATCTTCTCCGGCTTCAGAAACAGCACCAAAAGGAATATAAAAAAAGCCAACAAAGAAAATGTAAAGGTTGACTTTTTCAACTCCCCGGAATCAATCAAGGAATACTACAGGCTCCACTGCGTAACGAGAAAACGGCAGGGTGTCCCACCCCAGCC
>JGI24025J20009_10003204_pt1 | contig 11272 bp, 8 predicted proteins | sample Cruoilmetagenom3_FD_20009 | JGI IMG/M metagenome (IMG submission 20009) | reverse complement strand
TTTTGAACCGCAGAATATCGAACAAGAAATATCGAATGTCGAAATAATACCTTCGAAATTCTGCGGTTCCTTGTTCTGCGGTTCGATATTCAAAATAGATGACTAAAGAACCAACCTCGAAAAGTGTAAACTACAAAATCAAAGACGCCCGAATTCCAATGACTTATTCCTTTACGGGTTCTGAGGGCCGTGGGGATAAAATTGTTGATTGATGATTGATGGATTGTTGATTGCGCTTGACCACAGCATTTTTATATGTACTGTAATCTGTACAGGAGGTGCTTTGTAGAAGCTATAACCTATACAGCCGCCAGACAAAACCTTGCAAAAACAATGGAAAAAGTATGTAAAGACGCTTCCGGTCTCCATGAGGGCAACTTCGTTTGCCTGGATTTACGCAAGTCGACTTGAGAATCAACGACATTCGGTCAAAGGCCGCAAACATTTTGCCTTCTCGGATATTCTCGGATCATTGCAGAGGCTGTACTATATGATAATTTTGGTATACTTTATTTTGGAGGCGTTGAGTCTATGATAAAAGACCTAAGGGATGAAAGGAGCCGCTTGGAAAAAGACGAGAGAAAAAGGCTTTCTCCCTTTGCAACCCTCAGCGTTGATGCTGTCCGGGAGAGGGAGGAAGAACGGTTAGCTACAGACCACAGGCAGATGTTTTCAGTTGACGCAGACAGAATTCTGCATTCACTGGCATATGCAAGGTATATAGACAAGACCCAGGTTTTTTCCCTTATCCCCAATGATCATATTACTCATAGAGTGCTTCACGTCCAACTGGTATCAAAGATAGCCAGGACTATAGGCCGTTTTCTCCAATTGAATGAGGATCTTATTGAGGCCATTGCCTATGGGCACGACATTGGCCATCCTCCCTTTGGTCACGATGGTGAACAGTATCTCGCCAAGTTATGCATGGAACATGGTCTTCCTCCGTTTATTCACAGTGTCCAGGGAGTTCATTTCCTGCGCAGAGTTGAGCGAAAGGGCAGGGGATGCAATCTCAGTCTCCAGGTGTTTGATGGAATACTGTGTCACGATGGTGAGATACACTGCCCGTCAATCAGACCTCACAGAGGGAAGACATTTAAGACGCTCGATGCTGAGGTAGAGGCAAAGCTCTCCTTGCCTCAGACAGACCTTCGGCCCATGACACTCGAAGGTTGTGTGGTGAGGATGGCCGACGTAATCAGCTATGTGGGAAGGGATATCGAGGACGCCATCAGGCTTTGTCTGATTAGGAGGGATCAGATCCCCGGTCATTGCCGGAAGATATTGGGGGACACGAACGGGACTATTGTTTACCGCCTGGTTGAGGATCTTATTAAATCCAGCCTGGATAGAAACGAGATAGCCTTCAGTCATGAGGTGGTAAATGCCCTGGCAGAGCTAAAGGCCTTCAATATGGAGTTCATCTATATGGATCCCCGGATTAAGACCGAGTCATCCAAGATCAAGGACCTCTACAGGATTTTGTTTGAACACTTTCTGGATGACCTGCAACAGGACAGGAATGAATCAGTGGTTTTCAGGAATTACCTTAATGGGATGGATGACAGCTACGCTCAAGAGCAGTCTTACCCGGCCATAGTGAGAGACTTTATCGCAGGCATGACCGATGCATATTTTCTCAGGATGGGGAAAACAGTCCTGATCCCGCAGCTTCTACCTGCCAGATTTTCTTCTTCAGACACTGTGCCGTGTGATTGATTTTTTCCTCATTGCGCCTTGCCCTCGAACAGAATTTATGAGTTTTGCAAGAGGCTCAGAGGATTTTCTTTTATGTTTTTTTTCATTAGTTCCGATAAAGTTTAAGAATAGAGCAATGCGGCTGTCTTTAAGAGACTATTACTGCCCGCCCCAAAAGGATATGTTTTATGATATTTTTATAAATAACGTGTTATTATATTATTAAATAGGGATTACTGCAAAATCCGGTTAATCCGGTTAATAGGATATGCATGAGAGTACAATGAAAGAAATATTTTCTTCTGAACGACGGCAGGATGAGCGATTCCCAATTGAATCATTGGTCACGATTTCGGACGGCCGGCGTTTCTATGTGGAATCTTTGACAGACATCAGTAAGAGTGGTGTTGGACTCGAGGCATTACAGGAATTCCCTACCAGCTCGAAACTGACTATATTTTTTCCATCAAATTCTCGAATCAAAATTGAAGGCATTATACGATGGGTATGCAAAAAGGGTCATATGCACCGTATGGGATTGCAATTTATGAATATGACTACTAAGCAGAAAAACAGTATTAATGAGCTCATCTATGGATTTAACAATGCCCCCGCTATTTGAATATTCTGCTATCCTTTCCTGATTCCCAAAGCGCTCACAACTTCCTCTTCAACCAGGCACCAGACCTTTCTTTTGAGTTCCAGATAGCGATCCGCAAACTGGAGGGAACTCGGCTCTTGAGGAAGTCATTGACTTGATAAAAGTTGCCCGGAAGGTATATATAGTCTCTTTGATGCCCCTTACTGGTGACGAGATATTTCAGTCGAGATTCTAACCGAATACAAAATTCTCAGGATTGAAGGTAAGTCCACAGTTGAGGGGATTGAGTAGGAAAGATCGTGATAGACTCAGGGTGCCGCACAGGTGTTCCAGGGATTTTTGCCCGCGGGGATGTGACGGATGTGCCTTACAAACAGGTCATTGTTGCAGCAGGCGAAGGGGCCAAGGCCGCCCTGTCGGCCTATGATTACATCATAAAGCAGAGATAGGTTTTGCTCTGGAATGAATATTTACAGGAGATTTTTATGTCTGAAATTTTGACTGCTGTTCAAAAGGCGTTTGCCCTGAACATGGACCCTGATTTATATGGATCAATTGCCGAGATCGGCGCCGGGCAGGAAGTAGCCAGGTATTTTTTCCTGGCAGGCGGCGCTGCCGGCACGATCGCCAGGACAATATCAGCATATGATATGCATTTCAGCGATGCCAGCTATGGAGAAGAACCATCAGGCCGTTATGTAAGCGAAGGCCGGTTGAATAAAATGCTGGAAAAGGAATACGGTTTAGTCCTCAAGCGGGTCGGGACCTATCGCCAAAAAAATTCCAGCTATTTTGCTTTTGCCGACACGGTGACTGCCAGAAGCTATAAGCGAAAGTCTGCAGAATGCCACGGCTGGATGGGTGTCCATCTGCAGCTTTATCCTGATGCTCCGCCCAGCAAGATTAACCTCCATGTACGTATGCTAGACGAGTCTAACCGCCAGCAGCAAGAGGCTCTTGGCATCCTTGGTGTAAATCTTATTTATGCTGCTTACAATTATTACCGAAAACCTGAAAAACTTATCGCTTCTTTAAAAGACAATCTTGGTCAGGGCCGGGTCGAGGTGGATACGATTCGCCTGGAAGGTCCTTATTTTGAGGAACTTGATGCCCGTCTTACAGCGCTTCTTCTGGTGGGAACAAATTTAACAGATGCAGTCATGTTTTCTCCAGAAAAAGAGGTGTTGCAACCATCGGAAATACTGTACAAAAAAAACGTGCTTGTATTAAGGAGCTGTTTTGCACCTGTAACCAAAGTGACTCTGGACATGATCAAATGCGGAAAGGAGAGTTTTCTTCGGAATCCGGTTGTAAAGGAAGAAAATTGTGTTTTTCTGCCGGAACTTTCTACGATTCACTTGAAAAAGGATGGTGTTTTCGACAAGGAATCCTTCCTGCACAGGATAGATACGGTAACCTCCCTTGGTTATCCTGTTCTCGTCACTGATTATCTCCGCTATTTTCGGGTGCGGGAATTTCTCAATCGATATACAAAAGACCAGGTGGGCTTTATCCTTGGGATCCCTAACATGGAATTACTTTTTGATGACACCTATTATGAAGGGCTGGAAGGAGGTATATTAGGTGCCTTTAGTAAACTTTTTGATGGTCAGATAAAATTGTCCATTTATCCGATGCGCAAAGGGAACGATATGATTTCAGTTGACAACTTCCCTACACCCGATCATTTGAAATATCTCTATTTGCATCTTCGTGAGAACAATCTTGTTGAATCGGTAGAAAATTATGATGAATCTATTCTGCATATCTGGCCACAAGGCGTGCTGAAAAAGCTTAAAAAAGGCAGAGGCGACTGGGAATCCATGGTGCCTGAGAATGTGGCCAAGGAAATTATCAAACATCGCATGTTTGGATTTGATTCTGCATGATTAGCCGGGCTGTTTTCGTGGTTTATTTGATGATGAGGTAATTCTGAGTGGTGAACCCTGAAAACAATATTTGTCAATTGATAATGGCGAAACGTAATGTCATCATATTCCTGATCTTCGTCAGTTTTTGCCTGCTGTTTAGTCCGGCACAGATGTTACTGGCTGCCAAGACAGGAAATGCTGATACACCACTTACTCTGGGCGAAGCAATCACGATTGGACTGGCCAATAATCCTAGGATAACAGCGGTCCAGTCCCAGGTAGATGCCTCGAAGGCCAGAGTCTCTCAGACCCGTTCCGGTTTTTTTCCCCGGGTGGATGTCAGCCAGACTTTCAATCGAACCACCAACCCCATGTGGGCCTTTGGCACCAAGCTCAATCAGGAAGTCATAACTTCAGAGGACTTTGACCCGGAAAGACTTAATGACCCGGACGCGATAGATAATTTCGCAGCCACGGTCTCTGTCAGTATGCCGCTCTACGACCGGGGGAAAAACTGGATCGGGCTGAACCAGGCCAAGCTGGATCATGAGGCTTTCTCTCTGTCAGCAGATCGCATTCAACAACAGGTTATTGTAGATATCATTATATCCTATTCTGATGCCCTTCTTGCCCATGAGAACTTGCTTGTGGTGGTTCAAACCCTGGAGACGGCCAAGGCCCATTTCAAGATGGTACGTTCACGTTTTAAGAACGGACTGGTGGTGAAAAGCGATCTGCTACGGGCTGAAGTACGCATTGCCGAGCTTGAACAGGAGCGACTGCAGGCCCAGAGTCAGGTTGATGTTGCCAACGCCAGGCTTAATGCGGCCATGGGTGTTGAGATTGACTATTCATTTCAATTGCAAACTCCGCTGGAACGAACGTCTGAAAAACCGGATTTACTTAAGACCTGGATCAGCACATCCCTTGAAAATCGACCTGATCTGGAACAGATAAGGATTCAGGAAATAATAGCCCAAAAAGAGGTAAAAAAAGCCAAGGCAGCACACCTGCCCGGCCTGTACTTGCTTGGAAGTTACGAAATCAATTCGGAAGATTTCAGCGAGACCGGCAACAATTACACCATTGGCGCCATCATGCGTTTCAACCTGTTCAGCGGTTTTGGTATGCAGTCAAAGGTAAAGGAGGCCATGGCCGATGTGCGCAGGACCCAGGCCATGGCGCGGCAACTGGAACTGGACATCAAGGTTGAAACGAGGCAGGCCTTCTTCCAGGCTCAGAGTGCTTATGAGTGCATTGGGGTAGCTAAGGCAGCAGTGGCCCAGGCTGATGAGGGATTGCGTATCGTGCGCAACCGTTATGAGAATGGCCTGTTTACCATTGTTAATTTACTTGATGCAGAGGTGGCATTGCAACAGGCCCGCAACAATTACCTCCGTTCACTCCATGATTTCAAAGTGGCCATGGCCCGGTTAAATCTGGCTGCCGGGACTGTAGATGAAACATTTGTGACTACTCAGGTGGTTAGGTAGAAGGCTGAAGGCTGAAGGTGAAAGAGAGTGAAATGCAGCATATATGCCTTTCCATTATGAAAAATATATTACTATCTGCTGAAAACGGCTGATTTTTCCTTTAGCCTTCAGCCTTCAGCCTATCTACCTGAATTGGAGCATACGATGCAACATCGACTCCTGTTTCTCTTTGCCATTTTCATGCTCTTTTCCCCTTTTGCCTGCAGCGAGAAAACAGAACCTGGAACCACAACAGAATCACATCTAGTGCTGAAAGATGTGCATGTGGCAACTGTGCACATGACAGACCAGCTTCTTATTTACGAGGCCGTTGGGACAGTCCGGGCAGGCACTACCAGTAATCTGGCCGGCAAGCTGTTAGGAACTGTTAAGTCTATTCACGTCAAAGAAGGTGACCGGGTGAAACAGGGAGACACGCTTGTCATTATCGACCCGCGCCAGGTGGAGGCAGGGCTTAGCAAGGCTGAGGCAGGGCTCTCGGAAGCAGAAAAGGCCCTGAAAGCAGCCATATCTGCCAGGGATGCTGCCCACGCCACTGAGAGACTCGCTCTTGCCACTTATGAACGATACCTGAATCTAAAAAGAAACGACTCTGTCACCGCACAGGAATTTGATGAAGTTGAGGCACGCCATGGCCAGGCAAAAGCTGCCATGAAAGGGGCTGAGGCCATGGTGGAAGTTGCCATGGCACGGGTCAAGCAGGCTCAGGCCGCCCTGGTATCAGCCAGGGTAACCAGTCAGGAGGCTGTGATCACTGCTCCGCACGATGGAATCATCACTGGGAAACTGGTTGATAAGGGTGACCTTGCTGCTCCGGGCATGCCTCTGCTGATCCTTGAAACTACCCGTAGCTCTCGTGTGGATATGGTCCTGCCGGAGACATATATTGACTATGTGAAGATACGGCAGAAGGTCCACGTGGACATACCTGCTCTGAAAATGGAATCTTTCCAAGGAGCCGTCAGCACCATCGTGCCCGCTGCAGACCAACGAAGCCGATCCTTTCTCGTCAAGATAGCCTTACCGGTTGACAGCCATCTTAAGTCCGGCATGTTTGCACGGGTCCGGATCCCCATAGGCCATAGCAGCAAAATCATGATACCCGGAGATGCAGTGATGTCCCATGGACAACTCACCGGACTGTACCTGGTAGATTCTGAGAACATAGCCCATTTTCGCCTTATTCGCCTGGGCAGGACTTTCGGGGATAACGTCGAAGTGCTGTCTGGTCTCAAGGAGGGAGATCGTTATGTTATAAGGCCTTTTCCAGGGCTTGAGGACGGGGCCCGTGTGGACGTAATATCGTGAAACAAGAGCTGGGTCCGGCAGGCAAAATAGCCGGAATTTTCATTGATTCCAAGCTTACCGCACTTATCATCGTAGCCTCCATCATCTTAGGTATCGCTGCTGTTTATTCTCTCCCACGGGAAGAGGAGCCTCAGATCATTGTTCCGATGATCGATATATTCGCCGGGTTGCCGGGTGCAAGTGCAAAAGAGGTTGAAGAGCGGATCACCAAACCCATGGAAAAACTGCTGTGGGAAATTCCGGGGGTGGAGTATGTTTATTCCACATCGAGTCCAGGGATGTCCATGGCAGTGGTCCGATTCTTTGTGGGAGAAAACGAAGAACACGCCATTATCAGGCTCCAGTCAAAACTGCTGGCCAATTACGATCGCATCCCCTGTTGTGCCACCCCACCCTTGGTCAAACCACGCTATATCGACGACGTTCCCATCCTTGCAATGACATTTTGGGCAGAAGATGTCGACCATTACACCTTACGCAGGGTTGTGGCCGAGGTGGAAGATATTATAAAACGCGAGGATAAAGCGTCCATCACCCGGATAATCGGCGGTTACCGGCGCCAGGTTGAAGTGCGCCTGGATCCGGTTCGCCTGGCGGCATTCCAACTGGCCCCTGGTGCAATTGCCGACATGTTGCGTGCTGCCAACCAGGAATCGGAAATCGGAAGCTTTGCCTCTGTGGATGGGGAAATCCTGGTGCATACCGGAGGCTTTCTGCGTGATGCAGATGATGTGGGACGGGTAGTGGTGGCAATCCACAAGGGCCGGCCCGTCTACTTGAGAGATGTGGCTACTATCGAGGATGGTCCTGAAGAGCCGGACCAGTATGTCTTCTTTGGGACAGGCCCGGCGGCCCAAGATAAGGGAATTGTTGCAGACTCTTCACCTCAAGGGATCTATCCTGCCGTAACCCTCACCGTTGCCAAGCGAAAGGGAGCCAATGCCGTCACAGTGGCCAAAAATATCTTGCGCCGGGTAGAAGAGAGCAGGGGCGTGGTAATCCCTGAAAACATTCATATGACGGTCACCCGCAATTACGGCGAGACAGCCAAGGAAAAATCCGACGAGCTGCTGCTTCATATGTTTATTGCCGTCTTCTCAGTTACCCTCCTGATATGGTTTGCCCTCGGTTTTCGCGAATCAGGTGTTGTGGCCTTGGCCATTCCGGTGACTCTGGCTCTCACACTCACTATGTTCTATCTCTATGGCTACACCCTGAACCGCATCACCCTGTTTGCCCTTATCTTCTCCATCGGCATCCTTGTGGACGACGCCATTGTGATAGTGGAAAACGTGGTTCGTCACTTTCGTCTGCCGGAAAACAAGGATCGCCCTATTTTGAAGGTAGCTGTTGAGGCAGTAAACGAGGTGGGTAATCCCACGATTCTTGCAACCCTTGCAGTGATCGCGGCAATCATGCCCATGGCCTTTGTGGGTGGCCTCATGGGCCCCTACATGCGGCCCATTCCCATGGGTGCCTCGGCTGCCATGGTATTCTCCCTGTTAACGGCCTTTATTGTCACGCCGTGGGCATCCGTTCGTCTTTTGAAACACAAAAAGGACATCAGCAGTGAGGAGTATGGTGAGAAGGAAGATTGGTCTGTCAGACTCTATCGCCGGATCATGACACCTCTTATCGAAGCACCTCATTGGCGTTGGCCCTTTCTAATTGGTGTGGTTGTGTTGCTTGTCGCTGCCTGCGTCCTGATCGCTGTGGGTTGGGTCCAGGTTAAAATGCTTCCATTTGACAACAAGAGCGAGTTTCAGGTGATCGTTGATATGCCGGAATCCGCCACCCTGGAGGAGACATCAACAGCAGCCCTGGAGATGGGCAACTTCTTGAAAACCGTAAATGAGGTCGTGGATTATGAAATCTATATCGGCACTGCTTCCCCTTTTAATTTTAACGGCCTGGTACGCCACTACTATCTGAGGCAAGGCCCAAACGTTGCCGACATCCAGGTCAATTTGTTGAGCAAGCATCACAGGAAGGCCCAGAGTCATGATATCGCGAAGCGGGTACGGCCGGGGCTCAAAGAGATTGCCGACAGGTTTAATGCCCGTGTGAAAGTGGCTGAAGTACCCCCAGGACCTCCGGTGCTATCCACGCTTGTTGCGGAGATATACGGCCCGGACTATGAGCGCCAGCGCGGAATCGCCAAAGAAGTAATGAATATCTTTGAAGAGACCCCGGGAGTAGTGGACACTGACTGGTACATGGAAGATAAGCAGACCAGAATCAATTTTGTTGTTGATAAGGAAAAGGCGGCCCTGCACGGGATCAGTGCCTCCCGGATCAACCAGACCCTTGAGCTTGCCCTGAAAGGCAAGCCGGTCGGCCTTCTCCATCAACCCGTGGAGAAAGAGGACGTGCCCATTGTGGTCCGCATGCCCTTGGCTGAGCGGGCAGGAATCGAGCGCCTGGCAGCCATCAGGATTTCCTCCACAGATGGCCGGCTTGTCCCGCTCTCAGATCTGATCTCTGTTCAGAAAACCGATCTGGACCGCAGCATCTATCATAAAAACCTGATGCCGGTTGTCTATGTTACCGGGGATGTGGCCGGGGCCAAGGAGAGTCCTGTATATGCCATTCTTGAAATGCGAGAGAAAATCGATGCCATCTCTCTGCCCGAGGGATATCAGATCGCCCAGTATACAAGCCGAGTTCCTGAAAGCTCAAAACAATTTGCCATGAAATGGGACGGCGAATGGCATATTACCTATGAAGTGTTCCGCGACCTGGGTATTGCCTTTGGGGTGGTCCTGGTGCTCATTTTTATACTTATTGTCGGCTGGTTTAAATCGCTCCGTACACCGCTGGTCATTATGGCGGCAATCCCCTTTTCCCTGGTAGGTATCCTGCCCGGCCATTGTCTAATGGGCGCATTTTTTACTGCGACTTCCATGATCGGCTTCATTGCAGGTGCCGGTATTGTGGTGCGGAACTCCATTATTTTGGTGGACTTCATCGAGCTTCGCCTCAAACAGGGAATGCCGCTGGATAAGGCAGTCATTGATGCCGGGGCCGTGAGGTTCCGTCCAATGATGCTTACGGCCGCGGCTGTTGTTGTAGCCGCCTCGGTCATCCTTTTTGACCCTATTTTCCAGGGCCTTGCCATATCACTTATGGCCGGTGAGGTGGCGTCTCTTTTACTCTCCAGGATGACAGTGCCGATACTTTACTATCTGGACAAGCGATGGGAGCTTGGACACTACAAGCATCCTGTACATGAGGAAGTGTAACTACTCAATGCCTTGTCAGAATTTCATGGATTTTGGATACTCTAATCAATATTATAGGAGCTGAAATGCCGCAAATCAGCCGACGCTAACCATGCGGGGCACTGAACTGCGGAACAGCACCCAGCGATAAGCGGTGCACGGTATTTCAAATTGCAACGGCACGGGTTAGGAGTCGGCTGGAGCGACTTTGTTGTGCCCCTCACTTCCTGAAAAGATCGCTGTGAGTTCCGGTACGTTCCAAGCGTAGGCTCTCCTGATCCATTGAGTAGATCAATATCCAGTCAGGCTCAATATGGCAGCCTCGGCAGTTGATCAACTTTCCAATGAGCGGATGGTCTCGGTGCAGTGGGTCAAGCGGAAGCTCTTCAGCAAGTCTTTTGACGACTTTCCTTAGTTTGGCAATATCCTTACCACGCTTAGCCATCCGCTTTACATCACGGGAAAACTGACGCGTCTGAGATAGCCGCCTCATGTCTCCCAGCTATGAAACATCTCATATAGGGAACCGAACTCCGTAATCTCCTCCCCTCGCTGGCTCTTAGCAATGGTCTTTTCCGTGACCTCATTGGGGATCTCGACCGGAAAGGGAAGTCCGTCTCTCAACGAAATCTGAGTGTAAAAAATACGAATGGCTTCAGTTGGTGTGATCCCAAGGCGACGGAAAACGCTTTCTGCTTTCGCCTTAGTTTCCGGCTCGATTCGTGCGTGTACTACTGCTGTCTTCATATTGTTATTCTTATCACATATGCAACACAAATTCAAGGTCAGAGGCGATGATGGCACAACGTCACTCCTGACCATTCCCAGTGAGGCCGTCCGCGACATCACAGGGATATGGTCCAGGAAATTGTTGGGTCAAATATCAGCTGACAGCACAGGTGGAAATATTTTTTGTTAGGTGATAATCGTGACAAATAACAGGGATTCTCGGTTTTTTGGATTCATAGACCGTAGCGGCATCCTTCATTTTGTAGTTTACACTTTTTCAACATAGACGGATGCCAGCCATTAGCTGTTAGCCGTTAGCCGTTAGGTAAAAACTTTGTATAAAAACGG
>JGI24025J20009_10003203_pt1 | contig 11272 bp, 9 predicted proteins | sample Cruoilmetagenom3_FD_20009 | JGI IMG/M metagenome (IMG submission 20009) | reverse complement strand
CCGCCGGACCACCGCGCCGATCGCGATCCGATCGACCGGATGGCCGAGCCGCATGCCGCCCGCGCGTCCGCGCGCGGTCACCACGATCCCGTTCGCCTGGAGTTTCCGTATGACATGCGCCAGGTGATGCACCATGTGATACACCGCGCAGGTGCAGGCGGCCGCGATCTCGGCCAGGATTGCCCGCCTGTCGCCATGCCCGGCGCAGACCATCACCCCCGCAGCGCCGGGTTGGGTCTCGCCGCCAGTCACATCGCTCGCTCTCTCGCTTCGCGGTTTTTCGCATCTGAGAAGCAACTTTGATTGATCGAAGACAAATCCCGTGCCAGAAGCACCCGGCAATTCCTGACCCTGGGGGGAACACGAGAGAAGATGGCCCGCCTCGCCGCGATCACGGATGTTTCAGGACGCCGCGACGCCCGGATCGGCGGCGCGTTGTCGGTGGGTGCGGCCCTGTTCTGGCCAGTCCAGGCGGCGGTGATCGCGGCCGTTCTGGCCGGTCTTCTCGTTGGAGAAAGCCCGCTCGCGCCGCTCCTCGCCGCCGGGCTCTATTTCGGGTTGGCGCTGCTGCGAAGTGCGGTCGAGGGCAGCGCTCAAAGCCACCTGCACCGGTACAGTGCGACGGTTCTGACCGGGCTGCGGCGCGAGATCGTGCAGGTCGAGGCCCGCGCCGCCACGCCGTCGGCGATCGGCGACGGTGGTGCGCTGGCGGCACTCACGGCGGAAAAGCTGGAGGCGCTGCGCCCCTATCTGTTGCGCTACCGTCCGGCCCGCCTGCGCTCCGCCGTGCTGATTCCGGCGATCCTCGCGATTTCGCTGTGGCACAGCTGGGCCGTGGGGGTGGTGCTGATCCTGGCGGGTCCATTGATCCCGCTCTTCATGGCGCTGGTGGGCTGGGCGGCCAAGGAGGCCAGCGCCCGGCAGATGGGCGAGATCGGCCAACTGAGCGACCTTCTGGTCGACCGCCTCGTCGCGCTGGCGGACCTCAGGCTGATCGGGGCCGGCCCTGCGGTCGTCGACAGTTTCCACACCGCCTCCGAAACCCTGCGCGCGCGCACGATGGCCGTGCTCAGGATCGCCTTCCTGTCGTCGACCGTGCTCGAGCTTTTCGCCGCGCTGGGCGTGGCGATGGTCGCCGTCTGGGTCGGCTTCGCGCTTCTGGGTGCGCTCGCCTGGGGCACCTGGGGGGCGCCGCTCACACCCTTTGCGGGGATCTATCTCCTGCTGCTCGCGCCCGAGTACTTCCAGCCGCTGCGCGATCTCGCCGCCGCCTGGCACGACAAGGCCGCGGCCGAGGCGGTTATCGACGAGATCGAGGCCTGGAAGAGCGAGACGCGCGCCGAGATCATGGGGCTTGGCGAGCTGTCGGTCGGAGGGCGGGTGATTGGTCCGATCCGCCTTGAAGGCGTGGCCGCGGCCCGGGGTGCCCGGGTGATCCGCTACCCCGACCTCACCATCGCAGCAGGCGACCGCATCGCCGTCATGGGTCCGAGCGGTTCGGGCAAGACCACGCTTCTGCGGCTCCTCGCCGGGTTGGAACGCCCCGTCGAAGGGGTCGTGACGGTGGACGGTACGGCGCTGTCGGAGGAAAATGTGGCAGGCTGGCGGGCCGGCCTCGGCTGGATGCCGCAGGCGCCGCATTTCCTCAGCCGGTCGCTCAGGCACAACATCGCGTTCGAGGGCGATCTCGACCCGCAGGTGCTGGCGCAGGCCAAGCTCGAGACCGTGCTCGCGGGCCTTCCCGCAGGGCTCAACACCCCGCTCGGTGAGCTTGGCGCCGGGCTTTCAGGCGGCGAGGCTCGGCGGGCCATGCTGGCGCGCGCGCTGAACGGCCATCCATCGGTCCTGCTTGCCGACGAGCCGACCGCGGATCTTGATGCTGAGACCGCCAACGCGGTCACCGATGCGCTGCTCGACTTCGCGTTCGCGGGGGGTACGCTGATCGTGGCGACCCACGACGAAACCTTGATCGGCAGGCTGGACCGGGTGCTTGACCTTGGCGGGAGTGACCCGGCATGAGGCCGTTCTTCGAGATCGTCTGGCTGCTTGTCCGATCCGAACGGCGCGCTTTGCTACAGGGGCTCGCGCTGTCGATTGTCGTGCTGGTGATGGGGGCGGCGCTGCTCGGCCTTTCGGGCTGGTTCATCACCGCCGCCGCGGCGGCCGGTATGGCGGGGGCCGGCATTCTGTTCAACGTCTTCGTCCCGTCGGCGATGGTGCGCTTCCTGGCGCTCGGCCGCACGATCGCGCGCTACGGCGAGCGGCTGGCGACCCACGACGCCGTGTTGCACGCGCTCGCCGCGCTCCGGCTCGGGCTTCTGCGCGGCCTGCTCGACCGGCCGCACCGCGCGGTCGAACGGCTCCGCGCGGCGGCGTTCCTCAACCGCCTGACCGCGGATGTGGACATGCTGGACGGCGCGCTCCTCAGGCTGGTCCTGCCCGGGCTCGCGGGAACGGTCGTGATCGTGCTGGCCACGGCGATGCTGTGGTGGCTCGTCCACCCGGGCGTCGCGCTGCTGGTCGGGCTCGGCTATATCATCGGGCCGAACCTGGTGTTCCTTCTGGGCCAACGCATCGCCCGCCGTTCGTCGCGCCAAGCCGAGGCGGCCATGCAGGCCACCCGGACGCGGCTCGTCGAGATGGTGGCGGCGCGCGAAGACCTCGCGGTCTATGGCCAGCTGCGCCGGGTGGCCGGCCATATCGAGACGGCGATCGCGCGGCAGGCAGCGGCGCGCGACCGGCTCGAAGCGATCGAGCGCGGCACCGGCCTCAGCCTCGATCTGATCGGCGCGGGCGTCACCGCCGGCGCGCTCGGGCTCGGCGCCTGGTTGGTCGGGCAAGGCCAGATCGAGGCCGCGCGTGCCGCCATCGGGGTCTTCGTTGCGCTCGCCTTGTCCGAGGCGGTGGCCCCGGTGCGCCGCGCGCTGTCCGAGATTGGCGGCATGGTGCAGGCGGCGCGGCGGGTGCGGCCCTCCCTCGACACAGGCAAAACCACGGCTCTTGAGGCGACCGGCCCTTGCGCGCCGGGGCCGTTGCAGCTCGATGCCGTGACCTGTCGGCGCAACGTAACGGGCCCGGCGCTTTTTGCGCCGCTGACACTCACCGTCGGTCCGGGGCAAACCGTTGCGCTGATCGGGCCGAGCGGCGTGGGCAAGAGCACGCTCCTGCTCACTGCCGCCGGCGCCTTGGCACCGGATGCGGGCCGGGTTCGGCTTGGCGACGTGGACGTCATGTCCTGCGAGACCGGCGCTTTGCGGGCCCAGCTTGTGATGGTGCCACAGCGTCACGGGCTGATCTCCGGGACGGTGGCCGAGAACCTGCGGCTCGCAACGCCCGGCGCAGGTGACGATGCGCTCTGGCAGGCGCTTGAGGCCACGTGCCTCGCCGACACCTTGCATACGCGCGGCGGGTTGAACATGCGGCTCGGTCCGAAGGGGGCGGGTCTTTCCGGGGGTGAGGCGCGGCGACTGGTGCTTGCGCGCGCCCTCCTGCGGCAGCCTTCCGTTCTCCTGCTGGATGAGCCGACCGAGGGGCTCGACACGGCGATCTCGGCGCGGGTGATGGCCGGGATTCGCACGGCCTTGCCGGGGGCGGCGATCCTCATCGCGGCTCATCGCAAGACCGAGAGAGAGGCCGCCGATCGTATCGTCGAACTGCGGCACCCGGACGCATAGCGCGCAAATATGCATTTCGGATAAATCTTTAGGCGTAGACCAAATCCATGTCTGAGATGCGGGTCTCAAGCCGCTTTCGTCCACATCTCACACACGCAACACGCGACCTCGGGAGGCCACCAATGGAGATCGGACTGGTCGAACTGTCACGCCTGCAATTTGCGATGACAGCGATGTATCACTTCCTCTTCGTGCCGCTCACGCTGGGTCTTTCGATCCTCGTGGCGATCATGGAGACCGTTTATGTCATGACCGGCCGCCCGATCTGGCGGCAGATGACGAAATTCTGGGCCATGTTGTTCGGCATCAACTTCGTGCTCGGCGTGGCCACCGGCCTCACCATGGAGCTCCAGTTCGGGATGAACTGGAGCTACTACAGCCATTACGTCGGTGACATCTTCGGTGCACCGCTCGCCATCGAGGGTCTGATGGCCTTCTTCCTCGAAGCCACCTTCGTCGGCCTCATGTTCTTCGGCTGGGACAAGCTCAGCCGAGTGCAACACGCGGTGGTGACCTGGCTGGTCGCCATCGGGTCCAACTTCTCGGCGCTGTGGATCCTGATCGCCAACGGCTGGATGCAGAACCCGGTCGGCGCCGAGTTCAACCCCGACACGATGCGCATGGAAATGACGTCGTTCTTCGAGGTGCTGTTCAACGAGGTGGGGCAAGCCAAGTTCGTCCATACCGTGTCTGCCGGCTACGTGACCGGGAGCGTTTTCGTGATCGGTGTCTCGGCGCTCTATCTGCTTCAGAACCGGCACAAGGACCTCGCGCGCCGGTCGATCGCGGTGGCTTCCGCCTTCGGGCTCGCCTCGGCGCTGTCGGTGGTCGTGCTCGGCGATGAGAGCGGCTATTCGGCCACCCATACCCAGAAGATGAAACTCGCCGCGATCGAGGCGATGTGGCACACCGAGCCGGCCCCGGCCTCGTTCACCCTCATCGGCTTCCCCGACCAAGAGGCGCGCGAGACCCACTACGCGGTCCATATCCCCTGGGCCATGGGCCTCATTGGCACCCGCAGCCTGACCAAGGAGATCGAGGGGATCGCGGAACTGGTCGCCGGGTCGGAGGCCAAGATCCGCGACGGGCTGATCGCCTACGATGCGCTGATGACGATCCGTGAGCAGCGCGAGGCGACGCCCAAGGAGGTGCGCGACACGTTCGAGGCGCATTCCGACAACCTCGGCTATGCGCTTTTGCTCAAACCTTACCTCGACGATCCGCGCGCCGCGACGGAGGAACAGATCACTTTGGCGGCCGAGGATACGATCCCGGGTGTCGCGCCGCTGTTCTGGGCCTTCCGGATCATGGTCGGGCTCGGGTTCAGCTTCATCGCGGTCATGCTGTATTTCTTCTGGCGGGCCTCGTTCAAGAAGATGCACTTTCCGCGCTGGTCGCTCTACGCCGCGGTTGCGATCATCCCGACACCCTGGATCGCCATCGAGCTGGGCTGGTTCGTCGCCGAGTTCGGCCGCCAGCCTTGGACCGTGGACGGCGTGCTGCCGACCGCACTGAGCGCCTCGCACCTGAGCGTCGCCGACTTGCTCATCACGCTTGCGGGTTTCCTCACTCTCTACACGGTGCTGTTCGTGATCGAGATGAGCCTGATGGTGAAGTACATCCGCAAGGGCCCGTTCCAGGACGTCGCCGAAACGGATGCCTGGCAGGCCGCCCATGAAACCCGGCTGCGTTCGCAGGCAGCCCCCGGCACAACCCCCGCGGAGTAAGTGACATGATCCTTTTCGAACTGATCGAGTACGACATCCTTCGCGTGATCTGGTGGGTGCTTCTCGGTGTGCTGCTGATCGGCTTCGCCCTGACGGACGGGTTCGACATGGGCGTCGGTGCGCTGCTGCCCTTCGTCGCCAAGACCGACATCGAACGCCGGGTGGCGATCAACACCGTCGGTCCGGTGTGGGAAGGCAATCAGGTGTGGTTCGTGCTCGGCGGCGGTGCCATCTTCGCCGCCTGGCCGCCGCTCTATGCGGTGAGCTTCTCGGGCTTCTACCTCGCGATGTTCGTGATCCTCGCGGCGATGATCCTGCGCCCCGTCGGCTTCAAGTACCGCTCCAAGCGCGACAGCCAGGCCTGGCGCGATGGCTGGGACTGGGCGTTGTTCATCGGCGGCGCGGTGCCCGCACTCCTGTTCGGCGTGGCGGTGGGCAATGTCCTGCTCGGCGTGCCCTTCTACCTCACCGAAGATCTGATGCCGATGTACGAGGGCAACGCGCTCGTCAAGTTCGTCGGCCTCCTGCGGCCCTTCGGGCTCTTGGCTGGCGTGGTTTCTCTGTCGATGCTTATCCTGCACGGCGCCGCCTGGCTGAGCCTGAAAGCGTCGGGCGTGGTCGCGATCCGGGCGCGCGAGATCGGCACCTGGGCCGGGGTGGTGGCCTTGGTTACCTACGCGCTGGCGGGGCTCTGGCTGGCGGTCGGCATCGACGGGTTCACGCTCGGCGAGGTCGCGGCCAACGGCCCGTCGAACCCGCTCTATTCCGAGGTGACACGCGGCGGCAGCTGGCTGGGCGCCTACGCCGCGCGGCCCTGGATCGCCATCGCCCCGGCGATGGGATTCGCTGGCATCGCGCTCGCCGTGCTCGGGTTGCGGGCCGGTCGCGAGGTCTCGACGCTGCTGTGGTCGAAGCTCGGGATCACCGGCATCATTTCCTCGGTCGGGTTGACGATGTTTCCTTTCATCCTGCCCTCGACCGTCGACTCCAACAGCTCGCTCACCGTCTGGGATGCCTCGAGTTCGCACCAGACCCTGTTCGTGATGCTGGTGGCGACCGCCATCTTCTTGCCGCTGATCCTCGCCTACACCGCCTGGGTCTACAAGGTGCTGTGGGGCAAGGTCACGGTGGAAGACATCACCGACACGGCCTATTGAGGAGGCCTGCATGACCTGCCAACTCATCGAAAGCTCCAATGCGGCCGCGAAAGCGGTCGCACCGGGGGCCAGGCTATCGCAAGCGGCCGAGGCCGCGCTGCGCGATGCGCACGGCGCAGAAACCCACGTCGGCGCAAGCTACGCGGCGATCGTTGCCCGATATGGGCCGGTTGCCCCCTTCGACAAACTTCTCAAGGCCGAACGGCGTCACGCCGCAGCGCTCGCGACGATGATGAAGGCCTACGGGCTCGCGGTGCCGAAAAACGCCTGGGGATCCGAAGCCAAACCGCTCGTGCCGCTTCCCGACACCGTTGAGGCGGCCTGTGCCGCCTGCGCCGAGGCCAGGGCCGCCGATGTGCGCCAGTACGACGATGTCCTGATCCCGGCCGTGACAGGGGTCCCGGGCCTCGTCGAGCTTTTCAGCGCCCTGCGCGACCGTGCGCGCGACCGTCACCTGCCGGCTTTCCAGCGCGGCATGGACGGCGGGCACGCGGTGCCGCACCTGCACGGGCATCCCCACCACCACTCCGACGGGCATTCCCACGAACACGCCCACGAACACGCTCACGGCGGTCGCGATCATCACCGCTGCGGCCAGACCCACGCAAAAGGACACTGACATGTGGTATTTCGCCTGGCTTCTCGGCTTGCCGCTCGCCGCGCTCTTCGCTGTGCTCAACGCCATTTGGCTGGAGATGCGCACCGATGCCTGTTTTTCCGAGGAGGGCGATTGCCCCGATGGGGAGCACAGGCATTGAAGGCGAGGGGCGTGTGTCCCTGATTTGCCCCCTGCCGGCCCGGCCCGGGTGTTGGAAGCATCGCGGGCCCGGTTTCGTTCCGATGCCGGAGCAGGGAGGCCGGAGCAGGGAGGCCGGAGCAGGGAGGTCAGTGCCGTCGGCGAATACTGTCCGGACGTCCGGTGAGCGAAAGGCGGGCATCGTTGCGGGCCTGGCGCGATACCACCTTGCCTTTCGAGATCACCCAGAGCCGGTCGGGCCGCAGTCGCACCGCTTCGATCGGGTCGCCCGCGTCGAGCACGACCAGCGAGCCCACCGCGCCTTCATGCAAGCCGTAGCCCTCGAGGCCGATGATCGACGCGTTCCCCTCTGTGACCATGTCGAAGCATCGCCGCATCTCCTCCGGCGACGTCATCTGTGCGACGTGCAGCCCCATGAAGGCGACGTCGAGCATGTCGGCGGTGCCCAGCGAATACCACGGATCGCGCACGCAATCCTGGCCCCAGCCGACGGGGATGCCCATGGCCTGCATTTCCTTGACCCGCGTCAGCCCGCGCCGCTTCGGATAGCTGTCGTGACGGCCTTGCAGGACGATGTTGATGAGCGGGTTCGGGATCGCCGCCACCTGCGCCTCCGCGATCAGCGGCAGAAGCTTGGACACGTAGTAATTGTCCATCGAATGCATCGACGTGAGGTGCGACCCCACCACCCGGCCCCCGAGCCCGAGCCGCTGCGTCTCGTAAGCGAGCGTCTCGATATGGCGGCTCGCGGGGTCGTCGGTCTCGTCGCAATGCATGTCGACCGGCAGGCCGCGGTCGGCGGCGATCTCGCAAAGATCACGCACCGAGGCACGGCCATCTTCCATCGTGCGCTCGAAATGCGGGATACCCCCGACCACGTCGACGCCCATGTCGAGCGCCCGGATCAGATTTTCGCGCGCGCCCTGCGCCCGGTAGAGCCCGTCCTGCGGGAAGGCGACGAGCTGGAGATCGAGGTAGTCCTTCACCTTCTCGCGCACCTCGATGAGCGCGGTGACGCCGCGCAGATGCGCGGGCGTGGTGTCGACATGGCTGCGGATCGCGAGCAGCCCCTGGCTCACCGCCCAGTCGCAATAGGCGAGTGCGCGCGCGACCATCTCGTCAACCGTCGCCTGCTCGCGCAGCTCGCCCCAAAGCGCGATGCCTTCGAGCAGGGTTCCGCTCGCGTTGATCCGGGGCGTGCCGTAGGAGAGCGTCGCGTCCATGTGGAAATGCGGGTCGACGAAGGGCGGCGCGACGAGGTCGCCGCTGGCGTCGATCACTTCGCGGGCCGTGCTGCCGAACAGCTCGCCAACGGCGGCGATGAACCCGTCCCTGATCCCGATGTCGGCCTGACGTCCATCTGGCAACACGCCGCCTTTCACCAGAATATCGAACTCGGCCATCAGCGTTCTCCGCGGTTGTAGGGCACCATCAGCGCCGCCGGCACATTGGCGCGGCGCGACATCAGCACAAGGGCAAGGATCGAGAGGATGAAGGGGATCATCAAGAACACCTGGTAGGGGATCTCGGCGCCAAGCGCGGTCTGTTGCAGCCGGACCTGGAGCGCGTCGAAGGCCGCGAACAGCAGCGCACCGAGCAGCGCCTTCCAGGGCGACCAGGCGCCGAAAACCACCAGCGCAATAGCGATCCAGCCGCGTCCGTTGATCATCTCGAAGAAGAAGGAGCTGAAGGCCGACATGGTGAGAAACGCCCCGCCCACCGCCATCAATCCCGACCCCGCCACCACCGCGCCGATCCGCACGGCCGCGACCGAAAGACCCTGCGCCTCGACCGCGGAGGGGTTTTCGCCCGCTGCCCGCACCGCGAGCCCCAGCGGCGTGCGGTAGAGCGTGAGGGCGGTCAGAGCGACGACGCCGAAAGCCAGGTAGGTGAGCGCCGTCTGCGAGAACAGCGCCTCGCCGATGAAGGGAATGTCGGACAGGCCGGGAATGTGGAGCGGCTGGAACGGCTCGATCCGCGGCGGCGAGGTCACCTCCGGCAGGCTGAGCCGGTAGGCATAGTAACTCGACGAGGTGGCGAGCAGGGTGATCCCGAGGCCGACGACATGTTGCGACAGGCTGAACACCACCGTGAATACGGCATGGAGCAGCCCGAAACCCATGCCGACCAGCAGCGCCACACCCACGCCCCACCACAGCCCGGCACCGGAATAGACCGCCATCCAGCCGGCGAACGCGCCGGCCACCATGATCCCCTCGATCCCGAGGTTGAGGATGCCCGCGCGCTCGCAGATCAGCTCGCCCATGGTGGCGAAGATCAGCGGCGAGGCGATGCGCAGAACGGCGGCCCAGAAGCTTGCGGAGATGAGGATATCGACGATCTCGCTCATCCGCGCACCATCCGAAAGCGCGTGAAGGCCAGTGCCAGCACCATGCACAAGAGCGCGACGGCAACGAGGATGTCGGCGATATAGGTCGGCACATCGGCCGCCCGGCTCATCGAGTCGGCGCCCACGAATATCCCTGCGACAAACAGCGCTGTCGCGATGACGCCAAGCGGGTGGAGGAGGGCGAGCATGGCGACGATGATGCCGGTGTAGCCAAAGCCCGGCGAGACATCGAGCGTGAGGTTGCCGCGCAGCCCCGCCACTTCCGAGAAGCCCGCAAGCGCCGCAAGCCCGCCGGAGATCAGCGCGGTCTTGACCATCACCCGGCCGACGGGCACGCCGGCAAAGGCGGCGGCTTCGGCGTTTTGCCCCACCGCGCGGATCTCGTAGCCCAGCGTCGTGCGTGCCTGCAACACCCAGACCGCGACGGCCGACAGGATCGCGAGGCCGAAGCCCCAATGCAGCCGCAGCCCCTCGACCAGCCTCGGCAGCCGGGCGCCGCGCGGGATCGGTTCCGACTTCGGCCAGCCCATCCCCATCGGGTCTTTCAGCGGGCCTTCGAGCAGCATCGAGACGAAGAGCAACATGATGAAGTTGAACAACAGCGTGGTGACCACCTCGTCGACCCCGAGCCGGGTCTTGAGCAGGACCGGTCCGAGCAGCACCAGCGCGCCTGCGGCAATCGCCGCCAGGGCCATCAGCGGGATCAGCACCGGCCCCGGAAGCCCGAGCTTCGTGCCGACAATCACGGTCGCCAGAGCGCCCGCGTAGAGCTGCGCCTCGGCGCCGATGTTCCACAGCTTGGCGCGGAACGCGACGGCGACGGCGAGGCCTGTGAAAATCAGCGGCGTCGCCCGGTTCAGGGTTTCGAGCAAGGCGAATTTGGAGCCCGCAGCCCCCTTCAGGATCAGCCCGAAGGTCGCGAACGGGTCGGCCCCGGCGGCAAGCGCCAGCAGCCCGCCGATGATGAAAGTCAGCGCCAATGCGAACACCGGCGGGCCGAACCGGCGCAGGGGTGACGGTCTGGCGATCGCTTCAAGCCGCATTGTCGTATCCTTGTCCCGCCATCCATTGCCCGAGCTCGGCGGGCGTCTTGCTGCCACGCGCGAACTCCGGCGAAAGCCGGCCTTCGGAGATCACCCGGATCACGTCCGACAGCGCGATGATCTCGTCGAGGTCTTCCGAGATCAGCAGCACCGCGGCACCGGCGTCGCGCGCCGCGATCAGGCGTTCCTGCACGTAGGTGACCGCGCCGATATCGAGCCCGCGCACCGGCTGGTTGGCGAGGATGATCTTCGGGCCGTTCTCAAGCACCCGGCCGAGGATCAGCTTTTGCATGTTGCCGCCCGAAAGCAGGCGGATGCGGGTGTCGGGCCCCGGGCAGCGCACGTCATGGGTGTCGATGATCTCCAACGCTTGCGCCTCGGCCGCGCGCCAGTCCATCCAGCCGCGCCGGCTCACCGGCGGCAGATTGTAGTTCTCCAGCACCGCGTTCTCGGTCAGGGTGAAATCGGCGATCGTCCCGGTCGTGTGCCGGTCTTCGGGGATCCGCCCGATCCCCGCCTTCAGCGCCTTGCGCGGCGACCAGGGCCCGACCGGCTCGCCCGCCA
>JGI24025J20009_10003202_pt1 | contig 11277 bp, 10 predicted proteins | sample Cruoilmetagenom3_FD_20009 | JGI IMG/M metagenome (IMG submission 20009) | reverse complement strand
AAATGCTCACCACCCAGCACATCGACTTGCTCACGCTCAAGTTCAATACCCAGTTCCGCTGCAAATACTCTTACACGCCGGGGGTTAGCAAAGGCTTCAAACTCATAAAGTTTCATAAAATAATTCCATAATTAGTTTCTTGATGGTTTAACGTAGCTATTTACAGGAGCTAGCCGTTACACAACAGCCGCTGTTTGATTAATGCTGGTAGAGGAAGGCCCCTGACTTAATGTTTCAATAGTCACGGCAGGTTTCGAAACACTAAGCGCAGTCCTATTGCCCGTATGAATAGCGGCACCCGTGGCATATGTACGTTGTGTTGCGGGCCGGTCTTTAATTAACTCTTCCCAGGCCTTTACATGGGGATAACGTTCAATATCAACCGATAAGTGTGGATGCTTCATAATCCACGGATAGCAGGCCATATCGGCGATAGAGTATTCACCGGCAATAAAATCTCTATTTTTTAAGTGCTCGTTGAGCACGCCAAAGAGTCGCCTGGTCTCATTAACATAGCGATCAATGGCATAGGGTATTTTTTCATTCGGTGATGCAGCGAAGTGAAAGTTTTGGCCAAGCATGGGGCCGAGACCGCCCATTTGCCAAAATAGCCACTGCAATACCTCGGCACGGCCAGTACTATCAGCGGGGTAAAATCGACCTGTTTTTTCTGCTAAGTACAGTAGAATTGCGCCCGATTCAAAGATTGATATTGGTTGCGTTTCTCCCTGTTGATAGGCAGCCCACGGTCCCGATAGCGGGTCGTTGTCAACAATGGCTGGAATACGCTGATTGGGCGACACCCTTGAGAAAGAGTCATCGAATTGCTCCCCCCTGTGGATATTGACCGGGATCAAGCGATACGCCAGTCCTGCTTCCTCAAGTAACAGCAACGGTTTATAGCCGTTTGGGGTTGTCCAAAAATATAAATCAATCATATCTATGTCCTTATTTTTTATGATGAAAAATAACTAAAGACTCAACTTCTTGCTATTGCTTGAAAGCGTCACTAATGGCAATGGTCGAATACCTTGAATAATCACCTCATCGCCGATGGCAAACGCGTGGTTTGGGGATCTCAAGTCAACGAGCTCGCCATCTGTCTTTCTAATCTGATAAGTATTACCACTAGCATTATTTGCTTCCTGTATTTCTCCGCCAGCCCATGCACCTGCAAGCCCGGCAACGATTGCTCCCACAGGGCCACCAACCGCACCACCTATTAAAAATGTAGACAAACCACCGAGCATCTTGCCGGTAGTTTTATCGGCACTTTGACCGACAACCTTGTCAGCCATAACGAATGAAGAAACGGCTAGTGGCAATGCAGCACTCAACAAAATGATTTTTTTCTTTAACATGACTTTCTCCTTAAAATTCCAAATTTAGTGATAGGCCCGTTCTATTTGAGCGCTATGACTAGAGGTATTGCAGAACACATGCCAAATTTTATTTCTATAAATTTCATCAAGTTACAGATGCCTGAAAAAATAAGTCTGGATAATTCACGATATACAAGGAATCATTAACGAAATTTCGCGCCACAAGATCATCAGATATCAGGGAGTTGATAGGTCAATGAGTAACGAAAGATCCTCTACCACAAAGCCAAGTGGCACCAAGTCTCACAGCCATTCATTAGTGCGCCAAGAGCTAGAACTCATTCTTCAGGCAGCGGGTGATGGTATTTACGGTATTGATTGCCAGGGCATAGGCACCTTCGCTAATCGAGCCTCAGCGGAAATCCTCGGCTGGAAGGAAGAAGAAGTTATCGGCCATGCCGTGCACGCACTACACCATCACAGCCGCGCCGACGGCAGCCTCTACCCTAAAGAAGAATGCCCTATCTATGCCGCCTTTAGTGATGGTCGCGTACACCGGGGGGATGATGAAATATTCTGGAAAGCAGATGGCACCTGTATACCTGTCGAATACACCAGCACACCCATTTACGATGAGGGCAAACTCAGCGGTGCCGTTGTTGTTTTTAAAGACATCAGCGAGCGCAAACGCAATGAAGAGGCTTTGCAAGCAGCTCATTTAGAACTTGCACGCATGAAGGAACGACTCGAAGAAGAGAATGCTTATTTACAGGAGGAATTCAGCGAACAGCATAATTTCAAAGAGATCATCGGTAATAGCTGTGCCATTAATCAGGTCCTCTCACAGGTTGAACTCGTCGCGCCCACCTATGCCAACGTGCTGATTAACGGTGAATCCGGCACCGGTAAAGAGTTGATCGCCCGAGCCATTCATGAACGCAGTGACCGTAATGACCGACCACTCATCAAAGTGAATTGCGCGGCCATTCCTCACGAACTGTTTGAAAGCGAATTCTTCGGCCATCATAAAGGAGCCTTTACCGGCGCCATAAAAGAGCGCATCGGCCGCTTTGAGTTAGCTGACGGCGGCACCATTTTTCTTGACGAAGTTGGGGAAATACCCCTAGATTTACAGAGTAAGCTGTTGCGAGTGTTACAGGAAGGTCAGCTTGAACGTGTGGGCGAGTCACAAACACGCACTGTCGATGTACGAATTATTGCAGCAACCAACCGTGATTTAAAAGCCGAAGTCGAAGATAAACGTTTTCGCGAGGATCTTTATTTTAGGCTTAATGTATTTCCAATCGAGGCCGTGCCGCTACGAAAACGAAGTGATGATATACCGCTTCTTGCGCAGCATTTCATCACCCTTATTAGTCGCAAGCTAAATCGGCCCGAACCGAAACTAAGCCGCGCTAATGTTAAGCAGCTACAGGCTTACCAATGGCCAGGTAATATTCGGGAACTACAAAATGTGATCGAACGAGCCATTATTGTTTGTCAAAATAGTCACCTTGAATTCAACCTCCCCTCTGATACGTTGACTAATAGCCCATTACTAAAAACAACCAATGAATCAGCTGCCAGTATAAAGCCTGATCCATACATCAACCAGCAACCCTATAATGAAAGCCAGCGTCTAGAACGCGATCGAGAGAATATTAGACTAGCACTCGCCGCCTGTAAGGGGAAAATATCAGGCGATAATGGTGCCGCACAATTACTTGGTATTAAACCCACAACGCTTTCATCGAGAATTAAAAAACTTGGTATGGAAGGTATCTAAGCTGCGTATTAACCCGGCTCTCTAGTAGAGATTATTGCTTCTAAAATATGCTTGAATATAGGGCTTAAAACAAATAGTGACACCGTATTTAAAGGCGGATTAATATCATAACTGTTAATGATAATTCAATCTCAAGTCTTACATCAGCTGTTTTTATTCATCGATAATATTAATCGAGAGATCACGACAATCACTCACGCCTGTGTTTAGCCAAGCCAGCCAGACACCCCATAGTGGCAAGAGCCAAATATCTTAAAAATCTTCTGCTATGGACGCACAAGCTAGCAACTTATTGTAAATAGTCATTTTCGAGTAACGGTTATCACTAATGGCAAGACAGCCTTAAATCGGTGCCGCAGGCCTGCTACAACTACTTGGTACAACGCGAACAATGCCATTAGCGGGTTTATTAAGTCGCAAAACACACTAAGATAAAGCATTAAGCTTTGCCGAAAAAAAGTGCGCACTCCACAATTTTAAACTTTCCACTTCCGCTGGCTTCAAGAACCGCTCTACATCATTAGCCGCTTCTTCCCAATCAATGCTATCAATTTTTTTCTGCATAGCCTTCTTCAACCACGGGATATCTACGCTCAAATCACCCTGCCCCTGCCAGGGACCGTACTGCACCAGAGAATTTTTCAAATGCGGCAAGTTTGGCGAGACTTTTTGCTTGATATACCAATTAAAGTCATACCAGTCCCGACCTTTCAAAAAACCTCGACATAGCAAAGCATGAATTTTCAAGGCAAAGTTACTGCTCAGGTCCTGATGACACACCTCATAATCGGTAGGGAAGTCTAAATAGGTGTATTCGTACCCCGACGACCCCGGCGGCTCCACATCTATTTCGAGCTTGATATTAATTTTCTGGCCTTCATGACCTTGGTAAAAAGACAATTTCAGCTGATTAATGACTGAGTTATCTTTGATCACCACTTTTTTAATCCGCTGCTCCATACGCCCTTTCGGCAAGGCTTCTGACTTGAGACCATACTCTTCAAAACAGGTTAGCAAATGCCTAAGATAGCCCGACCAGTCAAAATTGGAGTCCGGCGCCTTGAGCATGAAATCCAGGTCTTCCGAAAACCGCGGCAAGCCATGCAAGATACGCAGGCTGGTGCCACCCCGAAAAGCCGCCACCTCAAAAAAACCACCGCGCCACAGCGCATATAGAGCAATTTCTTGAATGATTTCCTTGGTCGCCTGCCCCTCTTCCACCGAGTTGGCAGCTTGGTACGTATCGAGGCGTTTTTGAATAATATCAATCATGGCCTAACTCCAGACTCTGAGCGATTTCAAACTCGGTAATAAAATGTTGGACCCGCCGGTGCTTGTAGATTAGTTTTAAAGTTCGCAGCTCCGCCTCAGTTACCTGGCTCAACACCTCCTCGTCAATGCGCATACCCCGTACCAGCCCGGAGAGGCCCTGCCAATCCATTTTTTTCAAACAAACTAGATCCAGCAAAGCGCGAACCGGCCTCGCTATCAACACGGCCTGCTCACCCAGCGGCACACGCTCAACCAGCTCCAAGAAATACCCCGTATGAATCGCCAGTGGATGAAAGGTAAACCTGCCCTGGCGCTCAACATTGAACCCTTGCGACTTACGACCCGGCACAATAGAGGCAGTGGTGTACACGGCCTCGGGAATCCAACCATGAAAAGCCAGCGCAGTCTCGAGTGATACGTAACTGCCCGGTACAAGTCTTTGCGCCAGCACATAGGGATGATAAGGCTTGCTCCGGTATTTGTCGGGCAACATATAGAGGCCTCGACGCAGCCGAATCAGCTCCCCTGCCTTCATCGCCCGGTTAACCAGGTTGTAACGGCGCTGACTGGAGCCCGAAATCAGCCGACCCAACTGAACATCCGTTAAGATCCGGTTATTAAGCCCCTCTTCCAGCAACTGTTCCGTTAATGTCTGCATGACTACTTACTCAAGTACTATCCGACGCAATTCAACAGCATCATCCAAAAACATAAAATAACTGAAACTTTCATTTTTTGAAAGTTTTACGCATAAGTAGCGGTCAAAAAATTGTCTCGGGTGCATTACCGCAACCGCCGCTGATGGCTGCATAACTTCTACTTTTTATGTCAGTTAACAATGGGGGATTACCGGCCCTTGCCGTTTTTAGGGTAGATAAGGTTTGATTTTCGTTTCCAGGTTTTTCCGCGGAATGAGCTGATCCACCTAGGTTAGAAACTTTTCCCGACGCGTAGTGCTGCGTTTCTAGGTATATTCGGCTTCGGCCAAGCTGATTTGGTCTATGTTCTTGTCCAGAAAAAGCGTTAACCCATTTTAATGGATTAGTGATACTTATTCAGAGGCTCCCTAGTCAGCACTACGCCACAGAAGAATATTTGCGCGAGGTAGCCTGACTTCGCCCAGAACAAGCCTTCGTAAAAAGAGCTACGCCACCCCAATCTACATCCATCGTTGTCGATAGTAAGAAGGGCTGATGCTCTGGCAGGATACGAGCTCGTATACATAACCAATAAAATGAGACCTCCAGCTACCACTTTCTCCATTTAAGATAAGTGAAGAACTCAAGATTGTGTTTACATCACCACAAATGAGACCTACAATTACCATATATCAAAATATTGGTATTCATAGTGCCCACAAGAGAAGCAAGTCAAAAACGAAGTGCAATCGTATTCCCCAAATATCGAAAGGTACTAGAGCAGCTTGGTGAGAATATCAAACTGGCCTGCAAGCGTCGTGGATACACCCAGGTTCTAATTTCAGAAAGGACTGGGCTGAGCCGACTCACAATTCGCAAGATTGAGAATGGAGACCCTAAAGTATCTATCGGCCACTATGTGGCCGTACTGAGTGTTCTTGGATTGACGGAAGGTTTTGCAGAGGTTGCCAGTGATGATGAACTGGGGCGAAAACTCCAGGACATCAAGTTAATGGGAAAACAAAAACGGTAAATAAACTATGGGTATGGAAATCTACGTCTTTGCCGACTGGGAAGAATTCGATAAGCCCACTCTAGTAGGCACGTTGCGATCGTCTGTTATCAAAGGCAAAGAGCATTTTAGTTTTAGCTACGACAACGATTGGCTGCAGTCACCTTATGCGCAAAAAATTGATCCCGATCTCAATCTTTATTCGGGGGAACAGCATAGTGACAATTCTAAAAATTTTAGAATATTTCTCGACTCTTGTCCTGATCGCTGGGGCAGATTATTGATGAAGCGCCGCGAGGCGTTTGTTGCTCGTCGGGAAGAACGTCGCCCCAATGTACTCAATGAAATCGACTACCTATTGGGGGTACACGATCTATACCGTCAAGGAGCATTGCGTTTCAAACAAGAAATGAACCGTGCATTTCTAAACGATGATAATAGATTATCAGCACCACCTATGTCGTCACTTAGAGACCTGGAATATGCTGCTCATAAATTTGAAACGAACGAAAACACAGATAACCCGGATTATTTAAAATGGCTCAACATGCTCATGTCTCCCGGCTCCTCTCTAGGAGGAGCAAGACCAAAATCCAGCGTGCAAGATGAAAACAATGAGCTATGGATTGCTAAATTCCCAAGCCGTTACGACGACCACGACATTGCTGCCTGGGAGTTTGTTGCTTATCAATTAGCACTGAATGCTGGTATACAAATGTCAGAATGTCGAATCCAAAAATTCAGAAGTCATCACCATACATTCCTGACAAAACGGTTTGACCGAACGCCAGGCAGCCGCTTACATTTCACCTCAGCCATGACTCAGCTTGGATATTACGATGGTGACTACGATGCAAGCTACCTTGAATTAGCGCAGTTTCTCACCGAACATGGCGCCAATACTAAAGAAGACCTAGCTCAACTGTGGCGACGTATTGTTTTTAATATCGCCGTATCCAATACTGATGACCATCTGAGAAACCATGGCTTCATCTACTCGAATGGAGGCTGGTTACTATCCCCCGCTTATGACATTAACCCTGTGACACCCGCCGATGGTCTGCACCTAAATATCACAGACGGCGACAACAGTCTCAACTATGAATTGGCAATGGAAGTTATTGATTTCTTCCAACTCAGCAACTTCCAGGCTCAGCTTATAAAAGATGAGGTACTGACCAGTGTGGCGCAATGGAGGTCAGTCGCAGACTCTATAAATATCAGCAGAAACGAGCAACAGAACATGGCTAGTGCATTCAATATTTGAGCAAACGATGACAACTAAAGCGGACTAGAACGCCAGCGGAACGAATACACCAAAAACAGCTATCCTACTGTTTTTGTTAATATTTTTATTTTCCTACGGAGATTCAAGTACTCTAGGGTGATTCCCAGGTATGAACAAACCCAGGAATCGATAGCGCAGCTCAAGATGCTGACCCAAAGCTCCAAAAGCATCAGGAAGGACGTAGCAAATCCGTTAATAAAGGTCTTTTCTGATGCTCGCAAGAGCACCTCAGGGAACTCGCTGAGTGAAATACTACCGTGTTCGGCTTACCGATCTGCCCGAGCGAAGCCACATCCCACCCGAGCTGTGTCGGAGCAGTATAAAAAACTATAAGGGGGGTAACTTCGAGCCCTATCGTGTCATCTACGAACTACTACACATAGAGTTTTAAAACTAATGATTACAAAAAACCTATCACATCAACCCATTGTTCACTGAACGCTCTATTCTCGTATGTAGATGTCATTTCCCACCCACTTTCCAGTTCGCTCTATGTACGGGCTCCGCTGTCGCCGCAGACAGAATAGTCTTGCTATAAATACGAATTCTGACTCGAAAGATTTCACTGCCGTTACAATATGCCGACAAAACCACAGCAAAACGTCTTCTCGCTAACCCGCGCTAGTACAGTTCTTGCACTTTCAAATAAGAGGGGATAATGAAGTAAACAGACGAGTGGAAACGCATCATGAAACACCTTCTTCAAGCCAAAACCCTCATTCAATTCTGCGGCCTCGCCTTCTGGTGCCGTTGGGACAAAGCATTAATCAATATCTCTATACTCTTTTGGGTTAGCTTTGGCTTGGTAAAAGGGGGGAAGCATATTGGGCTGTTATTTAGCCCATCAAACCTCATTAACGACATAGCTACAGCACTTATTGTAACAACAACCCTATTAACAGCCGGTCTGATCAATAAGTCACGGAGAGCCCCCTGATAATGAACGCCACTTACCACTCGCAATAGACTTCGCCACGTAGGTTGACGAAGCAAGGGGCATAGAGATTACCCGCTTACCGACAACGCCTAGTTTGAAATGGGTATCACGTTGCCTGCTTTAGCAGAGTCAACATAAGCCGCCCAGTGTTCCATAAGTTCAAACCGTCGCTTCAATTGGTCTCCCCTGGCATATGCTCTTTCTGTATCGTCAGACAAGCTGTGNGCCAAGGCATATTCAGCTAGCCGATGAGGAAAGCCCGTTTCTTCACCAATGTAATCACGGAATGTACTGCGAAAGCCATGAACAGTAATATCTTTCATGTCCATGCGCTTTAATACNGCCGACATTGCACCATCACTCATGGGCTTACCGATCTTGCCGCCAGGAAAGACCCATTCATAGACCCTTGGAAAATTACTGATAATCTCCACCGCTGCATTAGACAATGCAACGCGATGTTCTTTGCGGCCCTTCATTCTGACTCGGGATATATTCCATTCTTTCTTTTCCAAATCAAATTCATCCAACCTGGCAAAGCGCACTTCTCCCGTTCTAGATGTAGTAAGAATCAAAAACTTTAGTGCAACAGCAGCCGTACCGGACATCGGGCTCAGCCGGGTAATAAATGCAGAAAGGTCTGCATAATTCAAAGCATTATGATGCTCCTCTTCACCGGCCGACTGGTATCGGTTCTCCTTAACCTTGCTGGGCTTTGGGTAGAGCTTATCAAGCGCACCTTTCCAAACGGCAGGATTTTCCTGTTCTCGGTATTTATTGACGATGGCATAAGCAATAACAGATTCGATGCGCTGCCGAACTCGGGTCGCTGTCTCGGTCTTCGTATTCCAAATAGGATCGAGGCACTGTCGAACGTGTTCTGTATCAATGCGCGAAACAATAATGCGGGAGTTAATAATGTCAAACGCTAACCTCTATCACGAAATCGAAACCCTGCCCAAGGGCGAGTCACTGGTTTATGTCCGGGAAAATTTTTGCCATGACGTCGATGAAGAAGACAGAATCATTTACATGTCCGTGGCGCGAAAAATGGCCGCTCAAATCAAGTGCGACCTTGCCGTTGCAGAAAACACCCTGACTTTTACCAAAACAGACTAAAACCCAACCTCACGACAAAAAAGGCCTTCGACATTTGCTGAATAACTCAGCAAATGTCGAAGGCCTTAATCCATTAAAAATAAGTCAAGACAACACCAGACACCAGCGCAACACCTAAGCCCTCCGCTAAAAAAACCTCCCTCCCCTTAGAGCAGCTCTCTGCAAAGCAATACTTTCCATCTTCTCGCCATCGGGTTAAATTAAGCGACAAACAAGCACTTCAGACCAGAATAAGTAAAAATCTTGCGTGAACAATAGATCTCTGTGGCAAGCCTGCTTGCCCCCTACTTCGTCACCCGGTGTAGAAATAGGGCACACGCTTCAACTCACTTAATTTTCAAGGAAAATCAATGTCTGCTATCGGCCAATACCAAGATATACAGGTCACTTTGGAACAGCATGTTGCCACCGTCACTATCCAACGCCCTCCCTTTAATTACTTTGACTACAACTTAATTTGTGCCATCGCCGATGCCTTTGACGATCTCGACAAACTCGACGACTGCCGCGCTATTGTGCTCGCCGCCGATGGCAAAGCTTTCTGCGCTGGTGCCAACTTTGGTGGTGGTGACGCCATCAATCGCGAAGACGGGGAGGACAAGTCTGAGGAGAGTGCCTTTCGACGCCGCTCCGGTCGCCTCTACGGCGAGGCCGTGCGCCTCTTTGGTAATAAAAAACCCGTGGTTTGCGCAGTACAGGGCGCAGCTATTGGTGGCGGCCTGGGCCTGTCTTTGGTTGGCGATTTCCGCGTCACTTGCCCTGAAGCCCGCTTTGCCGCTAACTTTTCACGACTCGGCTTTCACCCCGGCTTTGGACTGTCTCACACGCTACCGACACTCATTGGTCAGCAGAATGCCCACTTAATGTTTTACACCGGGCGTAGGATTAAAGGCGAACAAGCCCTCGAATGGGGCATGGCCGACCAAGTTGTGCCACAGGACCAGGTACTTAAAGCGGCGACTGAACTGGCCAGCGAGATTGCCGGATCGGCACCCCTGGCCGTGCAATCGATTCGCGCCACCGTACGCAGGGGCCTGGCCGACCGCGTTCGCGCCGCAACCGATCACGAACTTAACGAGCAGGAATGGCTGATACAAACCGCTGATTCTGCCGAGGGCATTAAAGCCACCGCCGAGCGCCGTGAGCCTATTTTTAAAAACAAATAACAATAAGCGACACACCGAAGCTAGCTTTATCCCAGCCTCGGTGTCGTTTGCAGGCACCCGGAGTAAACCATGTTCGAACTAGACCCCGGTGAAGATATCACCCTGATTGTCGACGTTGTACAGCGCTTTTCTACAGATATTCTCAGCCAACAATACCGCGACTTCGAAGCTGACAAAGCCTTGCCAGAGAGCGTGCTCAATAGCTATTCAGCCCTTGGTCTCAGCGCCATGGAATTACCAGAAACCCTCGATGGTGCCGGTCTCGGTAGTCGCGCCAAGTGCGCCGTGCTTGAAGAACTCGGCTATGGCGACCCCGGTGCCGCCCTCGCCCTCGACGGCATTGGCCCGGCCCTTTACGCCATTGCCGAACTTGGTGGCCAAGGTGCCATAGAAGACTTTATTTTACCCCGCCTCGACAACCCAGACGCGCGCATCGCGCTGATATGGGACGATAGTGATACACGTAAAAAAGACGGTTTATGCCGCTCTGACAATCACTACACAGGCACCGTGCCCTGGCTACCCTGCTCTGGGGCTGATCTACTGGTTATTCTTGATAAACAGGGTGCCTCCATTATTGAAAGTGGCTTTAGCTTCAACCCATTAAAGGGTAGCGGCCTACGCGCAGCCGGTGCAGCAGAACTTGTACTGAACCAAGCGGCCATCACCGAGCGCTGGGACGACCCCGCAGCCGCCGCTCGTGCATTGGCAAAGTGGCAGCTTTATATCGCGGCTCT
>JGI24025J20009_10003199_pt1 | contig 11286 bp, 21 predicted proteins | sample Cruoilmetagenom3_FD_20009 | JGI IMG/M metagenome (IMG submission 20009) | reverse complement strand
GCCCCGCCGTCATACATCTTCATACCGACCTGACGGCGCGGATACTGAATATGGATCTTGCGCAGGGCGCGCTCCATGAACACCACAAATGTGATCGTGACAATCACCATGATCAGCACACCGACAATCACCGCCGGGCTGACCGACCCGGAACGGCCAGAGGCAAAGAACTGGGCAATCGCGGCGGGCACTTCGGCGATGATGCCGACAAAGATGATCAGCGAAATGCCGTTGCCAATGCCGCGTGCGGTTATCTGCTCGCCCAGCCACATCAGGAACATGGTGCCGCCCACCAGCGTTATCATCGTCGAAAAGCGGAAATATAGCCCCGGATCGGTCGCCAGATCGCCTGCTTCCAATGACACCGCCAACCCATAGGCCTGAACCGTGGCCAGTGCCACAGTGCCAAAGCGCGTGTATTGATTGATCTTCTTGCGCCCCTGTTCGCCTTCTTTCTTAAGCTGCTCCAGCGACGGCACCATCGCCGTCAGAAGCTGCACAATGATCGAGGCCGAGATATAAGGCATGATCCCCAGCGCCAGAATGCCCATCCGTCCCAGCGCGCCGCCGGTGAACATGGAGACCATGCCGCCGATGCCCTGACCGGCCTGCTCCATGAACTCTCGCAGGGCGGCTCCGTCGATCCCGGGCACCGGAATGAATGTGCCCAAACGGTACACGATCAACAGGCCAAGGGTGAAAAGGATACGGTTGCGCAGATCTGTAGCTTTGCCAAGGGCTGCCCAACTTGTGTTGGCCGCCATTTGTTCCGCTGCTGATACCATTGTTTTCGGTCTCTTTTATGAAAACGCCGCCCAGAGCCGTTTTCCGGCTCGGGCGGCATCAGGGAAAACTTCAAAGCCTATGTAAGCGGCACGGGGGCCGCTCACAACCCGTTACTCAGCCGCAGCCGCTTTTGTGACCGTCAGTGAGCCACCCGCCTTTTCGACCGCTTCAACGGCGGACTTGGAGGCACCGGTCACTTCCAGCGTCACCTTGCTGGCAATCTCGCCCTTGGCAAGGACGCGAATACCGTCCAGCTTGCGCCGCACCAGACCGCTTTCGATCAGCACATCTTCGGTGATCGCCTTTTTGGCGTCGAGCTTCTTGGCGTCGATGAATTTCTGGATCAGGCCCAGGTTGATCACGGCAAACGCCTTGCGGTTCGGCTTGTTAAAGCCACGCTTTGGCAGGCGCTGATACAGCGGCATCTGGCCGCCCTCGTAGCCATTGATCGACACACCCGAACGGGATTTCTGACCTTTGATACCCCGGCCACCCATTTTACCGGTGCCGGAACCCGGGCCACGACCAACGCGCTTGCGTTTCTTGGTGGCACCTTCGTTATCGCTGAGTTCATGCAGTTTCATATCGCTTCTCCTTTGCCGGATGTGACCCTCGAAGCGATAGGGGCCAACCACGGCTTGATCTGATGATTCTGTGGACCCGGATGGGCCACCGGAGGCGTATAGACGGGGTTTGGGTTTGGTTCAACCCGCGTTGTGGCTGATATTTCGCCTCCAACAGAGGGCCGTGCCCGCCTGGGTTGGTGCGGCCCGGCGACTGGAGGCTGCTACGCTGCAAAGGGTAAACACTTAACCAGCCACGCTGAAAGCAGGTTTGCATCCGCGTTAATTCGGTTCGGTCTTGTCCACAATTCTTAGGGCAAACTTTCTGAATTCCTGCGCCCAAATGGTAGCCCTCCGCATTTCGTCGATAGGCACAGCATCTATGGCTAGACCTTCTTCGCCGAATCTATCAAATGTTGCGAAGACAACATAATCATCGTCTTTCGTCCAAATCCCCGCACAATGAGAGTGAGCAATTCGATCTCGCGGTGTTGAGAATTTTTCATACTCCTTTTTGCTCTTTCTCAAAAGTTTGACAAGTTTTTCTGCACCTTCAGTTTCCCTCAACAACTTAATCATTTCGGCAAATTTTGCCGATCCAGGACGTTTTCCAAATTCTTCGGCTCCTAAGTGCATCGGCACACCTAGGAATCGGGACAACAACATTCCGAGCGCTCCGTCTAGCGACCCCCAAGCCAAAACAAGGTCGAGCATAGCTTTACGATGCTTGTTCTCGATAGGCGCACGTATGTCCCTTTTCGTGATCATTGCGTTCGATAACCTGATATTGCTGAAGCCACAAATTTATGTGTAGCATCAACGGTTCCAAGAAAAAACGCCCCCGGTTTCCCGAGGGCGTTTCAAGTCTTGCCGTAGGGTGGGTTCTAACCCACGCGTCCCTCAGCCTTTTTCTTCGATGATCTCAACCATATGCGAAATCGAGTTCACCATGCCGCGTACCGAAGGCGTGTCCTCCAGCTCGCGGGTTCTGTTCATCTTGTTCAGGCCCAGACCGATCAGCGTGGCACGCTGTTTGGCGGGGCGGCGGATCGGAGAGCCGATCTGCTTGACGACGATGGTTTTTGCCATTGCTAAGATCCTTTACGCTTCGGCTTCGGCCGGGGCCGCTGCAGATGCTTCGTCCCGCTTGGGCAGGATGTCAGACACCTTCTTGCCACGACGCTGCGCGACCGACCGTGGGCTGCTTTCCTTTTGCAACCCGTCGATGGTGGCGCGGATCATGTTGTACGGGTTCTGCGAGCCGATCGACTTGGACACAACATCCTTGACGCCCAGCATTTCAAACACTGCACGCATCGGACCACCGGCGATGATCCCGGTCCCTTCCGGCGCAGTCCGCATGACCACCTTGCCAGCACCGTGACGACCTTCCATGTCATGATGCAGGGTCCGGCCCTCGCGCAGTTGCACGCGGATGATCTGGCGCTTGGCCTGCTCGGTGGCCTTGCGGATCGCCTCGGGCACTTCCTTGGCCTTGCCCTTACCGAAACCGACCCGACCCTTTTGGTCGCCTACGACCACGAGGGCCGCAAAACCAAAGCGCTTACCGCCCTTGACGGTCTTGGACACACGGTTGATCGCCACCAGGCGATCGGCGAATTCCGGCGTTTCGTCGCGGTCGCGACGCTTTCCCCGGCGGTTGTCATCTCTTGCCATCAGGCATCCTTTCATTCCGGTGCCCTGCAAGGCACCTAACTGGTCAATCCAGGTGAGCGACATGCCCCCGGATCATCGAGGCGGCCCGCAAAGGCCGCCTTCTCTTAGATTTTCAAGCCACCTTCACGGGCAGCATCAGCCAAGGCCTTGACTTTTCCGTGAAACAGGAAGCCNCCGCGATCGAAGTAGGCCTCNTCAACACCGGCCTTCTTGGCGCGTTCGGCAATGGCCGAACCAACCTTGGTGGCCGCTTCGATGTTGTTTTTGCCCACCACGCCCAGATCTTTCTCGAGCGAGGATGCCGACGCCANGGTGACGCCGCGCACATCGTCGATCAGCTGGACGCTGATGTTCTTGTTCGANCGGTGAACGGACAGGCGCGCACGCCCGGCGTTGACGCGGCGAAGTTTGTTCCGGACGCGCAGGCGGCGCTTCAGAAACAGGTTTCTTTTGCTGTTTGCCATTTGTCTGGTCCTTACTTCTTCTTGCCTTCCTTNCGGAAGATAAATTCACCTTTATAGCGGATGCCCTTGCCTTTGTACGGCTCGGGCTTGCGCCACGCGCGGATGTCGGCNGCAACCTGGCCAACGGCCTGTTCGTCGATGCCNTCAACCTCGATCACCGTCTGCTTGGGTGCCGTAACNGTCACNCCCTCAGGTGCGGTGTATTCAACGTCGTGAGACAGGCCAAGGTTCAGCTTCAGCACATTGCCAGTCATTGCCGCACGATAACCAACACCCTGAATTTCAAGTTCTTTCTTGAAACCCGTGGTCACACCGGTCACCAGATTGGCGACCATTGTGCGGCTCATGCCCCATTGCTGACGGGCACGTTTGGAACTGCCGCGCGGNGTGATTTTGACGACATTGTCTTCGACCGCAAGGGTCACATCATCTGTGGCACTAAAGCTGCGGACCCCTTTGGGGCCTTTCACTTCGATGGTCTGGCCGGTCACCGTGGCGCTAACGCCGCTGGGCAAATCGACTGCTTTTTTACCAATACGAGACATCATGCACTCCTTAGAATACGGTGCAAAGCACTTCGCCGCCAACATTGGCTGCACGTGCGCTTGCGTCCGACATCACCCCCTTGGGGGTAGAGACAATCGACACACCCAAGCCCTGACGGACCGACGGGATGTCCTTGACGCCCATATACACGCGCCGACCGGGCTTTGAGACCCTTTTCAGCTCGCGGATAACGGGGACGCCTTCGTAATACTTGAGGCTGATTTCGATGGCCGGGTGGCCGTCTTTGTCAGTCATCTTCTCGTAGCCACGGATGTAACCTTCGTCGGCCAGCACATCCAGCACCCATGCCCGCAGCTTGGAGGCCGGGGTTTCAACGGTGGATTTGCCGCGCAACGACGAGTTGCGGATCCGGGTGAGCATATCTGCGATAGGATCGTTCATATCTTCTCTCCCTTACCAGCTCGATTTCACCATGCCGGGGATCTGGCCTGCTGAGCCAAGTTCCCGCAGCGCGATCCGCGAAATTTTCAGTTTACGATAATAGGCGTGAGGACGCCCGGTGAGTTGGCAACGGTTGTGCAGACGCACAGCCGAGCTGTTGCGCGGCAGTTTTGCCAGCTTCAGGGAGGCGCGGAAACGCTCTTCCATCGGCTTTTCCTGGTCGTTGACGATCGCTTTCAGCTCGGCCCGCTTGGCGGCATACTTTGCCACCAGCTTTTCGCGCTTCTTTTCGCGTTCGATCATTGCTTTTTTAGCCATGTCTAATCCTTCCCGCGCTTACGAAGTAAAGGGCATGTTGAATTGCTTCAACAGGGCCTCGCCTTCGGCATCGGTTTTCGCTGTGGTGGCGATGACGATATCCATCCCCCAGTTTTCGTCGATCTTGTCAAAGTCGATCTCGGGGAACACAAGGTGTTCCTTGAGGCCCATGGCATAGTTGCCGCGGCCATCGAACGATTTGGCAGAGATACCGCGAAAGTCCCGGATGCGGGGCATTGCGATGGTGATCAGACGATCCAGGAATTCATACATGCGACTTCCGCGCAGCGTGACTTTGGTGCCCAGCGGCATCTCTTCACGCACCCGGAACCCGGCGATGGATTTCTTGGCTATGTTCACAACGGCGTTCTGACCGGCAATCAGGCTCAGATCGGCCTGGGCCGACTTGATCTTCTTGCTGTCCCGAACCGCGGCAGCGCCGCAGCCGATGTTCAGAACAATTTTGTCCAGACGCGGGATCATCATGTCATTCTTATAGCCGAACTCTTCTTTCAGAGCGGCGCGAATGCGGTCCTGATACTCGGCCTTCAGACGCGGGGTATAGGTTGCTGTATCAAGCATCGATCACGTCCCCCGTGGTCTTGGCAAAACGCACTTTCTTGTCGCCTTCCATGCGGAAACCGACGCGGGTTGCTTTGCCGTTGGCGTCAAGCAACGACAGATTGCTCAGATCGATCGGCATCGCCTTGGGGATGCGACCGCCCTGTGCTGTCTGGCTTTGACGGGTGTGACGGATGGCGATGTTCACGCCATCAACAACAGCTTTGCCAGCAGACGGGCTGATGGAAGAAATTGTACCTTCCTTGCCCTTGTCCTTGCCTGCCAGCACGACGACCTTGTCGCCCTTGCGCAGTTTAGCAGCCATTACAGCACCTCCGGTGCAAGCGAGATGATCTTCATGAAGTTCTTGGCGCGCAACTCGCGAACCACCGGCCCGAAGATACGGGTGCCCATGGGTTCATTGTTGTTGCTGAGGATCACAGCGGCGTTCCGGTCAAACCGGATGGCTGTGCCGTCTGCGCGACGAACGGCTTGGGCGGTGCGTACGACAACGGCCTTGCGGACATCGCCCTTTTTCACGCGACCGCGCGGGATGGCTTCCTTGACCGACACGACAATGACGTCGCCGACGGATGCGTATCTACGCTTGGAACCACCCAGAACCTTGATGCACTGAACACGGCGAGCGCCGCTGTTGTCAGCAACATCCAGGTTGGTCTGCATCTGGATCATTTTGTTTCTCCCGACCTGTGGGGACTACTGCCCCAGGGTTTCGCTCAAACTGAAAGGGCTGGAGGCCTAGGCCTCCAGAACCTCCCAGCGTTTGGTTTTCGATTTCGGCGCACATTCAATGATGCGAACCATGTCGCCAACCTTGAATGTGTTCTTCTCATCGTGCGCCCGGTACTTTTTGGACTTACGAATGGTCTTCTTCAGAACCGGGTGCGTAAAGCGGCGCTCAACGGACACTGTTACGGTCTGTGCATTGGCGTCGCTGGTCACGGTGCCGGTCAGAATACGTTTGGGCATGCTATTCGGCTCCCTGCTCTGCTGCTGCGGCGGCGGCTTTTTGGTTGAGTATGGTCTTCACGCGAGCTGCATTGCGGCGTGCCGCCTTGATGCCGGACGTGTTTTCCATCTGACCCGTGGCCTGCTGAAAGCGCAGATTGAAGCTCTCTTTCTTCAAGCTCTCCAACTCTTCTCGAAGCTGGTCCGGGGTCTTGTCGTGCAGTTCCTTGGCGTTCATGCGCCTTATCCTTTCAACATCACTGGCAGGCCCTCCGGCTCAATTGCCTCGGGTCACCCTGATTCCAGTGGAGTTCATGATGAAGGGGTCGCATACGCCCATGAAAGCGGCTTGGCAACCACTTATTTGGGGATTGGAAACTTATCAAACGGCCAAAGCGCAAGCTATCGCTTGGGGCGAGGCACAAACTGAAAAAAATCTCACCAGAGCGGCCAAGAAACTCGGCCCAGGTTACTAGATATTGTACAGCAATCCTTGAAACCACAACATAATGAGAAACACTGTGTCGGGACACTGGTGGTGGCGTAAATGCCTCGAAAATGGATACGCCTCTGGAAAATCCGGCTACGTAAAAGGTCATTACTACTGGCGCGATGGCAGCCCCCGAAATAGGCGAACAAAAAGGCCCAATCAGTGCCCTCATTGCGATGCACTTATTTTGGCGATTCCACTGCCAAAATGGGGGATGGGGCCACTTTGAAGCGGGCTCCGGCCTCTCCCGCACCAAGCATCCTTGCTTTACAATAGGCGATGGGCTGTCAAAGAAAATGCCGCCGGATATGGAAGACCTGTTTGACGTTCTCGATCAAAGCTCAGCATAGAAATAGCCCCCACCGGTCACTCAGCGGGGGCTTTTCAATTTCACCGATGGGCGGGGTTCTGCCCGCCTAACGCAAAGCGATAGAACCGACCTGTGTGCGGCCCGGCAATGGCGTTGCCATTGCCTACACCGCACGAGGTCTACCAGTCCTCGCGCACCACAATCCGTGTCTTGACCGGCAGCTTCATGGCAGCAAGGCGCAGAGCCTCGCGCGCCACTGCGTCATCCACCCCGTCAATCTCAAACAAGACCCGGCCAGGTTTCACCTTGGCTGCCCAGAAATCGACGGACCCTTTACCTTTACCCATCCGGACTTCGGTAGGCTTGGAGGTCACAGGCGTGTCAGGGAAAATCCGGATCCAGACCCGCCCCTGACGTTTCATGTGACGGGTCATCGCGCGCCGTGCGGCTTCGATCTGGCGGGCCGTGACACGCTCGGGCTGAAGCGACTTCAGGCCATAGGTGCCAAAAGTCAGATCCGATCCGCCTTTGGCCAGCCCATGGATCTTGCCCTTGAACTGCTTGCGGAATTTAGTGCGTTTAGGTTGAAGCATTTCTCATTCCCCCTTAGCGACGACCGCCGGCACCGCGAGGTGCAGGGCCATCCTGGAGTTCCTGTGCCTTACGATCCCGCGCCGCCGGATCATGCTCCATGATCTCGCCTTTGAAGATCCAGACCTTGATGCCGATGATTCCATAGGCCGTCACCGCCTTTACGGAGGCATAATCAATGTCGGCCCGCAGCGTGTGCAAAGGCACGCGGCCTTCGCGATACCATTCGGTCCGGGCAATCTCGGCACCGCCAAGGCGGCCCGCGACGTTGACCCGGATGCCAAGGGCACCCATGCGCATGGCGTTCTGAACCGCGCGTTTCATAGCGCGACGGAACGACACCCGACGCTCAAGCTGCTGCGCAATGCTTTCGCCCACCAAAGCAGCGTCCAGCTCCGGCTTGCGGACCTCGACGATGTTCAGGTGCAATTCGCTGTCGGTCATCGTGGCGATTTTCTTGCGCAGGGTTTCGATGTCTGCGCCTTTCTTGCCTATGATCACGCCAGGGCGGGCTGTGTGGATCGTCACGCGGCATTTTTTGTGCGGTCGCTCGATGATCACACGCGAAATACCCGCCTGCTTGCATTCAACATTGATAAAATCGCGGATTTTCAGGTCTTCCAGCAGAAGATCACCGTAATCTTTGGTGTTGGCGTACCAGCGGCTGTCCCAGGTGCGGTTCACCTGCAGGCGCATGCCAATCGGATTGACTTTGTTACCCATCAGGCTTGCTCCTCGATTTGACGAACCAGAATTGTCAGCTCAGAAAACGGCTTCATGATTTTGCCGAACCGGCCACGTGCCCTTGGGCGACCGCGTTTCAGCGTCATGTTCTTGCCCACATAGGCCTCGGCGACGATCAGTTCATCGACGTCCAGGTTGTGGTTGTTTTCAGCGTTGGCAATCGCGGACTGAAGGCATTTCTTCACGTCCTCGGCGATCCGCTTGTTGGAGAAGGTCAGATCGGTCAACGCCCGTTCCACTTTCTTGCCACGGATCATCTGTGCGACCAGATTCAGTTTTTGCGGGGATGTGCGAAGCATGCGCAGTTTTGCCATTGCTTCGTTGTCAGCCACGCGGCGGGGATTTTTATCCTTGCTCATGGCTTATTTCCGCTTCGCTCTTTTGTCGGCGGCATGACCATAAAAGGTGCGGGTCGGCGAATATTCACCGAACTTCTGACCAATCATGTCTTCCGTGACGTTGACGGGGATGTGTTTCTTGCCGTTGTAAACGCCAAACGTCAGGCCCACAAACTGGGGCAGGATCGTCGAGCGGCGCGACCAGATCTTGATAACTTCGTGACGACCGCTTTCGCGGGTCGCCTCTGCCTTTTTCAACACATAGGCGTCGACAAAAGGGCCTTTCCATACTGAACGAGACATATGTTAACGCCCCTTCTTCTTGGCGTGCCGCGAGCGGATGATCAGCTTGCTGGACGCTTTTTTCTTGTTCCGGGTGCGGGCACCCTTGGTTGGCTTGCCCCATGGGGTCACAGGGTGACGGCCACCCGATGTGCGACCCTCACCACCACCATGCGGGTGATCGACAGGGTTCATGACAACACCACGGACAGACGGGCGCACACCCTTGTGACGCATCCGGCCGGCTTTACCAAAGTTCTGGTTCGAGTTGTCAGGGTTCGAAACGGCACCAACGGTGGCCATGCATTCCTGACGCACCAGACGCAACTCTCCCGAGCTGAGACGAACCTGGGCATAGCCACCATCACGACCAACAAACTGGGCGTAAGTACCAGCGGCACGGGCGATCTGCCCGCCCTTGCCAGGCTTCATCTCAATGTTGTGGATGATTGTACCGATCGGCATGCCGGAGAACGGCATTGCGTTGCCCGGCTTGATGTCGGCCTTGACGGAGGCGATCACCTTGTCGCCAACAGCCAGACGCTGAGGGGCCAGGATATAGGTCTGCTCGCCGTCATCATATTTGATCAACGCGATGAATGCCGTCCGGTTCGGGTCATATTCGATCCGCTCGACGGTGGCTGCCACGTCCATCTTATTACGTTTGAAATCAACGATCCGGTAGAGGCGTTTTGCCCCACCACCACGCCTGCGTGATGTGATCCGTCCGGTGTTGTTCCGGCCGCCCGATTTTGTCAAACCCTCGGTGAGGGATTTGACAGGACGTCCTTTCCAAAGCTCCGAACGGTCGATCAGCACCAGCCCGCGCTGGCCCGGCGTCGTCGGCTTGTACGACTTGAGTGCCATGCTTTCTGTCTTCCGTTTAGCTTAGACGGGTCTCCCCGTCTTATGTAGGGTGGGTGAAACCCACCGTTGGTATAGGGCCCCGAAGGTCCCCGGTTTTGGTCTGTTCTTGCGAACAACAGCGAAGCCCCGGACGAATCCGGGGCCTTGCGGATGGGTTCGTTTAGGGGGTTCGGTGTTTGCCGTCAAGGGATTGGGTTAGGAAATACGCGTTGTTCAGCGAAACGTCCGGCCCTTGGTCACAAGCCGCGCGATCGCCAGACCGCGGGGTGGCGATGCGACGTTGGTTTGGGGCACTTTATCTTGGCCAAATTCGAAAAAGATCAGGGCGGGGCGCTGTCCTCATCCAATCGCCAGCCCGTGGGGCGGTCCCCTTTCGGCGATTGCAAGCAATCGCCTGTCGGTCAGCGGGCGATCGCGCGGCGGCCTTCGGCCTTGACACCGCGCGGGGATATAACGCGTCTTGGATCGTGCTGTGCGAGGTATTTCACCAATCTAGATTGGTGGGCAGGACTGCCCCCACTACGCTTGCTGTAAGGGGGCTATGTTAGCGATTTAGAGGGGTGCGCAAAATGCGCACCCGCTTGCTAAAGGATCGGCCATATTTCTTTGGACCATCCGCCCCCAAGCAAATTCGTGCCTGCGCCGTCCCCGGCCATTTAGTGAGGGGCTTTCCCATTTTTTGGGAGGCAGCTTTCAACCCGACCTATTCGCACATTTCAGGTAACTTCACGTCGCTTCCCATTTTTTGTGCCTCTGCATAGAGAGCGCATTCCGCTTCAACCATCTCTGCTCGCGCTGCATCGATTTCGGCTTGCTGTTCGGGCGTCGGCGTTTTCTGAGGCTGATCTTGCATCGCGCACGCCGAAACAAGAACTGCGGCGCAGAACAAAGTCGTAAGGTGTTTCATTTAGTAAGTATCTCCTCTTAGGTTGTTTTTGTGCTTTTCATTTCACCAAAAAGAATTCAACCAAGATTGTTGCGCGAGATGCGTCAACGCGACTTCAGTATGAAAGCCGCGCCGAAATGTCTGAAGCGAACAAGCGGGTATGGCCGCCGATACCGGCAGCAGCATTGTAATCAACCATCGCGTTCACCTGGACGGCTTTACCCTGATGGCTGTGTTTGATCGAAGGTAATTCCTCCTCACACAGTACCTTCGTCACCATACAATAAAAGCCCCCCGCCTTTCGGCGAGGGGCTTTTTTATTCTCCGAAAGAAAGCGTTAGATCACAGACCAGTGCTCACGTCAATCGTGTTGCCCTCTTCCAAGGTAACATAGGCCTTTTTCACGTCCTTGCGACGGCCCAACTGGCCACGGAAACGCTTGGTCTTACCCTTGGTGATCGTCGTGTTGACCGCCTTGACCTTCACACCAAA
>JGI24025J20009_10003193_pt1 | contig 11299 bp, 13 predicted proteins | sample Cruoilmetagenom3_FD_20009 | JGI IMG/M metagenome (IMG submission 20009) | reverse complement strand
GCTGCGCCTATGGCTTTCTTCCCCTTCAGTGGAATGAAAGATTCTTTCTTTGGAAATCTACATCCTCAAGGACAAGAGGTTATTCGTTTCTTTACCGAGAGTAAAGTAGTAATCCAAAGATGGTTATAAAATAGAGGAGGAAAATATAGATGAAATTAAATACTACTTCTGCTATAATCAGTTTTGCCAAAGAATTAGAAGAGAATTCTATAAAATACTATGAAAATTTAATCCAAAAATTTCCTCAGGATAAGGAAACTTTCTTAGCTTTTATTAAAGAGAATAAAAAAAATATAATTTCTATTCAAAGGGTTTATTATGAGGTTATCACCGATGCTATAGAGGGTTGTTTTTCCTTTGAGGGTTTAGATACAGGTAATTATAAGTTCAAAACTGAACTAACTGAGAATATAAGATATTTAAATGTTTTAAAGATGGCAATAAAGGTGGAGGAAAAGGTTCAAAAATTTTATTTGGATGCAGCCAAAGAATCCAAATCCCTGATGGCGGATATCTCCAGGGCTTTTGAGAGGATAGCCAAGAAAAGGGATAAACGCAAAATACAACTGGAATCACTCTATAATAAGTCAATGGTAAATTAGAGATTAATTTAACGTTGGAATTGTTAGAATTTTATTTTGAAAGGATAAAGAGATGAATAGAAAATTAAATAGATTGGAAGAAGATTTATGGGATATCATTCAGAAAAGTTAATTATAGAACTAAATAAAAAAGCAAAACAGCTTCGACTTGATGCTTTAGAGATGATTCATGAGAGAGGAGCAGGACATCCAGGAGGATCTTTATCGGCAGCGGAGATCGTCACTTCTTTATTCTTTCATCATCTTAGGATTGATGCAAATCATCCTGATTGGCCAGAACGTGACCGTTTTATTTTAAGTAAGGGACATGCCTCGCCACTTTTATATTCCGCGTTGGCTCATTGTGGCTATTTTCCTGTAAAAGAGCTTCATACGTGGGGACATCTTGGCAGTCGCTTGCAAGGACATCCTGATCGGCTGAAGACTCCTGGTGTAGAGATGACTACGGGAGTCTTGGGACATGGAATTTGCATAGGCGCTGGATTATGTTTAGCTGCTCGTCTTAAAGGTCTTAATTACTACACGTATGTCCTATTAGGCGACGGAGAGTGTCAGTGCGGGGTTACTTGGGAGGGAGCGATGATAGCAGCTAAATATAAGCTTTCAAATTTAGTTGCAATTGTTGATTATAACGATGTTCAGTTAGATGGACCAGTGCATGAAATTATGCCACTGGAATCCTTAGTGGATAAATGGAAATCATTTAACTTTGCTATTTTAGAGATCGATGGCCATAATATACGGCAAGTATTGGAAGCTTTGGATATGGCTAAAGAGATTCATAGTCAACCCACTGTAATTATAGCTCATACCACAAAAGGGAAAGGAATCTCTTTTATGGAGAACAAAGCAAAATGGCACGGCCTTGCACCAGATAATCAACAATATGCTCAAGCTATAGCTGAGTTGAAGGGAGATATAAGATGATAAAGAAGGTATCAGTTCGTAAAGCTTATGGAGAAGCGTTAGCTAATTATGGTGTAGTCAATTCAAATGTAGTTGTAGTAGTTGCTGATGTCTCAGCATCAGTGCAGACTGAATATTTTGCTAAACGATTTCCGGAGCGATTCTTCAATGTTGGAATAGCAGAACAAGGAATGGTGGATAGCGGAGTAGGTCTAGCATTAGGTGGAATGATTCCTTTTGTGAATACTTTTGCTGGGCTTATGTTACGAGCAGTGGAGCAAATTAGAACTTGTGTAGCTTACGCTAAGACAAATGTGAAGATTATTGGAGGATATGCAGGTTTATCGGATTATAAAGATGGTGCAACACATTACTCTATTATGGATATTGCTATTATGCGAGCTATGCCTGAGATGGTAGTAATGGTACCAGCTGATGCTAATGAGGCAAAAAAGATGGTGCCACTTGTGGCTGAATACGATGGACCAGTTTATTTACGAATTAGTAGAGCTGAGACACCACTCGTGTTTAATGATGACTATAAGGTGGAAATCGGAAAGGGAATAATTATCCATGAGGGTAAAGATGTAACGCTCATAGGAAACGGTGTTATGGTATTTCGATGTCTGGAGGCATCAAAAATTTTAGCTAAGGAAGGAATAGAAGCACGAGTGATAAATATGCATACTATTAAACCATTAGATATCTCCTTAGTAAAACAAGTAGCGGAAGAAACAGGAGCCATTGTCACCGCTGAGGAGCATTCCATCATTGGTGGATTAGGTGCCGCAGTAGCAGAAGTGTTAGGTAAATACGATCCGGTACCCCTTGAACGAGTGGGTATCGCAGATACTTTTGTTGAAACTGCTCTTAATTACGAATCTTTGTTAGATTATTATGGAATGAAAGTAAATGATATTGTTCAGGCAGCTTACCGTGCTTTAAAACGTAAAAAAAGAGGTGAAAAAGTTGAAGGCTGTAGTGAAACTTAGAAAAGGAGAGGGAAATATAGAAGTGCAAGATGTTCCAGAACCTGAAGTAGGGCCTGGTGAAGTTAAAATTGAGGTTAAAGCCGCAGGTATTTGCGGTACAGATATTCATATTTACCATGAAGAATTTAAAAGTAATCCGCCTGTAATTTTAGGTCATGAATTTTGCGGTGTGGTAGCGGAAGTCGGAGATAATGTAACGGAATTTAATGTGGGTGATAGAGTAACGGCAGAAACAGCTGCAAAAGTATGTGGAAAATGTCTTTATTGCAAAACAGGAAATTATAATTTATGTCCAGAACGGCTAGGTTTAGGTTATGGAGTAAATGGAGCATTTACAAAATATTGTGTAGTTAGAAAAGAGATAGTTCATTTTCTCCCAGATAATGTAGATTTTGTCTCGGGTGCTTTATGTGAACCGCTATCTTGTGCAGTTCATGGCGTTCTTGAGCAAACAAACATTTTACCGGGCGATATTGTTGTGATAACTGGGCCCGGAGCAATTGGCCTTCTTGCTATGCAATTAAGCAAGTTAGCGGGTGGATTTGTAATAGTTTTAGGTCTTTTAACAGATAAAGAGAGACTTTCTTTAGCTAAAAAATTAGGAGCAGATGTGGTAGTGAATATACAAGAGGCAGATCCTGATAAAATTATTAAAAAATTAAGTAAAGATTATGGAGCAGATGTGGTATTAGAATGCTCAGGAGCTCCAGCAGCTGCAGAGTTGGGATTAAAATTAGTAAGAAAAAGAGGGCAATATACCCAAATGGGGCTTTTCGGTAAACCTATTAATATTAATTTTGAGCAAATTGCTTATAAAGAATTGCGTGTAACAGGATTTTTAAGCCATAACTGGGTAACTTGGGAACGAGCTCTTAAATTGCTTAAACAGAATAAAATACAAATAAAACCCTTAGTAAGCGATAAGTTATCAATAATAGATTGGAAAAAAGGATTTGAAAAATTTGAAAAGAAAAAAGGGATTAAAATAATATTGTATCCTGTTAAATAAATTATTTTTTATTTTAACCTTTCTCTCAAACTAAAATGAAAAGGGGGTGAATTAGAGCGAAAAATAATTATTTGTGATAATTGTAAGAAATTTTTAAAAATAAAAACAAAGAGGGGTGTTAAATTATGAAAAGAATAACAGTTTTTTTGCTAATTATTGTAGCAATATTATCAATAACTATATTTGCTGCCGCAGAGAAAGTAGTAACTTTTGGGAATATTCTTCCACTAACAGGAACTGCTGCACCTGTTGGTATTGAGGGGCGCCATGCAAGAGAAATGGCGATAGAAGAAATTAATGCAGCTGGTGGAATTAAATCAATGGGTGGAGCAAAAATTGAGATGATTTATCGAGATAGTAAAGGTAATCCCCAAGTTGGTGTTTCGGAGACTGAAAGGTTGATTACAGTTGATAAAGTTAAAATCATAACCGGTACTTTCCAAAGTGGCGTTGCTTATCCATCAACAGCTGTAGCTGAACGGTATGGTGTTTTATTCTTTTGTCCAGTTCCATCCGAACCTCGTATAACTGAGAGAGGATTTAAATATGTATTCAGATTGGCAGAAAAAACGTCATGGAGAGTTCGTGATGAAGTAAGATTTCTTGTTGATGTTGCTAATAAGAAAGGTATTTCTGTAAAAAAAGCTGGCATAGTATATGAAAATACAGCTTATGGATTAGGAGCTAAAGCTGCACTGGATGAATATTTAGCGGAAGCAAATATTAGTATTACTTTAGATCAACCATTTGCTTCAGGATTACCAGATGCCCTGCCAATTGTGGACAGTATTAGAAGGGCGAATTTAGATGTGCTCTTTTATATAGGTTACTCCAATGATACTATTCTATTAATAAACACTTTAGCTGAACAAAAAGTAAATTTGAAAGCCTTTTTTGGAGTTGGAAACATGCAAGAGCCTTTAGTTATGGAAAATTTAGGATCAAAATTAGAGTACGTCATTGATGTTGCCCCCTGGGTTCCTGATATAAACAGGCCTGGTGCAAAAGAAATCAATCAAAAGTATAAAGATAAATATGGAAATAATATGAGCCCAGAAGCAATGAAAGCATATGTTGGTATGTACATTCTAAAAGAAGCATTGGAAATTGTAGGAACTGATAATCCAGATGATATTATAAACGTCTTAAGAAATACTAAATTTACAGGATGGCCTTATGAAGCATATCAGGATAGTGTCGATTTTGATGAAAATGGCCAAGCACAAGTACAATTAGTCATGCTCCAAGCTCTAAATATAGATGGAAAGATCGAATATACTACAGTATATCCAGAACATGTTGCAAGGGAAGGTATTCACTATATATTTCCAATGGTTCCATGGGAAGATAGATAATTAAGACAAAAAATAATATTTTTTAAAATACCCGAGATGAATATCTCATCTCGGGTATTTTAAAAAGGAGGATTTACTAGATGGTAGCATATTTACAAGCCATCTTTAATGGAATAACAATGGGGTCTATATATGGGTTATTAGCATTAGGATTAACTTTGGTTTTTGGCATAATAAGAGTTATTAATTTTGCACATGGTTCATTAATTAGTTTGGCCATGATAGTTACCTTTTTTTGGATTACCCGAATAACATCCAATTTTATATTATCAATCTTGCTTACTATACCTATTGTGTTTTTTATTGGATATGTTATACAATTTGGATTGATTAATCCCGTATTTAAAAAAGTAAAAGAACGAGAGCCAATATCAGTATTGCTCTTAACCGCAGGCCTTTCGTATCTACTTGATAATTTAATGCAGATAATCTATGGTCCCTTTTTTAGAACTGTCAATACTCCTATAACAGGTTTAACCTGGAAGATAGGTAGCTTTATTATTAGCGTTCCCAGATTTACAGGAATGATTGTTTCAATAAGCATGTTTATCTTTATATGGTTTTTATTAAAATATACTTATTTTGGTAAAAGTATAAGGGCAGTAGGTCAAGATAGAGAAGCAGCACGGTTAATGGGGATATCACCTTTACATACTTATGCAATAACATTTGCATTAGGAGCTACCTTAACAGGCATAGGTGCATCCATTCTTACATCTTTTTATTATGTTCACCCTACTGTAGGTTCAAACGTTTTTGGTATAAAGGCTTTTATTATAGTAGTTCTGGGAGGATTAGGAAGTATCCCTGGTGCTTTATTAGGTGGGATAATAGTCGGAATAATAGAGTCTTTAGCTACCCAATATTTTTCTTCAATTGCAGCCACATTACTCGTTTTCTTGATTTTCCTTTTGATCTTATATATAAAACCTTCAGGTTTATTGGGTTCTAAATTCGAATGGTAAGTTTTTAAATTTTTTTTGGAGGTAATTTATTTTCATGCAGCTTTACAAACGAAGCAAATTAGTGAATGACGAAATAAATAGAGTCCACCATAATTATCTACCATTAGTTATACTAGGGATAATCGTATTTATCATCCCCCTTTTTATTACTAATCCAGCGATAATACACCTTTTTATACTTATATACTGGTTTGCTTATTTATCTTCAAGTTGGAATATAATAGGGGGGTTTGGTGGTCAACTTAGTTTTGCCCATGCAGTCTTTACTGCATTAGGAGCGTATACTTCTTCTGTTCTATTTATTTATTATGGTATTTCTCCTTGGTTAGGAATGTTAATGGGAGGATTATTAGCAATTGGGGTGAGTATTTTGATAGGATTACCTACTTTTAGGCTTCGAGGTGCCTATTTTGCTTTGGCAACCATTGCAGTAGGTTCTACTTTTCAAACTTTATTAACAATGGTTGACAAAATAGGTAACATAAGACTTTGGGGAGCGCAAGGGTTAATTCTTCCCATAAAAGGTGATTCATGGATGGCATTTCAATTTAGGAGTAAAGTTCCCTATTATTATATTATACTTATAATGTTCATCAGCATAATTTTTATTTCTTGGTTGATAAAAACGAGTAAAATGGGTTATTATCTTAGAGCTATTGCACAAGACGAAGATGCTGCAAAAGCATTAGGAGTGAATCCAGCTAAATATAAATTATTGGCTTTTATTATTAGTGGCTTTTTTGCTGCATTAGGAGGGACTTTCTATGCACAACTTCAGTTATATATTGAACCGAGCGATATAGCTTCTCTACAACTAGCTATTCAATTAATATTAATATCTATTATAGGCGGAAAAGGTAGTTTAACAGGGCCACTTATAGGTACATTAATTTATGTTCCTCTTTCAGAATTAACGAGAATGTATTTGTCTGGTAGTCCAATTGCTGGTATTGATATGGTAGTTTTAGGGGCAACAGTAGTAATTGTTATATTATTTCAACCCATGGGGATAAGAGTCTTTTTAAATAAATGGATTTCGAATATATTTTTTAAACACAAAAAAATTGAGATATTAAGCTAATCTGGGGGTGATACTAAAATGATTTTAAAAGTGCAAGAACTTTCGGTCCATTTTGGAAAATTAGCTGCTTTAAATAATGTTAGTTTAGAAGTCGAAGAAGGAGAAATTTTAGGATTTATAGGACCCAATGGAGCAGGTAAAACAACTTTTTTTAATGCAGTTACAGGATATGTAAACCCCTTTAATGGACATGTGTTTTATAAAGGGGAAGAAATAACTCGCAAGCAACCTTTTTATCTAGCGAAACTTGGCATAGTGCGTACCTTTCAAGTAACAAAGCCATTTAAAGATTCAACAGTTTTAGATAATGTTATTATAGGGGCTCTTATTAGAAAAAGTTCTATTAGAGAAGCAAAAAAATGTTCTGAAGAAATTTTAGAAGTAGTACATTTAGGAGAAAAGACAAAAAAATTTGCTAGAGAACTTACTGTGCCTGATATGAAACGCTTAGAATTGGCCAGGGCTTTAGTAACAAAACCTAAACTTTTATTTTTGGATGAAGTTATGGCTGGTTTAACTCCTTCTGAGACGGAAGAATTAGTACAAATAATAAGGAATTTAAATAAGAATGGTATCACCATGATAGTAGTTGAACATATTATGAGAGCAGTTATGGCGCTTTCGGGAAGAATTTTTGTATTAGATTGCGGAGAAAAGATTGCTGAAGGAACACCAGAAGAGATTTCACGAAACAAATTAGTTATAAAAGCTTATCTAGGGGAGGAGTATGCAAATGAGTTTGCTAAAAACAGAAGTGATTGAATCAGGATATGATGAAGTAGTAATAGTGCGAGAAGTTTCTATCTCTATAGAGGATAATGAAATAGTCGCCATAATAGGATCAAATGGTATGGGTAAGAGCACATTTATGAAAACAATTATGGGCTTAATACCAGCAAATAAGGGAAAAATATTTTTTAACGGCCAAGATATTACTTTATTAGATACAACAAAAAGAGTTGAAATGGGTCTAGTAATGGTTCCGGAAGGTAAGAAATTATTTTCTCTTATGACAGTCGAGGAAAATTTACTTATGGGGGCATATAAAGCACGCAATCAGATGGATAAAAATATCAAATTCGTTTTAAAAATTTTTCCGCATCTCAAAGATCGATTACATCAAGCAGCTGCAACTTTAAGTGGAGGAGAACAGCAAATGTTGGCTATCGCTCGTGGTCTTATGGCGTCACCAAAATTATTAATACTTGATGAACCTTCACAAGGATTAGCACCATATCTTGTTGAGGATGTGTATAAAACAATTGTAAAAATAAATCAAGAACGAGGTTTAACTATTATTTTGGTCGAACAGGATGTATTTAAGGCATTAAAAACCGCCAATCGTGCTTATGTTATTGAAAATGGTTACATAGTTATGGAGGGAGAATCAAATAAACTATTAAATGATGACCACCTTAAAAAGACATATTTAGGAGTTTAAAAATACAATTTAGGATAGTCTAATATTTTTATAGAGCAATATTTATTTCTTTAAACTTCTAATTTAAGAAAAATAATAGCAATATTTGCTTTAAGACTAAATGTTAAAATTAACAATGTTTTAAAATAAAAAATTATTAATATACAAAAATAGAATATGAAAAGAAAGGGGAATGTATAAGAAAATGGCCGTTTTAGCAGAACCGATAAAAGAAGTAAAAGTTTCGAAAAATTATATTAATGGAGAATGGGTTGAATCTAAAGGTGAGATTAAAGATGTAGTAAATCCAGCTACTTATAGATAGAATAAGAGAACAAGCTCTCCCGGTAGAAGATCTAGGAGCGGTAGAAGGGAATATCGATAAGATCTTAGCCAATCACTTTAAAAAGGGATGAGATGTAGTATACCAGGGGCCCTCAGCCTGGCCAAGGTAGGACAGATGATCGTAAATAAGGAATGGAATAGCTGGTGGCTCAGAGAAGCCGAGCAGATAGAGATAAAATTAGACTTAGAAAAGGTATTCTCTCTTGATTTTGATAAAGGTGATAAATACTATAATAATACCTATTCCCTCCCGGTCCTCTCTGGACCCCATCAGGATAGACCTTGGGTAAAATCATTGTAATAGGTAAGTTTTTCCAAAAAATTTACAATCGATATTACAGGATTGTTACGGTGCCGAGGTTTAGTCTCGGCTTCTTCAATTCATGGTGACCTTATCTTTGGCAATTCCGTAAATGAAGTTAAAGGCTTTAGTGATAAAGCCAGGGAGATATCTAAGGGTTCAATACCATTCAAGATGCCGGTCTGAATAATACTCATCATCACCGCATGGTTGGAAGCCCCCAAAGCTGAACGGTTGCCAAAAGTTATCTTTTTCATGATAACATTGGGCCTCAATTGCCGCTCTGCCCGATTATTGGTCGGCTCAACCAGGGGATTATCCAGGAAGGTGAACAACTCCTGATTGAATTTTATTATCCGCTTACGGATACGCTGCACATCTTTGTGCTTAATCGGTAATGATAGTAATTCCACCATCCTTGAGATCGCCAGTTCCTTTTCCTTAACCAAATCTTCAAAAACCTTCGTCCCTTCATGATATTCATTCCAAACGTCTATCGTCTGTTTTAATACCGTCTTCAGCTCCTGGCAAAACATGCCATCGATACCCTCTGGAGCCAGCTTATTCTTCTCCTGGATTTTCTTAATCTCAGCCAGAAGATGCCCCAGGCAACGCTGCTTTGCCAGGGCCTGAAGTTTGTTATAAGCCGAATAAAAATCGCTAATCAAAACCCCGTGATACTCTTTACCCAAAATATTATCGACAACCTTGCTGCCACGACTTTTGTCAATCTGATACAACGCCGCATCTTTATTGGTAAAGACCCACAACCAGTGATTCTGGCCGTTAACCCGCCAACCCGTTTCATCAGCGTTCACACAAGGTGAATGGCGGATTGACTGTTTTATCCCTTCGTAAATTGAAGCGCCGTTTTGCGCTTGCTCGGTGTTAAAAGCCAAAAATGATGGATGAGTAAGATTTAGATCAAAAATATCCTTGAATATCTTGGCTGTCTTGGGTAGGGCAGACCAAGATAGCGCAGATGTGCACCAACTGCCCGCGCCCGAATTCCAATTCGGTCACTGGCCAGTATCGGTTTTTTTACCTTGGGATAAACGAGCTTTTTACACTGCTTACAATAACCATAATGTAGCCGATAACAGGTCACCTTCTTCTTTATCTCAATATCTTCTACCACATGCTCATCGAAGCTTTTTTCGTAAACCTTAATCTGGCCACCGCACTTATCACATCTGTCAGGATAGCTGTCAATAAATTCCGAAATCTCTTCTGGCCGTCTGCGACTGTTGCCACGATGACCACAAGGGGCACCCCGCTTGGGACGGTTGATATTAGGATCTGGCTTAATTTGAGGCTTGAAAATCTTACTCAGCATTTGCTTCAATTCATAACGCAGTGTCTCCCTTTCTTCTTTAAGTTTCTGGTTTTCTTGGCGCAACTTTTCAATCTCTGCCTGAGCCAGCGCCATCACCTTTTCCATTTCGTCGAGCCGTTGACTTAAATAATCCCGCTCGCCAATTAGATGCCAAATATCTCCGCCATTCAGATAGGGACAACGAGTACCGTGATGACACTCCACTCTATTTATCATCTTCCACCTGTTGTCCTTTCTGCTCGCCTACCCGCTGGCTGAGAGCCTCCCGAAATCTTTTTGTCAGCGGGTAAAGGTAAATATCTTTGACCGGCACTTTAATTTAAGGGTGGCATAGCGGTCATTGCGGCTGCGACCTTTGGTTTGACCGACATAAATCCAATTGGCAGCCTGGTAACAAATGCCTCGAAAGCGTTGCCGTTCCACAAAGGTTTCCAGCAGATAAAGGGGATGACCGTATTTCTCTATCCACTCCGAACTGATACGCCTGGCAACTCTTCCCAGGATATGGCTGGCTAGGTGGGGAACCCTGACCCAGGGCAAAATCAAAAACCGCATGTTGTTGGTCAAGAATTTGAGATTTGCTTCTCTATCAGGAGCATTCCAGCCGATAAAGTCATCCCGCGGAGCGCACTTCCAAGCCGACGAGTCAAACAGAAGGCAGGCCAGTGGATTATGCTCCCGGTCAAAAACCATATATTTCATATTCTCTCCCACAGTGCTGCTGAAACCCAGATAATGGTACCGGGAAAGCAGACACTGGAAGAGACCCAGAAGACCGGTGCCTTCAACCAACTGGACATGTACCGGTTCAAGGTCACTCAGGGCGCAGGCAATAGAAGCAGTATTGTGTAGAACATAGGGGATAGAGACCTTGCAACAGCCCCTCAAAGCTATAATAAATTCCATAGGTAACGCCAGAGAAAATTCCATAGTTATATCTATAAAATAATACCTCTCTTAAGTTATAATTTAATACTTAAGGGAGGT
>JGI24025J20009_10003191_pt1 | contig 11303 bp, 14 predicted proteins | sample Cruoilmetagenom3_FD_20009 | JGI IMG/M metagenome (IMG submission 20009) | reverse complement strand
TTGCGTTGTTTTAGAGAGGTTCTCATTTTTATCTCCTTTCTTCTTATTCCTTTTTATAGATAAGCACANGTTAGTATTAAGTTAAGAAGGCGTAATCTTTAACCGCCATATTAAAAATTCGCCCAATTGCAAATTCTGGCTTTTGCAGAGAGATAAACGAAAGATTTCAAAGAGAAAGTAGATAATAAATCCGATCAAGAGATGTAAGGTCCTCTCTTTAGATTTTTATTTTAATAACGATTGATTTAACTAATCTAGGTTGCCATTGTAACAACTCAGCTTTCTAACTTTCGCAATTATTCTTTAAGCCTCTGCATTATAAGTTAAAGCTTTTCATCTTACTTATAGCACAAGTCAAGTTTCTTTCTGCTTTCGAGTACTCTTTGAGAAAAAACCTATCGCGATGCCCATCAACGAACCTGCAATCACATCGCTGGGATAGTGTAGACCCAAGTAAACTCTGCCAAGAGAGATTAAAAAGGCTGTTGCAATCAAAACGACAGATACGGTGAATCTTGTTTTGACTCCTTTGCACTTAATCGACAATCCAAACATCAAAGCGGTAGACCAGCACCGCATGGCATGACCTGAAGGGAAGGAATAGGAGGAATAACCCCATTGTACTCCAAAAACCCTCACCCACTCATAGACCAAATAGGGGCGCGGGCGAGCAACTAACGCTTTTAAGCCGAGAGTTATTAGTCCGGTCACAGCCGTAAGAATCAGCCATTTTATCCCTGTTTCCCTATGCTTTTTATTCAAAAGCAGGGGTATCGAGAGAAGAGACCAAAAATACATCTCACCCAGTAGTCCGAGAGAGAGCATAAAACCATCAAGCAACAAAAATTTTCCTCCATACCCATTTATGATTCTTAAAATCTCCACGTCTAATGAAGTAAGAAGGCTTGAGGGGGCTATCGGTAACAGATTGAAATATAGGGTCGAGTTTCCTATGAAGAAATTGATCAAGTTAACCTCCCTTTTGAGACACTCCTCCGTTCTTTCGGTGCTTGGCCCTTAGTTTGGCATCTGCGAACCAAGTCTTATGGGACATCTGCCATCAAAAATTATCTTTTCTTCCGTCCTGTAAGGCAAAGCCTTTCTAAGGTTTTAAATTTATCTAGCGGAGCAACCATTGGTTTCCAAGATTGGTTCTTTTCAACCCATGTTCTCTCGCTATCCCTATTGCATCGAGGGCTAATTCTTTGGTCGTGCAACCGACATCCCATAGCTCAAAATGGGGATGAAAGGCTAGCAACGACCAAGGAATAGAGGGATCACAATCAGCAATAAACCTCGATAGCTTTCTTATTTCTTCTCGATCTATGTAATTGGGAACAAGCAAAGTTGAGGCTACTAGGCAGGGTCTTATTTTAGGATCTTTAGCAAGTCTAGCAAAGTTTGCCAAAGTGTATTTGTTTGAGGATCCACTTAGGGCGAGGTTAATCCTTTCATCCCACGCTTTCAAATCAAACTTTAAAATCCCTCCAGAGTCAACAACCATCCTCGCAACTTTATCTGCGATTTTTTGGTTAAAACTTCCATTAGTCTCAAAGCATATTCTAACATCCTTCCTTCGCTCTCTAATCAACCTGCCCGTCTCCAGCGCATGAAAAATTTGAGGAGTTGGATCTCCTCCAAAGTAACAAACGCATCTTACCCTTTCGTTGGCCTGGACTGCTAATTTTTGGGGTGATACCACATTTGATTTGCTCAGTTGCTCTTTAAAATGCCAGTTTTGACAGTACAAACAGTCAAAGCTGCAGGCTTCATAAAATACCGCCAGGTTGTATCCCCTGCTGTTCCTTTCGGGGCACCACCTGCTTGCAACGCAATTTGTGGGCAAAGGATCGTGATAGGATTCTAATAACCCTTCCTTCCTAACCAGCCTTCCATCAAGATTGCTTACTACCCCACAATAACCTACTTTGTTCTTGCCTATCCTACAATCATTAACACAAACTCCGCATCTTATTCCATTCTTATCCTTGGGTGGTTTTGGGGGTAAGTTGAATTTTTGTCTACTAGATGCATGCTTAGCCTCAACTATCTTTAAGGCTTTCTTATTGCTCCTGATACAATCCAGGCATGCCTCAACAGCTATAGACGCTTCCCCTCCACAAAGCCTGCATCTTCCTCTCATTAGGAATTAACTCCATTCAGACAAATTCTACCTAGTTTGATTGCTGTTAGTATGTTTTGGTTACGCTCTGCTAGCATATATAAATTTGGTATGAACTATAGAGGACCTGAAGAAGTAGTAATGAGAAGAAGCAAGAGAGAAGGCAATTTTAGTTGCCCCCCTCAGGTTCGGGTGGATATGAGCTAAAATTCTATCAAGTTGTAGAAGTACCTGCGAAGTTACACTATGCCATCACCCTTTTGTTTTCTTCGGGTGCATCAAAAGATTTGCAACTAAAAATGACTCTGAAGAACCCTCTCCTATCGAAAGTCCACAGTCTCGTCTCTAAGATTGAGAAGATGGAGTGTCCAAAGAGTCAGAATATTTTTGAGTTTAGATCGGCAGCTTCGCTTAGCAAATTCCCAAACATTAAATAACCCAAAGGAATTTTTAAATAAGGTTAAAAATGGAGGTTTTAGTGCATCATTACGCGCCATTGGTTGCAATCTTTTTGCCGATTCTGTCCTCATTCTTTATACCGATTATAGGGCGCTTCCATTCGAAACTTGGCGCATATTTCGCTACCATCATTCTTCTCATCACTATGGGCACGAGTGTCATGCTGCTGCCCATCGTGCTGGACTGCGAATGCCTGCATTTGATCTACCCCTGGGCCGAAGGGATAAACCTACAATTCGAAATCTATGCAGACGCGTTAAGTGTATGCGTGTTATTATTGACATCCTTTCTGTGCTTATTGGCTGCTGTTTACTCGATCCACTACATGGCACAAAAAGAAGGAGGAGCGAGATATTATTCCTTGTTCTTGTTGTTATCAGGAAGTATGATGGGAGTGTTTTTGTCAGGCAATCTGCTTCAATTCTTCATGTTCTTAGAACTGACGACGATCTCATGCTTCTTGCTAATCTTACACTATCAGACAACCGCTGCCCTCAAATCAGCATACAAATACTTCATAATGATTCATCTAGGCGCTCTATGCCTGCTCACCGCTATAGGCACCATATACGTCAATGTTGGTGAACTCAGCATGGCAAGCTTGGGAAAACTCCTATCTAATGTGAATGGCGAATGGCTTACCGCAGCAATGGCGCTCACATTTGTTGGATTTGGCATAGAATCTGCTGTCGTCCCCTTGCACGTGTGGCTGCCTGATGCCCACTCAAACGCTCCATGTCCGGTAAGTGCGATCTTATCTGGGCTCATGGTAAAAATCGGAATTTATGGTTTGATAAGGTTTTTTTATGGCATCTATGGATTTCCTTATGCATGGGGTTCAACAATCATAATCCTTGGAGCCTTAACCGCTTTCATTGGCGTTATTTGCGCACTGGTACAAACTGATGCTAAGCGGCTTATAGCATACCACACGGTGTCACAGCTAGGGTATATGATCATGGCTTTTGGTACGGGCACTACCTTGGGGCTGGCAGCATGCTTAACTCACCTAGCGAACCATACATTTTTCAAGGCACTCCTTTTCTTCGTGGTCGGAGCTGTTATTTATAAGACTGGGACGAAAGATATGGATAGGCTTGGAGGTTTACGAAAGTATATGCCAGTCACTTTTATCTGCGGGTTGGTCGCTTCGATGGCTATCGCAGGCATTCCTCCCCTCAATGGGTTCTTCAGCAAAGGAATGACTACCCAAGCGGTTTTTGAAGTCTCTCCAGTGATGTCATCGATAGCAATTATAGTAGGGGTGATGACGCTTCTATCGTTTACTAAACTACTTTACATGATTTTTTGGCGGGAAAAATCATTGGAGACAGATAAAAGAATGTCTATGAAAAGGAGGATTCCAGCATCTATGAAGGTGCCTATGATTGCTCTAGCGACATGCTGCGTGGGCTTTGGCCTATTCGCCCATCAATATCTTGAAAAAATTATTTCCCCGATCATAAACGGTCTAAATTTGGAAGGAGAACTATATCTTCCATCCATTTTTATGCCATCTCCTTTGACCTCTCTTAGCTATGTCGGCATAGTTTTTGCGGGGGTGGTATGGCTCAAAAGACAGAGAATCATTGCTATTATGAGCCACAAGCCCTTCTCTGCTCTGCACCATTGCTTTAAGGAAGAACTGGGTATAGACGCTGCCTATTCTAGGCTTGCAAAAAGCGTCGTATCTGTCTTTGAGAGAGGCAGGTCAATAATGTCAGGGCATCTCAGGGATTATGTTGCGTACCTAGCTGCGCTGCTTTTTGTATTATTTTTGTATATAGCTCTGCTAAGGGGGTTCCAATGGACCTTTTGATGGGCTTCCTCTTCATAGTAATAATTGCATCTGCAATCGCAGCAGTTGAGTTGAAAGATCTTCTTGCGGCTGCGCTCGCCCTTGGCGCTTGCGGATTCTTCATAGGGGTTGTGTTTTTCCTAATGATGGCGCCTGACCTGGCAATAGTACAATTTGTTGTAGAAACACTCACGCTTTTTGTGCTGGTGATAGCTATAACGAGAACGCACCGCAGGAGTGCCAGGAGTGAACCCGTTAGGATCAGGGCTGTCCTAGGCGTGATCGTGATCTGTATTTTTTTATTGTTTTCGTTCTTCGTCATTCCATTGATGACAGAATTTGGATCGCCCGATCAAAGAGTCTCCCAGCACTACATCGATAGGGGAATTGAAGAAACAGGATCTGAAAATTTGGTCACATCAGTTTTGTTGGACTATAGGGCTTATGACACATTAGGAGAAATAATAGTTCTGTTTGTATCCGTGCTGGCGGTATCTTTGATTTTGAGAGAGAAGCCTAAAGGGGGTGGATGATGTCACTGATAATGAGAACGGTATCGCGAGTGCTCATCCCTTTTATATTCGTATACGCTATCTGGCTAATCCTGACAGGTCACACATCTCCAGGCGGGGCTTTTGCAGGGGGGGTCACTGTGAGTCTGGCGATCGCACTCTCCTATGTATCTTTTGGTGTTCCGCTCACAAAGGAAAGGTTCAGATACTCCACAGTCCACGTGGGTAGAATTTTGGGCATGCTGGGATTCCTAGTAATAGGAGCGACTGCGATGGTGCTTGGGAAGGGTTTCCTGGGAAATTTCTTACCAAAAATTGGCGGTCACTTCACGATGGCGGGCGTAATCATCGTGTTGAGTCTGTGCATAGGTATCTTAGTTGGCTGTGAATTCTCCCTTTTACTCTACTATTTGTTTGGGGGGGAAGAAGGATGAGCCTTCCCTATCTTGCCTCACTCGCATTATTTTCGATAGGCCTTTACTGCATTCTTGTGAAAAGAGACCTCTTCAAGGTAATCTACGGAATATGCCTCATGGAATTCTCAATAAATCTATTTTTAGTTTCACTTGGCTTTGTCACCGGAGGGGAAGTGCCCATAAGCCCAACAGGCACAATTGTTGTGGATCCCCTTCCTCAAGCCATGGTCCTCACTGCGATAGTGATAGAATTCGCGACGACTGTATTCTTGATATCGGTTGTGATCAGATTGTTTAAGCAGTATGAGGATACAGATATAAGCAAGATGAGGAGGCTTCGCGGATGATACTCATTCTTCTTATCATAATACCGTTGCTCGCGGCCATTTTAAACGTTGTTATAGGCAAATCATCAAAAAAAGCAAGATGCGCAGTTTCCATGGCTTCGACTCTCGTTTTAATTATTTTGGCATCGAAGGTGTTCAAAACTACCATAGGCGGCGACATAATCACTTATGAGATAGGAAACTGGAAACCCCCCATAGGCATAAATCTCGTTGCTGATTCGCTATCCGCTCTGATGGTGTTGTTGATATCCAGCATTGGCTTTTTGTGCATTCTCTATTCGATCTCATACATGCGCCCCCACAGAGGAGTCCCAGCCTATGATTCGCTTTTGATGTTTAGCATAACAGGTATGATTGGCACGGTGCTGACTGGAGATCTGTTCAATATGTTTGTATTTCTTGAGGTTATGTTCATTGCTGCCTACCCCTTAGTGGGCTTTTTTGGTGGTGTGGAAGAGATGGAGGCGTCCTTCAAATACGTGGTATTGAGTACAATTGCAAGCGTCATGTTTTTACTTGGGATTGGACTGGTATACAGCGCCACGGGAACGCTCAACATGGCACATATTGCTGAGATAACAGGTGCTAGAGGAGGAGGACTTCTAGACTTTGCCCTGATCCTACTCCTAATTGGACTTGGATTGGTGTCTGCCATTGTCCCCCTGCACGTGTGGCTGCCTGATGCGCATCCTGCCGCGCCAACGCCGATAAGCGCACTGCTTTCAGGTGTGACGGTAAAAGTGGGTTTGTATGGGATGATTAGAATTATTTACACCATGTTCGGCTTCCAAGCGGTGCCGATAGGAATGATTATAATCGTGCTTGGAGTGGCTACGATTATTATCGGAGCGGGATTTGCGCTTGTACAGACCGACATAAAAAGATTTCTTGCGTATTCCACAATTTCTCAGGTTGGATACATAACCTTAGCTTTAGGCATAGGCACCCAGAGCGGAATCGAAGGTGCTGTGTTTCACATCCTGAATCATGCCCTCATGAAGTCTTTGCTCTTTCTAACGGTAGGCTGCGTGATATACAAAATCGGAACCAGGGATATGAGTAAGATGGGCGGCTTGCTGAAACAAATGCCACTAGAAGCTGCTGCATTCCTGGTTGGGGGGCTAGCCATCGCAGGCATTCCTCCCCTCAATGGGTTCTTCAGCAAGCTGTTGATATACCTCGCGTGTTTCGAAGCAGGTTATCTCATACCGCTGGCGATTGCGATATTTGTAAGTCTTCTAACTTTAGCTTATTATCTTCGAGCTTTTTGGATGATATTTTTGGGCAAGAACAACATCGACCTAAAAAAAGGAAGGGTACCATTATCGATGCTGATTCCTGTCATAGTCCTCGCAATTGCCTGCTTGCTCATTGGAGTCCTGCCAGACATTGGGCTTAGCATAACGGAAAGGATATCAGAACAAATTCTAGCACGTTGGATGTACATTGAAAAAGTATTAGGGGGTGCGATTGCTTGAGAGCGATTAGATTCTTAGCGACCTTGTTCTTCATGTTTGTGCTTTGGCTGATGCTTACTTTCATGGCCGATCCCCAGTTGGTCCTTGCAGGTGTGGTCATAGCATCTATTGCAGCGTATCTTTTCAGTGAGCTGTTTATTGAAGGAAGTGGTAAAGAATCACTCAATCCAAAAAGGTGGATGTGGATGGTGTTTTACGTGCTTATTCTCGCAAAGGAATGCATCTTGGCAAGTCTGGATGTCGCCTGGAGGGTGTTGCATCCAAAAATGCCAATAAAACCATGCATAATACGCATACCAACCCCTCTTGAGAGCGATTGGGAGATCACTTTGCTATCGAATTCCATAACGCTGACGCCGGGCACGCTGGTCATTGATTTTAATGAGGATGAGAATTGTCTGTATGTACACTGGCTTTATATGAGAGAGAAGGAGATAGAAGCCGCGAAAAAAGAGATCTCAGAGGTGTACGAAAAATATTTAGGGAGGCTATTTGAATGATCACCGAATTAATTCACTTCTTTATAATTCTCCTATGCATATCGTGTGTCCTGTGTCTTTACAGGTTAATAAGAGGCCCGTCGCTGGCCGATAGAATTATGGCCCTAAACGCACTGACGGTGATTGGAATTGGAATCGCGGTTTTAATTGGTCTGCTATACAACGAGTTCTTTATCGACGTTGCAATTCCTCTTGCCTTAATTACCTATGTAAGCGCAGTAATCCTTACAAGATATCTGGAGGGGGAGATATAAAGATGTCAGCACTAATTGAGATAATCTCGGTTATTTTCATGTTTATTGGCTCTTTGTTCTACCTTCTGGGCTCGCTTGGAATAGTCAGGTTCCCGGATCTATACACAAGGCTGCATGCCAGCACGAAAACGGTTGTGATTGGAGCATGCGGAATAATGTTCGGCGCAATCTTGCTCAAAGGCATCTCAGCCGCATCCGCAAAAGCTTTATTAACCATGATTTTCCTTTTATTAACTGCTCCAACGATCTCACACGCCATCGCGAGAGCAGGATACTACAGTGGTGTAAAGATGTGCCCTGAGAGTGTAAGGGATGACTATGAGTCTTACGTATTTGAAGAGAAAAAGAAAAAACTTACCAAAGCGCGCGCACGCGCACGCATGTGGTTAGGCCGAAGGAAAGAAAGGGACCTCTTTAAGCTCGTTCACGACCACATCACAAAAACCCTATTCGGCGTTAAGATGATAGCCGATGCGGCCCGCGACTTTGTTAGGGGGGACATCGAGACGACGGAGGATGAAGTTAAAAAGATTGTGGCAATTGAAAGGGAAACTTCCAAGATGTCTTATACCGCCCTTCGCATGATTCCCAGATCGGCGCTATCGTCGGAGGATAGTGGGGACCTGATGACTCTAATCTTTAGTATGATCCAGGTATCCAGGGCCGCTGAAGCGTTGGCACACCGAATAGAGCTCGCCGAGCCCTATATCTTCCTCTTTCCAGAGCCTGCCAAATCAGGAGTGATTAAACTCACGGGAAAGACGATAGAGACGGTTGAGATGCTTGGCCAAGCAGTTGACGAGCTTAACCGTGATTTAATCAAGGCGGAGGAATTGAGCAATAAAGTTTCGGATTTGGAGGATGAAGTCGATGTGATCAGGAGGGAGCTGCTCAAGACCCTTCTTAAGGAGTGCAAAAGTCTCGACTCAACATTCTTCGTTATAAATGAGATAATAATGCGACTTGAGGATATAGCGGACTCCTCCGAAAGTGTAGCCAATTATATTAGAGTTATCTGTGCTAAACATCTCCATCTGCTCTAGCGGATAAAGAAATGGCAGCAAGGAAACACAGAATTAGAGTTGAAGAATACTTTTGTATCTTGGAAGGGCGCTTTCTTCAGTAGAGGAGCATTATGGAAAAGTTGACGCAGGAAAAAAGAGGCTGAAAAAACCCTAAGCCTTTTTCTTTGCCTTATTGAGTATTAGACCAAGCACACCCCCGAGAACCAGAACAATTGTTATGGAGTAAACTCCTATGTCCAGCCAGGCGTTATACCTCATTGACCAGGCGATGTAAAAGACCAAACCAACAACTAACAACAAGAAAGAGAGTGCTTGCAAACCATTTATTTTCATTTTTTCACCTTTTATTGGGGGCATTGGGATTCGAACCCAAATCGATGGGTCACTTCTATGGGTCATCCCTCCAGTTATTCATCACAGATCAGATGACCCTTCTTTAATTCATCCCCATAACTGGAGCCCATAATGATGCCGTTACACCATGCCCCCTGTTCACTTCTGCTTTCTTTTTCTTCGGCGCATTCTTTTTTTCTGCCATTTCCAACGCATCTGGCCCTTTTTCTTCCATGCTCTTGACGATCGTTTCATGTCATTCCTTGTTCCTTCTTCTTTGCAATCTTAATATCTTTCTTATATTTAACGATTTAGGGGTTCTGGTTTAAGAAGTGGCCCCTCGTAGTCATATGACCACCTCCACCTGAGGCTTCATCGTATCATACAGAGACCTCACGAGTTCATCGGTCTCTTTCCACTTCGCCCCGGTCTGGGTGAACCCACTCACAACATTTTCATCGAACCATCCAATATCGTGAGGAAGACCCTCCATTTTTAGGTATATATTCACCGCCGCATTCATCTGTCGGTCTGTTACCAACCCACACCCTTTACACTCATATCTTTCTCCTTTAAGGTCTTTGTTCACACACCCACACCTGGAGCATTCTTTTGAGGTATGATAGGGGGCATCTTGTTTGTTAAAACCCAAAGTTGCTTCCTTAGCCAATCGGAAAGAATTAAAAGGAAAAAAAGGATAACTAGACTCATGCAGGCTCTGATACTTTCCGGTGGTTACGGAACGAGACTCAGGCCCTTGACCTACACAACGGAACGAGACTCAGGCCCTTGACCTACACAAGAGCAAAGTCTCTGTTGCCCATACTAAACAAGCCGATGATTCAATACCTGATAGACAGTTTTCCAAAAGAAATTGATGAGGTGATCGTGGCCGCAAACTATAAATCAGAGCAATTGCGGGAGTATTTTGAGAAGTGCAAACTGGAAAAAAAAATAATAATAAACAAGGAATCAAAGCCTCTCGGAACAGGGGGAGCGATAAAGTTTGCTGAGAGGTTCATCAAAGATTCTTTTGTCGTGATGAATTCGGATATAATTTGTTCGCTGGACCTGAAATCAATGATTGAATTTCATCGAGAGAGGGGCGCTTGGGTAACGATCTCTCTGTGGCCTGTAAAGGAGGTCTCACAATTTGGTGTGGTGGGTATTCAGCAGGATCAGAGGATAACCAAGTTCGTTGAGAAGCCCCTTCCATCAGAGGCCCCCTCAAATCTGATAAATGCCGGAGTTTATGTCCTCGAGCCGGAAATACTGGATTTGATGGAAGAGAAGAAATTCATTTCGCTGGAGCAAGAGATTTTCCCAAAGGGGTTGTCATCAAGCAAACCCTTCTTTGGGTACGGATTTCAGGGATATTGGATAGATGTTGGAAGAGCGGACAGTTATCTCAAAGTAAACAGTTTGTTGCTCAACCGAAACAAGCTCGCTTATCTTGCAGGAAAGGACTGTTTAGTAGAGGGAAAAGTTTCAGGCTCCGCGTTAGGTAACGGAGTGAGAGTTGAAAGGGGGGCGGAGGTTGAGCATAGCGTGGTCTATGACAGAACGGAGCTGGGAGAAGGGGCAGTTGTGAAGAGGTCGATAATTGGCGAAGGATGCAAGATAGAAGATTCGACCCTGGAAAATTGCATCGTGGGTGACAGAGAGCTGATCAAAGGGAAGAAACTAAAGAATCAGCGAGTTTGGTCAAAACCCGTCCCAAAAGGATATCCTGAGAAGCAAATTGGGAATGTCGTCCCTGGAAAGTAATGTTTTGTGAATGCACTGACGGTTGCCTCTTTCAGAGGGAAAGATAAAATCTTAGGAAAGAATCACCTCTAATCCCTGCCAATTTATTGGTGGGGTCCAGAGGAAAAAGGGAAAGTTTTATATAACCAAAATGTATTACCATAATATATGAAAATTCCTCGATTAAAATGTAAGAGATGCGGACACAAATGGTATCCAAGAATTCCCCTCAAACCAAAAGTGTGTCCCAAATGCAAAAGTCCATATTGGGACAGAGAAAGAAAGAGAAAAAAAGAGAAAAATTAAATATCAA
>JGI24025J20009_10003190_pt1 | contig 11305 bp, 11 predicted proteins | sample Cruoilmetagenom3_FD_20009 | JGI IMG/M metagenome (IMG submission 20009) | reverse complement strand
GTAAAGTGATTTTAATGTTTGATCCAGATGAGGCTGGTAAAAAGGTAAGTAAAGAGGTAGTAGAAAGGCTAATAGATAAGGTCTATCTAAAAATAATCAGGCTTAAAATTGGTCTTGAACCTGATAGTCTTTCCAAAGAGGAGATAAATAATCTTCTTTAAAGGTAAGAAAAAAGGATAAATAGTTATTTAAAAAATTAAAATTTGGTCAATTTTAAAGGCTCTTGATAAATTCAAGAGCCTTTTTTCTTTTTCCTCTCCGTCGAGTAGACATCTAAACCTCCTTTACTGTTTGACGCCCTCACAGAACCGTGCTAATTCAAAGTGTAAGTTCTTCATTTTTCTTTTATATCCAATTATTCCAAAGTTGCTGATAAAAGATTTAGCATAGGATTTATATCCATTTTGATAGTCTCTCGCGACATATTTTATATAAAATTCCATATCTTCTGAATTCAATTGGTTAGTTAACCAATGCAAATCCCCATCAAATTTTATACAATAACCAGCGTAAAATGTATATTCTTCTTTTCCCCACACTATAAAATTGGGTTTTAGACTAAGTGGGGAGATAAGTATCTTTTTTCCGAACGATGTATCAAGTCCCTGAGAACGTCCAAAAGCATACCACGCTACTGTGTTCTGTTTCCCTTTATCCCTTAATAATAATCTTTCCTTTATTGCTAAAAAATATTTATAGGTATATGGGTATAAATCCTTCAATTCGCCTTCTGGTATAATTACATTTTTCCTATTAACTTTTTTATAAGGGAAAATTATATATCTGTTTTGTTCTTCATTGGAAGACTTTAAGATGGATACCTTTATTATTGGTTTTAATATGCTTCTTTCAATAGTAAATTCTCTGCCATCTTTAAGTTTTATTACTGCTTTATTTCCTTCTACAACAGGATCTTTAAAAATATAAAAATTGTCTGCTAATGTAGTTATGCCAACATGTATTTTTGCTATTTTACCTAAAGGCATTCCTCTTGTTTCAATTTCTTTAATCTTTCTTAAAATATTGTCAGATGCCAGAGTCCATTTCTTATAACTAAGATTTGATAATTCAATTTCATCAACATATTTAATGTTCTCTTTATTTCCATTATAATAGTAAAATTTATTCTTTCCCCATTTTTTATCTAATATGGTAATTGCAGAATATGTTGTTGCATTATTAAAAACTTGATGGTAATTAAAATCTATTATTTCTTTAATTAATTTCTTTTCCATAAGATAATATCTCAATATTCTGGCAGTTTCTGTTTTAAAAAAAGTATTTGGAGTAATATACCCCAATTTACCTGTATCATTTAATAATTTTAATCCAAGTTCAAAAAAAGCGATATAAATATCTGTGGAACCGTTTTTACAAAAAGACCATTCCAATTGTATTTTTTTTCTTCTTTCTTCTCCTAAGTGCTGTATTCTTATGTATGGCGGATTTCCTATAACATAATCAAAGCAACTAAAATAATTTTTTACCTTATTTTTATCTAAACTATCTACCGACAAAATATTCCATTTGACTTTATTTATTCCGTAAGATTGGATAACTTTATCTAAATTTTTTTTACATTTAGTAAGAGCAATTTCGTCTATGTCAAAACCATAGATATTGTTCCACAATAATTCTTTAATTTTTGTGACATTAAGTTTATTTCTTTTGCAATTTTTTAAAAATCTTTCTACAACTGTTATAAGAAAATTACCTTCGCCACATGAAGGGTCTATTATTTTTTTGTTGTAAATATCGTTTTTATACTCAACTTTGTCCAATATTAGATTTACAATCCAAGCAGGAGTATAAACAATTCCGTTCTTTTTTTCTTTTGTCACCTTCATATACAATGGCAAAGAGTTTAACTTTTTAGATTGCATAATGCCTTCACCTTTCTTATAAATGGTTCAATTGAAAAATTATTTTCCAATATTTTTATAGTGTCCTCTTCTAATCCTAATTTTTCTAAATCAGTAAAGGTAGGATTGTCTCTTGTGTCAAAATCAATTATTGCCATACCTAATACATCGGGTTTATGTGGAAAATCCAAATCTTTAAAAAGTTTCACATATTTTTGTATATGATGTTCAGATAGAATTTCCATCTTCTTTAATTTTCCTCGTTTATTACCAGCTGCTTTATCATAATACGGTGTGTGTCCTCTCAATACAAGAAAATGAACAAAACCAACTCCAATTCTCCTTATATTTGCAGTTTCTCCAAGTAAATTTTCAAAATAATTATTTGAGTTTTGAGCATAGTTTGATGTTACAAATTTAAAACTTAGGGTTACTATGGGTTTTTGATTGCTAAAAATTGTAATATCTAATGCTTTGGGGTAGTATTTCCCTTCTATCTTGTATTCACCATCGTTACCCAAACTCCTAACTGAATAATCACCTCCAAGTTCCGAAACAATCTCTTTCGCAAACCATTTATGAATTGGAATTAATTTTTTGTTACTTCTTGCTCCGTATTTATTATACGCATAAAAAGTGTCTTTTATAGCAGTTAGAAATTTTTCTTTTAGATGTTTATTCATAAATAGAACCTCCATATTTCCGCTAGTATTTTTAATCTCCTTTATTACTTCGAAATTCTATCCTGTTTTCATTTACCACAACCCTAAACCTCTCTAGAAAGTTAGACACCCTTCGCTATCGCTTCAGAACTTTCCAGAAAAGGGTCAACTCTCCCTCCTTTAAAGCCTTCCCCTCCTAAAGAGCCTGAAAGAAAAAGGCTCAGGATAACCGGGCTCATCAGTTATCCTAACCTCCACTAAACTTCTAAGAGAGCTGGTGTCTTGAGCGCTCTTTAAAGGTCTTTGGTCTTTGGGAGTAAAGCAAAGATAAGTTGACCTTATTTAATATTAACATAAAAGAGAAGAAAAATAAAATTGATATTAATTAATATATCAACTCCAGTTATTACCTTTGTAATCCCCTACATAATTCATTTAACAAACTACAAAGTTTTTTGACTTTTCTAATTTTTCTTTTAACTCCTTTAACTTCTCTGTCTTCCCCATGTCAAAACCTACTATTTCCGTATCTTTAGGTTTTTCATAAAGAAACTCGATCCTATCAATATGCCTAATGTCGACAAGAATAGATTTACTTTCGGTTTCAAAAAATATCACTTCTCCAGGACCAGCAGATTCCTCCCAACTTACCCAACTTAATACATAGAAATTCTCACCGTTCTGCAAAAAAACTCTTATATAGACTTCCTTATCTTCATGAATTTCTTTCACCTTTCTCGCTAATATACTTGCTGTCCTTAAAAGTTTATCAAATGTTACTTGCCGTATCTTGGTATCGTTCATTTGCCTCCTCTTTACTCCAAAAGACTATGAAAACTATCATCCTTTGGTGTCTGCCAAATAGGCTCTAAAATACTCTCTGGTTTTTGAAGGCTGTAATTTCTCTCTGAAGTAAACCAAAACATTAAAGATCCTCTTTGTCTATCATCTGCCTTTTTGGTTATTCCTCTTAAGTTTTCTTTTCTTTTTTCTGTCCTGGTAATAGTTAAAACCCTAAAAGCCTTTATGCCAAATTTTTCAGTATGTCTTCCTCGTTTCCACCAGTTCCAGTAAGCTATCATTTTCTTTAAAATTCTGGCGTTAGTCATTGTTGATTGGTCCGCTTCCAAAAAGAAATAGGCTTTACCTTTAGGATCCTCTATTCCAAAAAAACCATCCGGCACTATTGGTGCTCTTATCTCTCTTCCTTGTAAATCTCTAATATAAACATAGTCTTTTAATTCTTTTGGGCTTTCTTTTTCCCAAAATAAAAGATTAGTCCCTGGTAAATTCTTTAAAGCTAATTCAAGGCAGATTCTAAAATTAGAAATCATTAAAGTATGTTGAATATGTCTATCTTTTACCTCTTTGTTTTTCTCATTCCACTTGATTTTACCTCTATCAATGCCAAATTTTTCGGCTAAAAGATCAGCTCCTTTATCTCCTAAAGCATAGACCATCTTTTGAGTTCCCATTAGAGGATAGGCAATCTGGGATAAGGGTCTATCTAAAAAGCCGTGATGAAAAAGCTTTTGTAATCTTCTTAAAATCTTTTGCTCTGAACCATTAGCCAAAGCTTTGATTTGATCAGAATTTAAAAAACGAAAATCCTGGACTAACCTAACTATTTCAATATCTCTTTCCTGGAGTCTCAATCCTCCAACCTCTTCTGGTCTTCTTTTAAATTTTGGTGCTCTCTTTGTTTTCATTTTAGCTTTTTTAAAATTTCATCAAGGGATTTTTTATGACGCTTAAACTTATTTTCCCAAAAATCTATATCTTTGATAGCTTTTTGTCTATCTAAATTTTTCTTATTTTGTTCCACTCGTCCGTTAATAATATTTTCCCAATATATTGAAAACTCTGAAATCACCACTTGAAGCTTACCAATATCTTCATATTCAAGGTATTTATAAAGAAGTCCGGAATAAAACATATTATTTGTGGTTATCCAAATAGTTCTGGATAAATCAAAATAATCAAAAAAATTACTCAAATTATCACTATTAGCTTTATTACGATAGTTAGTTAATTTCTCTAAAAATCCATCAATCTTCTTAATATTTAAATCAAGTTCGAACTTTAAATTTTTCACTTTTTGTTCTTCTTGTCTCCATACTGTGAACTTCTGAACTAATATCACTACAAATGTTCCAGCAATGACTCCTAAAAAAACTCCAAAACCCTGAAGAAGATAATCCATTTTTTTTAATCCTTACAATTATTCCCTAAAATTAGTTGGCTCTTGAGAAGGTTCATTTAAAAGCTCTTTCCTTCTTTCTTCAATTTCTTGATCTACCTCTTTAGCTCTTTTAGCATACCTTGAATAGACATACTCTTTGAAGTTTTGAATATCTTTCTCCCTTACCCTTACTTCTTTTACTTTTGGGGTAATAATGGGCATGGGTGGGTAAGTCCCTATTTTTAATTGAGCGTGCCTTGGATTTTGGTTAACAATCCAGGAAATGAATTTCTCTATTATACCTTGAATAGAATGATCCTCAACACTGGTAATTTCTTTGTAAGGCTGATATTCATAAAAAGGCACTTTAGAGACAGAGTGACCAAAACTCTGGCTATAACCTTCTGTTTCTGCCTCATTATCTGAGCTACTGGTAGTATCACTGGTGTTTTTAATCACTGTAACAAGTTCATCTGTCAGTCCTAAAAATCCTGCTGGATAAACTTCTGCTTCACTTACTCCTTCACTTGCTCCAAAGCTTGAGCCTTTAGTCTCACTATGAGATTCTGTTTCTGTTTCGCTATCTGTAACAATCTCTCGGGTAGTTTCTACTGGTTCGTATTTGGTTTGTCTAATAACTCTTTTTACTACATCATCTCTTATCTTTCCGGTAAACATCTCCAGAGCCATCTTCTCTCCATCTTCTCTTGAGGTTCTAAAAACAACCCTTACTGTTGGATTAGCCATAATGGCACTATAAACCCGACGACTATCTTCCCTTAGTTGTTCTAACTCTTGATGGGCCAAAATCATTGAGACCTTAAATTTTCTTAAAGCCTGAAGACCTCTGGCTACATCCTCGCAAACAAAATCACCAAACTCATCGATAACAAAGTAAAATGGTCTTCTCTTTTCCTCAGGAATATCTGACCTACTCTTTGCTGCTTGAATCACCTTGTCAACAATCATTACTCCCAGCATTCTTTGTTCTTCTTCAGAAAGTTTAGTGCAAGCTAAATTAACTAAGATAATTTTCCCTTGGTCCATAGCCTCTCTAAAATTGATGGTTGATTTTTTCTGTCCAACGATTCTTCTAATGTTCTCTCCTAAAATGAACTTGTTTGCTCGGTTTAAAACCGGGGTTGACCAAACACTTTTATCTTGCTTTGTTCCAGCTTCAAAGCTCTTCCACTCAAGTTCAAGGTAGGGATTTTTTGTTTCTTCGATCAGTCTTTTCCTCACTTCCCCATCATGCAAAGCCAAAAAAAGAGGGATTTCCACTAAGGTCTGGCCGGTTTGGACCAAAGGAATTAAGGCATCTCTTTCCCAGCGAGAAAGCTGAGGTTTAGTATCTTGATTTTCATCACCAAAGACTCGGGAAATACCCCTCATCACTAAAGAGGCGTGAGAGGTGGGACTGAAATTTTTCTCATCATATTCTAAATAATTTAAACCCACAGCCCAGTCTCTATCATTAGGATCAAATAAAATTACTTTCTTTTCCAATCTTTTTCTGACAACATATTTTAAAAGTTTTTGGTAAAGGTCTCCGTGAGGATCAATTACACATACCCCTTTTTTAAGATCAATTAATGACCTAACTAAGTGCTCCAAAAGTTTGCTTTTCCCCATACCAGACGAACCTACAAGGTGCATGTGAATGGAAAGCTGGTCCAAAGAAAGTAAAGTTCGTCTATTGATTAAAGCATTGGTTCCTACTAATATTTTCTTAGACTTATCTCTTAAAAAGTTTTTTCTACTCAATTTATTCCTCCTTTAAACCTTCCTCTACCATTGTTCGGTCAACCTCATCTATAATTTCTTCAGCTTCTTCGGGATGTTCTTTCTTCATTTTTTTCTTCCAATTACTTAAAAACTCCGCTCTTTCTGTTATACCTTTAATCCTTTCCATGATTTTTATAGCTCTCTCACTCTCTTGGCGTTTTATTCTTTCGGATTCACTTTCTCTTGGTCTTGGTGGTTTCTTTAGCTCATCTATTTTCTTTTGTAACTCCAATCTTTTGTATTCATGCTCCAAGTCCAGGTCCTCGAGGCTCTTTTGGAGTTCCTTACGCTTATATTGTTCCTCTAATTGCACTGTTATGAGTTTTTCTGCTTCTGTCTTACCTTCCGTATCTACTCTACGGAACTCTGCCTGAGCTCTTTTAACTCCTGTGGAAGCTGTTATAAATTCTGTTCTCATATTTAATTGCTCAGTCCACTTTTTAAGAGTTTTTATCTCCTGATCCGTTCTAAATCTTTCTACTAGATGGCTAAGGTAAGAATTAAGTGATTTTTCGCCTTTATCCTTGTGAAAAATCAAATCTTTTTTAATTTCCTTTTCATTTAAAATTTCTGGAATTGGGATTTTTTCTTCCTTCATTGATAAACCTCCTTTAGCAAGTTCTTTGGGTTTTTTAGGTTCGCTTATTTTACAGCCGATAAAATAACCGGCAAAGGAAAGTAAGGGAACTACAAAGTATGGTCTATAGAGCCAATACTTAATATGCGGGGTCAAACGCCAGCCTAGGTAGCCACCCAATGCACACAATAATGCTCCAACAATACACATCGTGAGAAGATCAAGTTCATCCTCTTCATAAAGAAGCCAAAGTGAAGCCAAAAAGATAGGAGCCCCGATAGCAAAAACACAAAGTGATATTGGATGTAATCCAAAGATTCCCCCTACATACGCACCTGCGCCAAGAATATTTCTTTCTTTTTTCCATACACGAACATAGGAAGCTCCAAGAGCCGCACCGATAATAACTGTATTTATTCTAACAAAGACGTATGAGTGAAAACTTAAAATTGCTAAACCTATTAATCCACCCACTATTCCACCAGTTATAGCTGGCCAGGCACTCCCTTTGTTTATGTTTAAACTACCTACCCCGGGAAGTTTATCTTTCATTCTTAGATTCCATTAAAATCGCTCAAATCCGCTTGACAAAAGGCTTTCAGTTATGTTACAATACTACTAGCAGTACCTTAAAAATCTTACCTTTTAGCACTCACCTTGAAACTAAGCTTTTCTGCCAAAATAAGGAGGTAAAAATGTCTGTAATTAGCGATTTGTTTGTTTTAGCTGTTATAAAACTTTTTGGAAGTAAAGAACAAAAAGAAAATCTTAGAAATTCCTTGTCTGAATTAACTGAAATGGAGGCTGAATTCAACGAGATAAATCGGCGTTTCGATAAAAATTTCCTAAAGATACTTTCAGAAGAATTAACTACAGTACCTGAAAAGTCAAAGAAAGATGGTCTTGGTCTAAAAAAGTTTAACATTGATAGTTTTTCAAATAACTAAATTAAATGGCAGAAAGTTAGTTCATTTAAAGGGATAAAATCTTTAAAGATTTTATCCCTTTTCTTTTTCCTCACCTCTTATAAAAATACCTCATTTTAGCCCCTTAGATGCCCTGTGTTGAAGTTTTATACTGGAAGAGGTATAAAACTATGTCTCTCTTTAAAAAGTGATTAAAAACCCCTTATTTCTCTTTAGCAAGTTATAACTATTTTAAAATAGCCAGTTCTGTGGTGGCGTCGGACGCCGATTTTCTCTCTGAATAAATTGAAGAGGAGCGAAGCGATAGAAAATCGAGCTACCGACTATTTCTTTTTGGTTGAAGCTCATTAAGAGCGAGACCCGAGCCCTGTTTCTCATCTTGTTAAAGATGAGAATTTTGCCTTTGGCAAAAAAGGGTGAAGCCGAACTCCCGCAGGAGTGAGGAAAAAGAAATAGTCGGGAGAGAAAAAAGCGAAGCGAATTTTCTCGAACGACGCCACCACAGTTAGTTTTTCTTGCGATAGCAAGAATTTTGCCATTAGGCAAGTTAGTTTTTAAAAAGCCTCGTATATTATATAATACATCTTAATATGTATCAGTCAATGTATGGGAAACCTTGACCAGCTCTTTTGTCAGGGGTGAAATTTCACCCCTGACTTTTTGTTGTTCCTTATGGAGTCCAAATATTGTGAGCAGAAATGCTGAGCTCATTTAATCTTTTTTTTGCGTCTTCACGACAATCCTTAGGCACTACAAGGTGAAATTCATTGCTATGTTCATTAGCCCACTTTGCAAATAGAGACCATTGACTAGCGGTGTGTTCATCATCTATAGTATCTTCAGTTTCTGCTTCTAAAATTATTTGAGTATATGGAGTCTTATCACAAAGAATGTCTGGCCGATGGTTTCGATCTTGTCCTTCAATAATTGGAGGGGTAGTATAATTTTCAATGTCAGCTTGAATATTAGTGTAGCCTTGTTTCTCAAAGTAATTCACCATCATTAAAACGAGGTCATCGTGGTCCTTTTGCGAACGCCTTTCTCGTCGAAATTGCGACATTTTCATTCACCTCCTCTTTATTCTCCCTAAAAATCACCTACTTGCCCTTTTCATCTCTTGCTATTTTTCCTTAGTTATAGCATATATTCCGTTTAATAAACACACTGGAAAGTGTTCGCATTGCTCACATTTCAACTGAGGTGGTAGAAAAACTTTCCCTTTACTCGCAAGAATAATCCCAATATAAGCTCCCAACCCCACTGCTCCAAAAGTTTGAGCGACAGGTCTATTTGAGGATAGGGCGTCCTTTATTATTTTCACATAATCTCGATGGGTCAGCCACCAATTTGCTATTCCTCTACCAAAACATTCTGGTAACATTTTCTCACCTCCTTATTTCTCTTCAAATCATCTCATTCTTAGAATAGAGTAATTTTCTCTATTTTATTTTCAAAATAGGCTCATAAGAGCCCCTTACACGGAACTTTAGAGGCCAAGGCAATATATTATACCCCCTCTTTTTCGCTTTTATAAAAGATTTATTCCGAAAAACTTTAACAAGAAATTTATTAAAAAATAAATCAACATCCCAACAATAAAACTAATAATAACCAACAGCAACTCAGGACTTATTCTTTTATGTTCTCCCAATTCCCTTTAATCTTCCCTTCTTTAATCCATTCCCTTATTACTTCTCTTTTTTTACTTTTCAAAACTGACATAGTGAACTTTGAGATTTCACCTTTTCTCATTTCTTTATCTAATTGATTCTTTATAAAGGGTGGTAATCTCTTCTCTATTTCTCTTTTAACTTCTTTTTGTTTTAAAGGATTAAGTGAATTATAAACTTCATCTAATTTTTTAGCTTCCTCTTGTCTTTTTCTTTGTTCTTCTTTTTCTTTTTTCTCTTTAGCAAGTTTAATTTTCTCTTGTTCTTTTCTCTTTCTCTCACTTTCTTCGGCTCTTAAGTATTCCTCTGGGACCTGCCAGTTTTCCTTTATTGCTTTAACTAAATAAGCCGCTTTATCTTTTGCTTTGGTATAATGGATCCCTTTAATCCATTTCCGGATAGCTTGCTGGCTACTGTGTTTTACTAAATCCTCAGCCGTTATTTTTGAGACATTAAGCTTTACTAATTCATTAAGTAAATTAATTTGAGTTTTAGAAAAAGATTGAGGTTCCTTTTTTGGTTTGGGTAAGATTTCCTTTTCTATTGGTAGAAATTTAAAAGACTCTGTTTTTATTCCTCTCATTTCTTTTTTTGCTCTTTCCCCGGGCCAATAATAGATAAGCCAATCCCTATCTGAGTTTTTATCCCATTTATAGTCAAACAAAAAATCTGTATTTTGAAGTTCTTTATGGGCTGGATCTAATTGTTGTTTAGCTCTTGAGATTTGTTTGAAAGGAGTAATGGGCAAAAGCTGACATAATTTAGAGTACCTATAACAGATAAAATTCTCTCGTTTATTTCTTAAGCCATAGAATTTTACCCCTAAAATTTCATAAAGCCTTGAGGCGATTTTACTTTTTAGACTTTGGAGATAGTGGTAGTTAATTGGTTTGATATAGAAAGAATTTAAACTTTGGAGATACCAACTACCTAAAAAGAGATAATTATTGTCAGCTATTTCACCATTAGGTAACTTTTTACCTTTAAAAACTACCCTCTCATAGAGATGAAAAATATCTTCAATCCATTCTTTTCTTTCTTTATTATAAAAGGTTCCCTTGGATTTAATGGAAGTAGTTGTAATTCTCTCTAAAGCTTCTTTGGTTTTTCTGTATTGCATTCCTCCTAAATCAATGTCTGCCTTTTTAAGTAAATTATATAAAGAACCTAAAGGTACCGGATTTTCTATTTTGCTATTTTTTCTTAAAGTCTCGGTTATAATCTGTTCAATAACTTTATGGATTTCTCTATCAAAAAGTCCAGGGTAACCATATTTAGGATTTGCTGAAACATTCCAAAGTATCTCTATTTTCTGGTCCCCTCTTTTAACCACATCTCGATACTCAGTTTCTAACTTTTTCTTTAGGGTTTTTGTAGATAAAGCAAAGAATGGGAAAACTAAGAGATTAACCTCTGAATTGATAATTTTTGGTAGGCTAATTTCTTGAGGTTCTTTTTTCTTAACTAATTCTGTGGTTTTTTTCACTTTTTCCTTCCCTTTAGTTTGAGATGAAGATTTAGATAAAAGCTTTGGGTTATCTTGAGATCTGTTTTTCTCAATCAAGAGATTTCGAAGAATTTCAAACATGAATTAAATGAAAATTTAAGCGACAACAACATTTCTCTCCTTGTTGTTGTTAT
>JGI24025J20009_10003189_pt1 | contig 11309 bp, 9 predicted proteins | sample Cruoilmetagenom3_FD_20009 | JGI IMG/M metagenome (IMG submission 20009) | reverse complement strand
ATGTTTTCCAGCTTTTCCCCCCGGGAGAGTAGAGCCACCACTTCTTGCTGGGCGAAGATAGTGCACAAGTTGCTTATCTGGATTTTTTTGGTGGCTTGCAAGGAAATGTCTCCCATCTCTTCCAGCCTGATACCAAGTGTAGCCGCAGTCACTTCAAGGAACCTGCCGCTCCCCGCGGCGCACTTGTCGTTCATAACGAAGCTGGTTAGCCTGCCGTTAGCAATTTTCATGCACTTGGCATCCTGGCCGCCTATATCGATGGCAGTCCTGACATTGAGAAAAAGGCTGGAGACGCCTCTGGCATGGCAGGAAAGCTCTGTTATCTGGCGGTCTGCGAAAGGGACGTTGAGCCGTCCATAGCCTGTAGCTACGATATAGGAGATGTCATCAATCTGCAGGCTGGCTTGCTCCAGTGCCTGTCGCATAACCTCGTTGGCAAGCTGGCGATGCTCCGGACCGGTAGGGCCCTTGATGGCCGAAAGTAAATTACCGCTCTTGTCCATGAGCACAACCTTGGTCATGGTGGAACCTATGTCAACACCGGCAAAGTACAAGTAGACCTCCTGGTGGTTTGCTATTAGCTGATTGTCTCAAGGAAGGCTTCGACCCTGGTTCTCAGTGGGGCCAGGGCTCCTGTAGTGTAGTCGTATTCTATGTAGATGCTGGGAACGCCGAGACTGTCGAAATAGTCTTTGAGCGATGGTATTTCAAAGGCAAAGGGGTCACAATACCTGACCAGCAGCATTATGGCGCCGTTGATTTTCCATTCTTTGATGATGCCCTTAAAATAGCCGAACCGGCTTTGCAGATCTCTGGCATAGTCCTTTCTGATCTCGCCGAGGGTAGCCTGCCTGAAGGTGCGGGCGCAAGTGATTTCGTTGAGATAGTAGTCGGCCAGCCCTTCCAGCAGGTCAGCAGTGGATTTCACCCCGGCTCTGTAAGCCCTGATGCCGCCACAGCTTTCGTTCATCACTACATTTGCCTTAGTTTCGAATACTTGCATGATATCGGTATCGTCAAGGATGCTGCTCCATATGAGGAGACGTGCTGATTTCTTTTCCGGTCCAGTGGTACGGTTTTTGACTTCGCTTATAGTCTCAGTTAACAGGTCATTTCCTCCAACTACAGGCAGGCTCGTCAGGGCTTTTAATACCTGCACGATTTCCGTTCCCGAGATAAGGGGTGGAGACGGTTTTGTCAACTCGTATAGTTCTCTCACCAGAGCCCGCTGCTGGTTATGGGACTTAATAGCTGCCTCAAGCTTGTCTGTGGACAATTTCTTGCCGGTGAAAGCCTCCAGAGTCTTTCTAAAATAGTTTAGCTGGCTTTTGAAGTATTCCAGGGCCTCAGGACGAACTGTAATGGGCATGTCTATGAAGTGGAAGTAGGGATAGTTGGTATAAGATTCCCAGACGCGAGCTGTTTTTTCTTGAGGGTCGCAGGAGTGAATGGTAATCATGCCATCAAGAAAATCGTTTTTGCCCTTCAGGGCGCAATCGAGGCAGTTGCGCATGATAGGGCAGAATGAATGAGGCAAAGCCCTGTCTGCTTCAGTGACTGGTTCCTTTATATCGCCGCATGTCTGGTACGGGACAAGGTCAAGGGCAGTAAGCATCTCCAGCGGGACATAGACACAAGGATAGCCTATTATCTTTTTGCCTGCTGCCTTGAGTTCTCTGGCTCTGTGTGAACGATTTAGATAGATTTCCCGGGCTTTGCTGAGACCTTTGTTTTTATCTGACATCGCTGCCTCCTTGTTAGATTGAAATCCTGGATTAATTCACCAGTCGTCCCCTGTCTGTTTCCTCATTTTCCCGTAGTACTTCATGGTTTCTTCGAATGGCTCTGCCTTGGCTAAAGCATCTTCCGGGTTAAACAGGCGAAGGTCTACGATATCGCCTTCGATGCTCAGTGAAGGCACCTTCAGTTCCTCCATGAGCATGTCTGCAACGTATGGAAGGTGGGTAGATGCGCTGCGGCAGCTGATAAGGGGGTGAAGAAATGCCCCGTCGCACTTCCATTCCCTGGCATACTTCAGGTAAGGATAGGCCAAGCCGCTGCCGAGCACGTTCTGTTTCCGGGCATCTTCGTAGTAGCCGACATAGAATTGGAGGTTGAACCTAGTGATGCGCTCCAGTGGGTCACTGACCTCGCTGAGGTCAATGGGTATAGGTGGACGGTAGCCAAAGCTCTCAACAACGAAGTTCCATCCCCTCTCAGCCAGCTTGTCGAAGAAGGCCAGGCTATGCCAGGGAGGAAGCTCGGCGAATACCAGCCGGTATTTTTCATCGGGGATGGCGCTTATATGGTTATCGACTCTGTCTTTGACCTCCTTGTACATATTCTGGTAGAGCCTCAGTGAGTCCTCGAGATCGCCCATCAGGAACAGGGCAGCGGGCATTGCGCTCCAGAAGTCCCGGCTATGCATTGGGCATGGCTTCGCCTTGCGCAGCTCGTTGACTTCATACCAAACGCGGTTAACCTCTATCATGAGATCCGCTGTTTTATCCAGCTTGTCCCAGTCCATCTTCTTGCCGACCATACCTTCCACGAAAGCAACAAAGTCCCTCAGGTGCTTGACTTCCAAATCCACCATTCTGTCATAATAGCCCTCGATGAAAAATTCCTTGACGCCGGGGGTAGGTGCTTCCAGTGCCCATACCGGGACATCCATGTAACGCCCCAGCGATTGAAACCACTTGTACCTCGCATCGCAGATGGCAGCCGAAGACATCAAAAACAGGGGCTTGGGCATTCCTCCGAAGGGCGCTTCCGGGGGTATCTGCCCGTTCAACTCCTTCATCATCCTGGACGCATAGCCGAGAGTAGTCAGGCTGTAACCGCAAAGATGGGTGGGAAAGCCAGCGGCATCAGCCCGGTCCAGGTATTGCTGGGCAGCTCCTGTAGCTGCGGCAATGGCGCCATAGTTTTCGGGATAGACCACTTCTATATCCATGGCTTTTAGGATGGGGTCGCCGTAGTAGAAATTGAGCATACCCCAGACAGCAGGTTTACCCGCTTGTATAGCTTCAACACTCTTTAGATATGTTTCATTTACCTTGGCCCTGAGCGGGTACATTGATTTCAACCGGTTTATCGTCTTTTTCCCCTTTTCTACAACCATAACTAATTTACCTCCTGAGAAAATTCACGTAGTGCTCCAGTGGTTATCGCATGCTAGCATAGAAAAGCACGGAAGTCGAGACACCTGTGTAACATGGTTACACATCACAAATTTGCTGACTCTTTTACCAAGTTGGTGTAATCCTCGGCAGGAAGCTCCAAAAAACGCTTGGCAGCGGGGGGGCTGCCCCAGCTTTTCGTAGCTAGCAGCAGGCATTGTTATGTTGCCTTGGTTTGACAAACTGCCTCAAGCCCTGGGTATTGCANAGGCATGGGACCCTTCCTCTCCATGGCTCTGTGGCCTGCTTGATGATCTCTTCTTGCCGCTTGTGGTCCCGTGCCTCTTTCCGAAGGTGTGTGGCATCACATAGCGAAGCCTGCACAGAATATTGACGAAGTCTATCAAATAAGATACATTTGTGGGTTAGCGAAAGCCATGGTGGGGAGTTCTTGTGGTTCTAGTAACTTGGCGGATTGCCACCCTCCTCTGGGGAAACTAGGCGATAGTCTTCGTAATGCGTTTTTTGGGTTGGATTCTGGACTGTTTTTTATACCACACTATCGCATTGAGTAAACCATCATATGCTCAAATCTGTACTGATTGCTAATCGAGGAGAAATTGCTCGGCGTATAATCAGAACCGGCAAGCTATTAGGTGTCGAGACCATAGCGATGTATTCAGATATAGATGAGAAATTTCTGTTCGTCCAGGAGGCAGATAAGGCACTGAGGATTGGGGAAGCTAAACCCAGGGACAGCTATCTCAACATAGACAGAATTATTGCAGCAGCTAGAGAGTCGGGCGCAAGTGCTATCCATCCCGGATATGGCTTCTTATCCGAAAGGTGGGAATTTGCTCAGAGGTGTGAAGCAGAGGGGCTGATATTTGTCGGGCCAAGTTCCGAAGTAATTCATAAAATGGGAGACAAGTACCGTTCACGAGAAATAGCTACCAGTTTGGGCATACCCATTCCGCCAGGGAGTGGTATATTGAGCAGTGTTGAAGAAGCCAAAGAGTGGGCAGCCAAACTTTCCTTCCCGGTTATCTTCAAGGCATCGGCTGGCGGTGGCGGGATCGGCATGATGAGAGTGGAAAAAATGGAGGAGGTTGCAGAAGCATTTGATACAGCCACAAACCGGGCCAGACTGGCTTTTGGTGATGAGAGAGTCTATGTCGAAAAATATCTGGAATCGCCCCACCACATAGAAATCCAAATCCTGGGAGACAAGGACGGCAACGTGGTTACTTTGCCGGAAAGAGAATGCTCAGTGCAGAGACGGCATCAAAAAGTGATTGAAGAGTCACCATCCCCATTCGCCACCGCTGAGTTGAGGCGTGAACTAAGACATGCGGCCAAACGCCTGGCTCAGGGAATTGGCTATACAAATGCTGGCACCGTTGAATTTGTCGTTGATAAGCATCGGAAGTTTTACTTTCTGGAAATAAACGCCAGGCTTCAGGTAGAACACCCGATTACTGAAATGATAACTGGTATTGACTTGGTTGAGCAGCAAATCAGGATTGCGTCGGGCGAATCTCTATCGCTCAGAGAAGACAGCTTGGGATGGAGTGGATGGGCCATTGAATCTCGTATCTATGCCGAGGATTCGGAGAATTTCTATCCATCACCGGGCAAGATAGTTTCATACATTGAACCCCGTGGTGAGAGAATAAGGGTGGACTCTGGATATCAGGCTGGAGACACTGTGAGTCAGTTTTATGACCCCTTGATTGCCAAGCTAGTCGTCTGGGGCGAAGATAGAAACAAAGCTATAATAAGAATGCAACATGCTCTGGACAACTATGAAATTACAGGTATCAAGAACAACATTCCTTTCCTTAGAAAAGCTTTTGGTTCTGAGATATTTAAATCAGGGAACTATGACACTCATTTCATATCGAAGTTAAAGGAGGGAGAAAATGAGTAACAAAATGAAACAAGAGGTTGAAAACCTTGCACGCCTCCGCGAGGAAATCAAGCAGATGGGAGGTGAAGAGGCTATCAAAAAACAACACGGACGAGGGAAGCTAACTGCCAGAGAGAGGCTTGACCTCTTAATCGAAAAAGGGACATTCGTTGAAGTTGGTATGCTCGGTAGTGAAGTTGGTGTTGATAAACTTGTGCCGGCTGATGGAGTTATTACCGGCTACGGCAAAGTAAATGATGGGATTCGCATTAGAGACGTAGCTGTGGCAGCTTACGATTTCACAGTGAGAGGCGGCTCTATGGGAACTGTCAATGAAACTAAAGTGACGAGGTTAAGAGCGATCGCTCTCAGAGAAAGAATCCCAATGATATGGCTGAATGATTCCGGGGGGGCCCGGGTGAGTGGTGGTGGCCTGGCTGGTGAAAGAGTGGCATTGTTTGCCGATTCAGGCTATCTCTTTAAGGAAGAATCCCTAATGTCAGGCATAATCCCGTTAATAGTCGGTATGATGGGTCCAGGGTACGCCGGTACTGCTTATATCCCCGGCCTTTCCGATTTCGTGCCTATGGTTAAGGGAACGAGTTTTATGGGTCTAGGTGGACCGGCTCTTGTGGAGTCGGTGATTCGAGAAAGACTTACTGAAGACGAGCTTGGCGGTTCCAAGGTCCACTGTGAGATTAGCGGCTGCGGTGACCTGGAAGTAAATTCAGACGAGGAATGCATCAAAGCTATAAAAGAATATCTTTCCTTTTTTCCCCAGCACTGTGAAGAGAAGCCGCAGCGAAAGGAATGGTCAGGAGACCCCATGGCCTTGCTTGATGATGGCATACTGAATGTTATCCCGGATAATCCAAGAGAAGCCTATGACATGCACGATCTAATAAAATATATTGTGGACGATGGCTATTTTTTTGAAATGAAGCCGAAGTGGGGGAGAAACATCATTGTCGGGTTTGGTCGTATAGCCGGTTACTCGACTGGAATTGTAGCAAATAACCCGATGTTTTATGGTGGTGTCATCGATATAGATGCTGCCGATAAAGCTGCCCGCTTCATATGGCTTTGTGATGCTTTTAATATCCCGCTTCTTTTCCTTTCCGATGTCCCTGGCTTCATGGTCGGTTCCAAGGCAGAGAAATCGGGCATAATAAGACACGGCGCCAAACTAGTTCATGCAGTTGCTGAAGCTACCGTTCCGAAATTCACCCTGATCGTCAGAAAATCCTATGGCGCCGGGTATTATGCCATGTGCGGCAGGGCTTTTGATCCTGACCTGCTGATTGCTTATCCCGGCGCCGAGATATCGGTTATGGGACCGGAAGGCATGGTATCCATTTTTGCCAGAAAACAACTTGCTGAGGCTGAAAACCCTAAAGAGATGGTAGAGCAACTTGCCGAGGAAATAAGACCACAGATTAACATATTAAAGAGCGCCAAGTTCGGCGTTATCGATGATGTTATTGACCCGAGGGAGACCAGAAGGGTATTGTTCAGGGCGCTCGAGTTTACCAAGGACAAAAAGATATTCAGGCATCCCCGGAAGCATGGGGTCTATCCTGTATAAGGAGAAAGCTAATGTACCAGACAATAGTAACTAAAACAAAAGACAAAGCAGGCATAATTACTTTGTCTCGCGAAGAGCGAAGGAATGCTATATCACCAACTATGATAATCGAACTTTTTGATGCCCTGAAAAAATATGACGATGACACGAACATTCTTGCCATCGTGCTGACTGGGGCTGGTAGCAAAGTATTTTGTGCTGGAGCTGACTTTGGTGAAGCCGTGAGCGCCACAGCAAGTTTACTCGACCGCCACGAAGGACAAAGGAGATTTGCTGAACTTTTCAAGGTGATCAAGGGCTTAAAGAAGCCGTTGCTGGGACGGATTAACGGGCATGCTTTGGGAGGTGGTCTTGGATTAGCTTGTGCCTGTGATATAGTGATCGCTGCTGAAGATTGTCGTTTTGGCACGCCGGAAATAAACGTTGGGCTGTTTCCTTATGTGATTATGGCAACCTTGCTTCGATCTATTTCAGCTCCAAAACGGCTTCTAGAATTGATGCTGACCGGCGAACGACTTGATGCCAGAGAGGCACAACAACTTGGCCTGGTAAATCATGTTGTGCCGAGAGAGCAACTGGATGCAAAGGTGGATGAAGTCACCAAGAAAATAACCAGCAAGAGCCCGGCTATTCTAAGACTGGGCAGGAGAGCCTTTTACACCATGCGTGACATGGAATATGAGAAGGCATTGGAATATCTGGCATCAGTGCTGGCAATTAATACGATGGCTGAGGATGTAGCCGAGGGCATTACCGCTTTTCTGGAAAAGCGTGAACCACAGTGGAAAGGAAAATAAATAAAGGAGAGGCACCATCATGGGATTAGCAGACAAAGTAGTAATAAGTGCTGCTCTGACCGGTGTAGCCGCTAACAGAGAGCAGTGCAGATGGATTCCCTATACTCCCGAGGAGATTGCTGAAGAGGCACTAAGAACCTACAATGCAGGAGCTGCAATAGTGCATATTCATGGCAGGGAATATGATGGCGCCCCATCCTGGAGAGTAGAGATATTTCGCGAAATCATGCAAGAAGTCAGGAAAAAGTGCCCCATTATAATAAATTTCTCCACAGGGGCTGTCGGCGTGGATAGGGAGACCAGAATAGGCCATATTCGAGAGCTGAGACCGGAAATTGCAGCATTGAACATGGGAACAATGAACTATGCCAAATATAGCCCAAAGCGTAGGAACTTTGTCTTCTCCGTGGTCTTTCAAAATCCCTTTGATGATATAATGTTCTTTTTGGATACCATGAACCGGAATGGCGTGAAGCCAGAATGTGAATGTTTTGACCTGGGGCATGTGGAGAGTATTTTACCTTTAATGGATATGGGACTGCTTAAGAATTTTCAAGTCAGCCTCATAATGGGGGTGGTTGGAGGCATGGGAGCCACAGCTAGGAATCTGGCACACGTGTCTAGTGTAGTTCCTCCTGGAGTAGCCTGGCAGGTCATAGGTATCAGTCAAGAGCAATGGCTCTTGATAAGCACCGCTTTAGCACTGGGCGGAAATATTAGAGTTGGCCTTGAGGATAATTTCTATTTGTCACCTGGGGAAATGGCCGAAGGAAATGGACCATTAGTGGAAAAGGCGGCAAGGATGGCAAGGGATATCGGCAGGGAACCAGCAACGGTGGAGGAAGCTAGAGCTATCCTAAAGTTGAGCTTACCAGAGGAGAGGACTAAAGAGGCAAAGTAAGCCAGATATGACAGAAGTGCCATCACCTATTACAGGCAGTGTCTGGAAGATTTTGGTAAAAGATGGAGCATCAATTAGCGAAGGCGAAACCATCGTAATCATCGAATCCATGAAAATGGAGATTCGGGTGAAGTCTCCACATAATGGGAGGGTGGTTGAAATCCGGGTAAAGGAAGGTGACTCTGTCCTGGAAGATGACGTTATTGCCATTATTGAGTAATGGCCATCGCAATTCGCAGACTAGAGGCTAAGCAATATGGACTTCAGATTTACCGAAGACGAGGAAGTATTTAGACGAGAGGTTCGCCAATGGCTTGAGCAAGAGATCCTGCAAAGGTGGATTGAGCTTGATCCCGGAATTTGGGAGGAAACTGAGGAATCCTGGGAGCTTGCACGCGAGTTCCAGCGTAAATTGGGCCAGAAAGGCTGGTTGGCACCATCGTACCCCAAAGAATATGGAGGCCTGGAACTTAGCCACATGAAACGGCTTATACTTGCCGAGGAGCTAGCTTACAGCAGGGCTCCATTAGGCATCGAGGTGGAAGTTACGGTGAATTGGGTGGCGCCTTCCATCATGCTCTTTGGCACTGAGAAGCAGAAGAAAGATTATGTAACCAGTATAGCCAAAGGGGACATAATATTCTGCCTTGGATATAGCGAACCAAATGCTGGCTCTGACCTTGCCTCGCTTCAAACACGCGCTGTAGAAGTTGGTGATGAGTATGTGATTAATGGCCAGAAGACATGGTGTAGCTATGGCCATCTTGCTGACTACTGCTGGCTTGCTGCCAGAACTGATCCTGATGCTTCCAAGCACGAAGGAATCAGCATATTCATTGTGGACATGAAGACGCCGGGAATTACTATACGCCCCCTGATAAACATCCTGGATCGCCACTCTTTCAACGAAGTGTTCTTCGACGATGTGCACATCCCGAAGGAAAACCTGGTAGGACAGAAGAACAAAGGGTGGTATCAACTGGTGATAGCTCTTGATTTTGAACGCTCTTCTATAGGCTATGCTGCCGCAAACCAACGAATCATTGAAGAACTGATCAAGTATGCTAAAGAAACCACGAGAAATGGAGAGCCTCTTGCCAACGAGCCCCTAATCAGGAACGAGCTGGCACAGCTAGCAGTGGAAAATGAGGTTGCCCGCATGATGGCATATCGCATCGCCTGGATGTTCAGTAAGAGTCTTCATCCCAGTTATGAGTCATCTATGTCGATGGTTTTTATTAGCGAGGTGATGCGGCATACAGCCAATGCTGGGATGCGAATTCTGGGGCACTATGGAGAACTGGACAGAGATTCAAAATGGGCTGTCATGAATGCACGGATAATGCGTATGTGTCTGAGTTCACTCTCGATTGGTGTCGGCGGCGGCTCCAACGAGATTCAGCGCAATATCATCGCTATGAGAGGTCTTGGCTTGCCGCGAAAGTGAATGAGTCCTGGTATGTTAAATGAACTCATAAGACAGGGGGAATAATATGGACCTTGGTCTGAGCGAAGAGCAGGAAATGCTAAAGGAATTGGCTCGTGACTTTTTGCAAAAAGAATGCCCTAAACGATTAGTCAGGCAACTGGATGAGAGTGACGAGGGTTATTCCTCTGAGTTGTGGCACAAGATGGCAGAACTGGGCTGGATGGGTTTGGTGTTTCCTGAAAAATATGGGGGCAGCGAACGTAACTTCCTGGATTTGGCAATCCTTCTTGAGGAAATGGGATATAATATCATTCCTGGCCCGTTTTTCTCCACCGTAGTCCTCGGTGGACTAACTATACTGACAGCAGGAAGCGAAGAGCAGAAAATAGAGTTTCTGCCCAAAATCGCCAGGGGGGAAATGATTCTTAGCCTCGCCTTAACTGAGCCCACTATTAGTTATGATGCTGCATCAGTTAAGACCAAAGCTGTAGCTCGTAATGGCGAATATGTCATCAAGGGCACCAAGCTGTTTGTCCTTAATGCTAATGTTGCCGACTACATTCTGTGTGTCGCCAGAACAAAAGAGACAAAGAACCCAGAAGACGGCATAACAATTTTTCTTGTCGATGCCAAAAGTCCGGGGGTCAAGTGTACCCTACTTAAAACTCTGGCACGTGACAAGCAATGTGAAGTTGTCTTTGATAATGTGACTGTGTCAGAGAAAAGCATAGTAGGTGAACGAGATGAAGGATGGCCGATAGTAAAGGATATTCTCCAAAAAGCTACGGTGGCTAAATGCGCGGAGATGGTCGGTGGTGCCCAAGCAGCATTGGATATGGCAGTTAATTATGCCAAGGAGAGGGTGCAGTTCGGCAGGCCTATTGGTAGTTTCCAAGCTATCCAGCATTACTGTGCCAATATGGCCACGGATGTTAGCGGTTCACGGTTTATTACACATAAAGCAGCCTGGAAGGTAAGCGAAGGCCTTCCAGCTGCCTTAGATGTAGCTATAGCTAAGGCATGGGCAAGCGAGGCTTATGGACGAGTTACCCTATCAGCACACCAAATATTTGGGGCCATCGGCTTTACCATGGACCATGACATACACCTATATTATAGGCAGGCAAAAGCCGCCGAGATAATTTTTGGCGATGCTGATTTCCAACGTGCTATTGTAGCTCGAGAATTGGGCCTCTAATATTGAAGTCTTTATCTTAGGGAAAGGCATTCGTGGGTAGTCTCACCTGACACTTCATCAATAATGCTACTTACTCTGACTTCAGCCTACTCTTTCTTACAAACCTGTCCATTCTTCTCAGTGCTTCCTCGATGCTAGATAACGAAGTAGCGTAACAGCAACGGACAAAACCTTCGCTGCACAGTCCAAAAGTAGTGCCCGGGACTACGGCAACTTTTTCTTCCAGCAGCAGCCTTTCGGCAAACTCTTCTGAATTCATTCCGGTAGCTTTTATAGAGGGAAAGGCATAGAACGCGCCCTTGGGCTCGAAACAGGGTAAACCAATCTCATTCAATCTCTTGACCATGAAGCGACGGCGTCTGTTATAT